>ERZ1027150.1572-NODE-1572-length-14457-cov-38.614567_pt1 | contig 14457 bp, 9 predicted proteins | sample MGYA00519276_ERZ1027150 | MGnify/ENA primary metagenome ERZ1027150 (study PRJEB26926, sample SAMN06164860) | human gut metagenome | biome: ENVO:00009003; feature: ENVO:2100002; material: ENVO:00002003 | host: Homo sapiens | place: USA | collected 2012 ... | reverse complement strand
CTCGACTAGTCGTCGGCAGCGTCAGATGTGTATAAGAGACAGGGATATGGCAGTCTGACTGAAGAGGAGAAGAAAAGTCTGTTTGATGCCAGCAAAAAATAATTCAATTCAATGAAAATATTGGGACATGCAGTGCGAGGACTCGCACTGACGGGAAATCTGGTCGTAGCGGCCGGGTTTCTTCTTTGTGGTTACAGTTCATATATCCAGCCTGTTACCCATCCGATATGGGCTTGTCTGGGATTGGGATTTCCTTTTTTTCTGCTGTTGAATCTCTTTTTCCTTTTTTTCTGGCTGGTGTGCCGCCGCAAGTTTGTGTGGCTTCCGATACTGGTTTTTGTTGTGGGGTGGGGACCGGTTCGTGCGTATATTCCTTTCAACCGTTCTCAGGATCCTCAGGGAGGAACCCTGGTGAAGCTGCTTACCTATAATGTAATGAATACGAACTTATCCCGTCCGGAAGAAGGAGCAGAGGAGGGGAACATCGTGACATATCTGGAGCAGTCGGAAGCTGATATTATTTGTCTGCAGGAAATCACCTCTTCGGAAAAGCAGCTCCGTAAGGCTTTTCCGATGTATCCGTATGTACGGCGGATCGGTTTTGCTACGGCCAATGGTGTGGCTTGTCTGTCAAAATATCCCATTCTGTCAGCAAAGAGAATAGAATATGCCAGTGCATTTAACGGAAGTGCCCTGTTTCGTCTGAAAATAGGAAAAGATACGGTGACACTGATCAACAATCATCTGGAGTCGAACAAGCTGGATGCCGGAGACAAGGCCTTGTACAAGGAACTGCTGAAGTCGCCCGATGAGGAAAAGGTGAAGACGAGCGGAAAGTATCTGTGGCACAAGCTGGCAGATGCCGTTGCAATTCGTGCCGCTCAAGCTGATTCGGTAGCAAAGGTCATTGCTGAGTACGGTTATGACCGCATGCTGGTGTGTGGAGACTTCAATGATTCTCCTTTGTCGTATGCCCGCCGGGTGATTGCCAGGGGATTGCAGGATGCCTACGTGGAAAGGGGAAACGGTCCGGGATTTTCCTATAATCAGAATCTGCTTTATTTCCGGATTGACCATATCCTGGCCGGAACTGATTTCCGGATTCTGCACTGTGAGGTGGATCGTTCCATCCGTACGTCCGACCATTATCCGGTGTGGTGTCTGTTAGAGAAGAAAGAATAAACATTATATCTATTTTAATATGAAACATTTAGCAATTGCATTAGCCATGAGTTGTATAACCTTTGGGTGCAGTCAGAAGGCAGAAAATGCCTCCAATCCTTTTTTGACGGAGTTCCAGACTCCTTATGGTACTCCTGATTTCAACCGGATCAAGCCGGAACATTATGAACCAGCCTTCCTGCAAGGTATGGAACAGCAGAATAAGGAAATCAAGGCCATCGTGGAAAATCCGGAAGCTCCGACTTTTGAGAATACCATTGTTGCCTTGGATAACAGCGGGGAAATCCTGAACCGGGTAAGCGGTGTTTTCTTTGCCCTGGCAGAAGCCGATACGAATGATGAACTGATGGCACTGGAAGCAAAGATTGCTCCGATGTTGTCAGAACACAGTGACAATATTTACCTGAATGCAAATCTGTACAAGCGTGTTGCTGCGCTGCACGATCAGGAAGAAGCAGGAACCTTGAAGCTGACTACGGAACAACATTACCTGCTGGACAAATATTATAAAGGTTTCATCCGTTCCGGAGCCGGACTGGATGCTGCCAAGCAGGAACGTCTGCGTGCCATCAATAAAGAATTGTCTACCCTGACCATTGAATTTGGCAATCACGTACTGGCTGAAAACAATGCCTACAAACTGATTGTCGACAAGAAGGAAGACCTGGCCGGTCTGCCGGAATCTGCCATTGCCATTGCTGCCGATGAAGCTAAGGCTGAAGGTCTGGAAGGCAAATGGGTGTTCACTCTTCAGGAATCAAGCCGTCTGCCTGTTTTGCAATATGCGCAGAACCGTGAGATGCGTAAGAATATCTATCAGGCTTATACCAGCATGGGCAATCATGGAGATGCCAATGATAACAAGGAAATCCTGAAACGGATTCTGACCTTGCGTCTGGAGAAGGCCCAGCTGATGGGATATACGAACTATGCAGAATATGTGTTAGCTGACAATATGGCCAAGACTCCGCAGAATGTAATGGACTTCTTGCATAACTTGTGGGGATATTCTATCGAGAATGCAAAGAAAGAGGCTGCCGAACTGCAACAGATCATGGATCGTGAAGGCAAAGGTGAAAAGCTTGAAGCATGGGACTGGTGGTATTATGCAGAAAAACTGCGTAAGGAAAAGTATGATCTGAATGAAGATGAAATCCGTCCTTACTTCAGTGAAGAGGATGTCCGTAACGGATTGTTCTATGTCGTAAATAAGCTGTATGGCATTACACTGACGGCAGTAGACTCTATTTCTGTATATAATAAGGATGTGAAAACCTATCTGGTGAATGATGCCGACGGATCGTTCCTGGGTATTTTCTACAGCGATTATATGCCGCGTGCAAGCAAGCGAAGCGGAGCCTGGATGAGTAATTTCCGCGAACAATGGCAGGGAGTCCGCCCGTTGATTTATAATGTGGCCAGCTTTACCAAGCCCAGTGGAGATATCCCTTCATTGCTGACTATTGATGAAGCCCGTACGATGTTCCATGAGTTTGGACATGCACTGCACGGAATGTTAAGCCAGTGTACTTATAAAGGTGTTTCCGGAACATCAGTTGCACAGGACTTTGTGGAACTTCCTTCTCAGATTATGGAGCATTGGGCCATCGAACCGGAAGTAATGAAAGTGTATGCCAAGCATTATAAGACCCGTGAGGTGTTGCCGGATTCTCTGATTGCCAAGATTGAGAACCAGGCTTTGTTTAATCAGGGCTTTATGACAACAGAGCTGCTGGCTGCAGCCTTGCTGGATATGGAATTCCATACACTGACTTCTACAGATAATCTGGATGTTGTAGCTTATGAGAAACAGGTGATGGACCGCCTCGGACTGATCCCGCAGATTGCACCCCGTTACCGGGCTACTTATTTCAATCACATCATGGGTGGTTATGAAGCCGGATATTACAGCTATCTGTGGGCTGAACGTCTGGATGCAGATGCTTTTGAAGCATTCAAGGAACACGGAATCTTTGATCCGGCAACTGCAACGGCTTTCCGTAAGAACATTCTTGAAAAGGGTGGTTCGGATGATCCGATGAAACTCTATCATACATTCCGCGGTGCAGACCCGAGTCTGGAGCCTTTGCTGAAAAACAGAGGACTAAAGTAAGGGATAAATAGGCTTTTTTATCCTCTATGCCTTAAATATTTACAAACCTTTCCGCGTATAAGTGAAAAAAAAACTATATTTGCAACCTTGAATAAACGTATATAATTAAAAAAAGTAAATATAATAATTAAAGTAACATGCAAAACAAAGGATTCGTAAAAGTTTTTGCGGTATTACTGACCCTTGCCTGTGCTTTTTACCTTTCATTCTCATTCGTGACGCGTTATCAGATGAACAAGGCGGCCGAAGATCCGAGAGGTGCTGCACATTATCTGGATTCCATGCAGAATCAGAAGGTTTGGCTGGGAGTTTACACGCTGAAACAATGTCGTGAAATGGAGATTGGTCTGGGTCTTGACCTGAAAGGTGGTATGAACGTGATTCTGGAAGTGTCTGTACCCGATGTGGTTAAAACACTTGCGGATAACAAACCCGATGAAGCTTTCAACAAAGCCGTAGCTGAGGCAGCCAAACAACAGGTGACTAGCCAGGACGATTTCATTACCTTATTTATCAGAGAGTATAAGAAACTTGCTCCGGAAGGAAAGCTGGCAGAACTGTTCGCTACTCAACAGCTGAAGGACAAAGTGACTACCCGTAGTACAGATGCGGAAGTAGAAGCTGTGTTGCGTGAAGAAGTGAAAGCTGCCGTTGAAAACTCATATAATGTATTGCGTACCCGTATCGACCGTTTCGGTGTAGCTCAGCCGAACATCCAGACTCTGGAAGGACGCATGGGACGTATCATGGTGGAATTGCCGGGTATTAAGGAACCTGAACGTGTAAGAAAGCTGTTGCAGGGATCTGCTAACCTGGAATTCTGGGAAACTTATGAAGCAAAGGATATCACTCCGGTTCTGGCTTCTGCTGACAGCCGTGCACGTGCTATTCTTGCCAGCGAAACTGTTTCTTCTGACTCTGTTGCAGTGGAAGAAGAAGCTGCTGTTTCTGCTAAAGACAGTCTGGCTGCAGCCTTGAAGGGTGAAGTTCCGGCTGAAGCAGGAGAACAAAACCGTAAGAACTATCCTCTGCTGTCTGTTCTGCAATTGAATCAGAGTGGTGTAGGAGCAATTGTCGGTTATGCTGATTACAAAGATACGGCTGATATCAATCGTATCCTGAATATGAAGGAAGTAAAAGAAGTTTTGCCTCGTGATCTGAAACTGATGTGGGGTGTAAGAGCTTCTGATATGGATAAGACCGGACGTATTTTCGAATTGTATGCAATCAAATCTACCCAGCGCAACGGACGTGCGCCGCTGGAAGGTGATGTGATTACAGATGCACGTGACTCATACGACCAGTACAACAGACCTTGCGTAACGATGGCTATGAATACAGAAGGTGCTCGTCGCTGGGCACAGCTGACCAAGCAGAACACTGGTCGTGAAATCGCTATCGTTCTAGATGGATATGTATACAGTGCTCCGCGTTCTAACGGTGAAATTGCCGGAGGTAATTCTGAAATTACAGGTAGCTTCACTCCTGAACAGACAAAAGACTTGGCCAATGTGTTGAAATCCGGTAAGATGCCTGCACCTGCACGTATCGTACAGGAAGATATCGTAGGTCCGTCTTTGGGTCAGGAATCAATTAACCAGGGTATTGTTTCATTCATTGTTGCTTTGGTTGTATTGATGGCTTACATGTGCGTCATGTACGGATTTATTCCGGGTATGGTCGCTAATGCAGCTTTGTTTATCAACTTCTTCTTTACATTGGGTATCCTTTCTTCCTTCCAGGCTGCACTGACAATGTCCGGTATTGCCGGTATGGTGTTGTCTTTGGGTATGGCTGTGGATGCTAACGTTTTGATCTATGAACGTACGAAAGAAGAGCTGAAAGCAGGTAAGGGTACTCGTCAGGCTTTGTCAGAAGGTTATGCAAATGCTTTCTCTGCAATCTTTGACTCTAACTTGACTTCTATCATTACAGGTATTATTCTGTTCAACTTTGGTACAGGACCTATCCGTGGTTTTGCTACAACGTTGATTATCGGTATCCTCTGTTCATTCTTCTCTGCTGTGTTCTTGACTCGTCTGGTTTACGAACACTTCATGAATAAGGATAAATGGATGAACCTGACTTTCACAACAGGAATCTCAAAGAACCTGATGCAGAATGTACATTATAATTTCATTGGTTCTACCAAACGTTCCTTTACGGTTTGGGGTGCCATCATTATTATCTGCATTGTATCATTCTTTGTCCGTGGTCTGGCACAGAGTATTGACTTTACGGGTGGACGTAACTTTGTTGTTCAGTTTGAACAGAAGGTTGCTCCGGAAACCGTACGTGAATTGTTGCAGCCGAAAGTAGGTGATGCAAACGTTCAGGCAATTGCACTGGGAACAGACGGAAGAACTGTTCGTGTAACTACCAACTATCGCATTGAAGAAGATTCTCCGACAATTGATGCTGAAATTGAAGAGTTCCTGTATCAGGCTTTGAAAGATGGTAATCTGTTGGGTGAAGGTACTACTCTGGAAATCTTTATCGACCGCGATAACCGTGTTGGAGGTTCTATCATTAGTTCACAGAAAGTAGGTCCGAGTATTGCAGACGACATCAAGACTTCTGCAATCTGGTCAGTTGTGCTGGCTTTGATCGCAATCGGTTTGTATATCCTGATCCGATTCAGCAATATTGCTTTCAGTATCGGTGCTACGGTAGCGCTGACTGTTGATACTTTGTTGATTATCGGAGCTTATTCACTTTGCCATGGATGGATGCCATTCTCTTTGGAAATTGACCAGACATTTATCGGTGCAATCCTGACAGCAATCGGTTATTCTATCAACGATAAGGTGGTAATCTTTGACCGTGTACGTGAGTTCCTGGGACTGTATCCGAAGCGTGACCGTGTACAATTGTTCAATGATTCACTGAATACAACATTGTGTCGTACCATCAATACCTCATTGAGTACATTGATCGTATTGCTGAGTATCTTCATCCTGGGCGGTGACAGTATCCGTAGTTTTGCTTTCGCAATGATTCTGGGTGTAGTAATCGGTACGTTGTCTTCTCTGTTCATCGCAGCTCCTGTTGCTTATCTGACAATGGGAAATAAGATGCCTAAAGGAGAAGAAGCTAAAGCTTGATACATCCGATTCTGATATAATCAGAGTATTTTAGTTTACTCTGTTTCTGATAAAGCCCTGGCTTATTTGTAAGTCAGGGCTTTATGCTTATAGTAAGACTGAAAACGAAAAATAAGATATTCAGCGTTTATTGCTTTTATAATTCTTAAAAATATATTTTTGAAATGTTCGTTGTTATTGGACTTATGCTTACAGGCGTTTTGATTGGTTGGGTGACGCGTAAGCATTGTTTGAAATTTCTGCAACAGATTATACCTGTGTTTATCTGGTTATTGCTTTTCCTGCTTGGAGTGGAAGTAGGGGATAATGATGCCATACTTCGCGGATTGCATACGATTGGAATCGAAGCGCTTGTTCTTACTCTGGGAGGAACATTGGGAAGCGTGCTGGCTGCTTCTTTGTTATGGAATATCCTGACAGGATGGAAAAAGACAACGGAAACAGTACATGAATCCTCTGTGGCCTCGAGGAATATATTGCATGCTCTTAAAGGCAGTCTGGTAATTGTTGCTTTTTTTGTGATCGGAGTATGTTGCGGTTTGTGGGGATGGCTTCCCGGGCATTGGGGGAGTAAGATTAGTTTTTACGCTCTGTGCCTGTTGATGTTCAGTGTAGGAATCAGTGTCGGGAATGATTCACAGACGTTGAAGAGTTTCCGGAGTCTGAATCCCCGATTGATGTTTCTGCCGCTCATGACCATTTTGGGAACTCTGGCAGGAACAGCTGTAGTCAGTATTTTTCTGAGTCATCGTAGTCTGACTGACTGTTTGGCGGTAGGCTCCGGTTTTGGTTACTATTCTTTGTCCAGTATCTTTATTACGGAATATAAGGGTGGGGAATTGGGTACAGTAGCTTTGTTGGCCAATATCAGCAGAGAAATATTGACATTATTGGCTGCTCCATTATTAGTCCGTTGGTTTGGGCGCTTGGCTTCTATTTCTGCAGGTGGAGCTACAACAATGGATACGACGCTTCCTGTGATTTTGCAGACAGCAGGACAGGAGTTTGTTGTTGTATCGATTTTTCACGGTTTTGTTGTAGATTTCAGCGTTCCTTTTTTAGTAACCTTTTTTTGCAGTATATAGGGAACCCTGATTGATATAGGAAAAGAGGCCGCTTTATAATAAAGATAGTTCAGCTTCTTTCATAAAATGAAGAAGGTGTATCAATCTGTATATGGACATACATTTTGATACACCTTCTTTTTTGTTTGTCAGGAAGACTGGATTACTTCTTCTGGAAGCGTTCTGTCAGCTTAGCCAACATATCTTTAGTCATTGAATCCAAATCGTATTCCGGTTTCCATCCCCATTCTTCACGGGCGCAAGTATCATCCAGTGAATTAGGCCAAGAATCAGCAATAGCCTGGCGCAAAGGATCAACTTTGTATTCCATTTGGAAATCAGGAACATATTCCTTGATCTTGTTGTAGATGATTTCCGGATCAAAGCTCATAGAAGCGATGTTGAACGAGTTACGATGAACGAATTTGCTCGGATCAGCTTCCATGATTTCGATAGCAGCACGCAATGCATCCGGCATGTACATCATGTCCATGTATGTACCTGCTGCGATCGGACATTCAAATTTTTCCCCTTTAGCAGCTGAATAATAAATATCTACGGCGTAGTCGGTTGTACCGCCACCCGGAGGAGTTACGTACGAAATCAGTCCAGGGAAACGAACAGAACGAGTGTCGACACCGAAACGGATGTTGTAATAATCGCTCAGCAATTCACCGGAAACCTTAGTTACTCCATACATGGTACGTGGGTTACGGATAGTGTCCTGAGGAGTCTTGTCTTTCGGAGTATTATTTCCAAATACGCCGATTGAGCTCGGAGTAAACACGGCACAATTCATGGTACGTGCTACTTCAAGAACGTTGAACAAACCACCCATACCGATCTTCCATGCAAGCTGAGGTTTTGCTTCAGCTACGGCTGAAAGCAAAGCGGCGAGATTGTAGATCGTATCAATCTTATATTTTGATACAGTTTCAGCAATCTGCTGTTCGTTGGTAATATCAACGATAGCCGACGGACCGGATTCCTTCAGTTCTCCTTTAGGTTCTGCTCCGGGGATATAACCGGCTACGATGTTACCGTTATACAGTTTTCTCAGTTTCATTGTCAGCTCTGAACCGATCTGTCCGGTCGAACCGATGATCAATACATTTTTCATAATCTAGTTTTTAAGTTTGATACCGATGCAAAGATAGCTATAAAATAAAATTTTTTTCAAAAAAAGACAGATTATTCATACACAGATTCAAGAAAAAATGTGAACTTTGTGCCTTAACCTTAAAATATAAATCTTATGTACGGAAAATTTAAAGATTTCTTGTCTCAGGAACTGGCAAACATTGAAGCTGCCGGCTTGTATAAAAAAGAACGTATCATTACAACACCTCAGCGTGCGGATATTCAAGTAAATGCAGGAGAAGGTGTACTGAACTTCTGTGCCAACAACTATTTGGGCTTGTCAGACAACAAGCGTCTGATTGAGGCTGCTAAAGCTGCCATGGATTCTCATGGTTATGGAATGTCTTCTGTTCGTTTCATTTGTGGAACTCAGGATTTGCACAAACAATTGGAAGCTGCTATTTCTGATTATTTCAAGACAGAAGATACAATTTTGTATGCTGCTTGCTTTGATGCTAACGGTGGCTTGTTTGAACCATTGTTTACAGATGAAGATGCTATCATTTCTGACTCTCTGAATCATGCTTCTATCATTGATGGTGTTCGTCTGTGTAAGGCAAAACGTTACCGTTACGCTAATGCAGATATGGCTGATTTGGAACGTTGCTTGCAGGAAGCTCAGGCTCAGCGTCATCGTATCATTGCTACCGATGGTGTCTTCTCAATGGATGGAAATGTAGCTCCGATGGATAAGATCTGTGAACTGGCAGAGAAATATGATGCATTGGTTATGGTAGATGAATCTCACTCTGCAGGTGTTGTTGGTCCTACTGGTCATGGTGTTGCAGAACAATATAATGTATATGGACGTGTAGATATCTTTACAGGAACTCTGGGCAAGGCTTTCGGAGGTGCTATGGGTGGATTTACTACCGGTAGAAAGGAAATTATCGACATGTTGCGTCAGCGTTCTCGTCCGTATCTGTTCTCTAACTCAGTTGCTCCTGCTATTGTCGGTGCTAGCTTGGAAATGTTCAAGATGCTGAAAGAAAGCAATGCATTGCATGACAAACTGATGGATAATGTAACTTATTTCCGTGATAAGATGTTGGCTGCCGGATTTGATATCAAACCGACTCAGAGTGCTATCTGTGCAGTGATGCTGTATGATGCGAAATTGTCTCAGGATTTTGCAGCCAAGATGCAGGAAGAAGGTATTTATGTAACAGGATTCTATTATCCGGTTGTTCCGAAAGGACAGGCTCGTATCCGCGTACAGCTGTCTGCCGGTCATGAACGTGAACACCTGGACAAAGCAATTGCAGCCTTCATCAAAGTTGGTAAAGAATTAGGAGTTATCAAATAAAGAATAAAATTCTTCATTTTTAATTGGGGCGAGGCCTGTGAAATACAGGATAAGCCCCTTTTTTATTTCTAATAGGGCGGGAAATTGTACCCCCGAGGGGAATCGAACCCCTATCTAAAGTTTAGGAAACTTCTATTCTATCCGTTGAACTACAAGGGCAACTTTTGCAAAAGTACGGCTTTTTCTTGATTTCCCCATGTGTTCTTTGATAAAAAACTTTATTATCCTTCTCCTTGCTAAATATTTTTTGATTTATCTTGCTTTTCTCAAGTAACTTCGCCATTTTTGCAACCATTGATTTTGTGAACTTTAAATAATACGTTATGGCAGAAGATATGATTGTCAAAGAGCTGGACGATGTTGTAGTCCGCTTTTCAGGCGACTCAGGTGATGGAATGCAGTTGGCTGGTAATATGTTTTCCAATATTTCGGCTACTGAGGGAAACGACATCAGTACTTTTCCGGATTATCCGGCTGATATTCGTGCCCCGCAAGGAACATTAACCGGAGTTTCAGGCTTCCAGGTTCATATAGGCTCGGGCAAGGTGTATACTCCGGGTGATAAATGTGATGTGCTGGTTGCTATGAACCCTGCCGCCTTGAAAACACAGTATAAATTTTGTAAACCCCAGTCTGTTATTATTATCGATACAGATTCGTTTACCAAGCGTGATTTGGAGAAAGCTCAATTTGTTCTTGAAAATCCATTCTCTGAATTAGGAATCAAGAATGAAGTGGTGGAGGCAGCCATAACGACCATGTGTAAGGAAAGCCTGAAGGATAGTGGTTTGGATAATAAGACGATTATGCGAACCAAAAATATGTTTGCACTGGGGCTTGTTTGCTGGTTGTTCCATCGGGATATCCATGTAGGTGAGAAAATCTTGAGAGAAAAGTTTGCGAAGAAACCGGAAATTGCAGAGGCAAATGTGAAAGTCTTGTATGACGGTTATCATTTTGGTGAGAATACGCATGCTTCCGTATCCATTAGCTATACTGTTCCAAGTAAGGAACAGAAGAAGAAAGGCCTGTATATGGATATAAATGGCAATAAGGCTACTGCATATGGCTTGATTGCTGCTGCGGAGAAGGCTGGTCTGGAACTTTATTTGGGCTCTTATCCCATTACCCCGGCAACAGATATTCTTCATGAGCTGGCCAAACATAAGTCATTAGGAGTAAAGACTGTTCAGTGTGAAGATGAAATCGCTGGATGCGCTTCTGCCGTAGGTGCTGCTTTTGCCGGAGCTTTGGCAGTTACAACGACTTCAGGACCGGGTATCTGTCTGAAAAGTGAAGCGATGAATCTGGCAGTGATTACGGAATTGCCTTTGGTAATTGTGGATGTGCAACGAGGAGGACCTTCTACGGGATTACCGACAAAATCCGAGCAGACTGATTTACTTCAGGTTCTTTATGGACGTAACGGAGAAAGTCCTATGCCGGTTATTGCAGCTTCATCGCCAACAGATTGTTTTGACGCGGCTTTTATGGCATGTAAAATAGCCTTGGAACATATGACTCCGGTTGTTTTATTGACCGATGCTTATATTGCCAATGGTTCAGCTGCATGGCATTTACCGGACTTAAACGAATATCCTTCGATTTGTCCGCCTTATGTAAAACCGGAGATGGCTGGTACATGGACTCCGTTCCAGCGTGACCCGAAGACTGGTGTACGGTATTGGGCTATTCCAGGAACTGAAGGTTTTATGCATCGTATTGGCGGTTTGGAAAAGAGCAATGAAACAGGAGCCATTTCTACAGATCCCGAAAATCATCACCGGATGGTACAGCTTCGTGCAGAGAAAGTTGCGCGTATTGCAGATTCGCTTCCGGATTTGCAGGTAGAAGGTGATTTGGATGCAGACTTATTGATTGTGGGTTTTGGCGGGACTTATGGACATTTGCACTCTGCGATGGATACATTGAGAAAGCAAGGTAAAAAAGCTGCCTTGGCTCATTTCCGCTTTATCAATCCGCTGCCTCGTAATACAGAGGCAGTATTGCGCCGCTATCCGAAGATTGTGGTTGCCGAACAGAATATGGGACAACTGGCCGGTTATTTGCGTATGAGAATCGAAGGAATTCATTTGTATCAGTTTAATCAAGTAAAGGGTCAGCCTTTTGTTGTACAAGAATTGGTTGATGCGTTCACAAAAATATTGGAGGAATAAGCCATGGATGAAACAAAATATACAGCAGCAGATTATAAGGCTGGTCAACCTCGCTGGTGCCCGGGATGTGGCGATCATGCCTTTTTGAACTCTTTTCATAAAGCTTTGGCTGAATTGGGCGTTCCGCCTCATGAAATAGCAGTTATTTCAGGAATCGGATGTTCTTCACGTTTGCCCTATTATATGAATACGTATGGAATGCATACCATTCATGGGCGTGCAGCAGCTATTGCAACTGGTGCGAAAGTTGCTAACCCTCAACTTACGATCTGGCAAATTTCTGGGGATGGAGACGGACTGGCTATCGGTGGAAACCATTTTATTCATGCGATTCGCCGCAATGTAGATATTAATATTGTTTTGTTGAATAATCGGATTTACGGTTTGACAAAAGGACAATATTCACCGACCTCTGCTCGTGGTTTTGTGAGTAAGTCTTCACCTTATGGAACTGTGGAAGATCCGTTCCGGCCTGCCGAACTTTGTTTTGGAGCGAGAGGCCGTTTCTTTGCCCGTTGTGCAGCTGTAGATGGTGGCCCTTCTGTAGAAGTTCTGAAAGCGGCAGCACGTCATAAAGGAACTTCCGTTGTAGAGGTCTTGCAGAATTGTGTGATTTTTAATGATGGAACACATAACGCCGTAGCCAAGAAGGAAGACCGTGAACGTAATGCCATTTATCTGGAGCATGGTAAACCGATGTTGTTTGGACCTAACAAGGAATTTGGTCTGATGCAGGAAGGATTCGGTCTGAAAGTGGTGAAACTGGGTGAGAATGGTATTTCAGAAAAAGATATTCTAGTGCATGATGCACATTGTGAAGATCATACTCTACAGTTGAAGCTGGCTCTGATGGAAGGGCCTGATTTCCCGATTGCTTTGGGAGTGATACGTGATGTGGAAGCTCCTACGTATGATGAGTCGGTAGAAGCTCAGATAGAAGAAATTTCAGCTAAGAAACCTTATCATAATTTTGCAGAACTGCTGGCAACAAATGATACCTGGGAAGTGAAATAATATCAAAATAGAATTGGCGTATGTCGGATTGGGTTGACAATCCTTCATACGCCAATTTTTTATAGAATCAGATAAATAAACTATTCTTTCTCTCCGAAACATAAATCTCCTGCATCTCCTAATCCAGGTACAATGTATGAATGTTCATTTAACTCTGGATCTATGGCGCCACACCAAATGGTGGTTTTGGCATCAGGTAATGTCTTTTGTAAATACTCAATCGCTTGTTGGCTGGCCAGTACAGAAACGATGTGTATATGTGAAGGTTCACCTTTTGTAAGTAAGGCTTTATATGCCAGTTCCATAGAACCTCCGGTTGCCAGCATCGGATCTGTAATGATCAGAATCTTATTGTCAAGGCGTGGAGAAGCAATGTATTCAATGTGAATGTCGAAATGTTCAATGTCAATGTATTTACGATAAGCTGAAACGAAAGCATTTTCCGCATGATCAAAGTAGTTCAGGAAACCCTGGTGTAAAGGTAGGCCCGCACGAAGGATGGTAGCTAGTACCGGTTGTACCGCCGGTACGTTTTCACAAGTCTTTGCTAGAGGGGTTTGAATTTCTATTGGATGATAAGGGAGATCCCGGCTGATTTCATAAGCCATGATTTCACCGATGCGTTCAATATTTCTTCGAAACCTCAGGCTGTCTCCCTGTATGTTGATGTTACGTACTTCTGCCAGATACTGATTCAGGATTGAGTTTGCCTGATTGAAAGTGACAATCTTCATAAATGATCAAGGGGTTTGATTGTTCAAAATAAGTTTATCCTTGCAAAGGTATGAATAATATTTTGTAGGCTCCAAGTCTATAAGAGTGTTTCTGTTTAAAAGATGCATATAAATGTAATGAGATTTATACGTAAATATCTTGTTTGAAATTTCCTTCAGTTCTATATCTTTGATTTTTCTGAACTCCTGGATAACTTTTGTTTTTGCCTGATAAAGCTTGGCAGGAAGGCTGGAAATGAAGGATTGACTCTGTATTTCAGCTCTCATGGAATGTAGTTGTAATGTCTGAATTGCATATTTGTTACACAAGTATAAATCTTTTCATGATTACGGATTTTTTTCTCTAATAAATTCTTGGATTCAAAGAAAACCACTATTTTTGTAGCGCCTAAAACAAGGGGATGTTGAAAAACATTCTTTTGATGGTTATTAAGAATTAGGAATTAAACATTTGATATAAATAACCAAATTAATCATTTGAACAATGGCAAATTTAGATCTTACTAAGTACGGTATCACTGGAACCGTAGAAATCGTACACAATCCTTCTTACGAAGTTTTGTTCGCAGAAGAAACAAAAGCTGGTTTGGAAGGCTTCGAAAAAGGTCAGGAAACTGAACTGG
>ERZ1027150.1565-NODE-1565-length-14512-cov-9.366950_pt1 | contig 14512 bp, 18 predicted proteins | sample MGYA00519276_ERZ1027150 | MGnify/ENA primary metagenome ERZ1027150 (study PRJEB26926, sample SAMN06164860) | human gut metagenome | biome: ENVO:00009003; feature: ENVO:2100002; material: ENVO:00002003 | host: Homo sapiens | place: USA | collected 2012 ... | reverse complement strand
CTTTGGCCTTGTCCCGATTCTCTAATTCTAAGAGCATAGCTTTGAGGGCGGATATATGTGTATTCTATTGTGAAAGGAAGCATTAAGAGGGAGTATCAGGTGGTTCGGAATGACTTACAGACAGCAATATTGCTTTGAATAGGGCCTCACGTTCACGATGGCGGCGGAGGTTCTCTTTGTCCTGAGTGCGCCGAGTCTGCCGGTCGGCCCGCTTCAGGTAAGATTCGTATCTGCGGATGTTGTCTGCTACATTCTTGTGCAAGCGTAGAAACTCATGCGGATCCGTCTTCAGTAACTTCGTCAGTTGCGCTCTCTCTGACTGATGAGTTATGAGCGGATGAATGTAGAGGAACTTCCCAGTGTCGTTGAACGATTGCAGCTCGTCGAAGGCTTGTAAGTTCCGGATCCGGAGTTCCACCATGTCCATGATGTCACGCTTGACCGGATTTTTATCCAGGCGTTCGTCGAGCTGCTTCATTTGCTTCCAGGTAACCACACGGTCATTGTAGATGAGTGTGGCTATTTGGACTTGCGGGTCGAAGAGGTTGTCCCAGTCGATTTGCGGGTACTCCTCGTGCTTTTGGATTTTGCCGGAGCTGCTACCGGCTGCTCTTTTTTTTTCTCAGTTTCCAGAGCTTGTTCGGCTTCTTCAGCACGAGTCTCGGCTTCTTCTTGGGCTTCTTCCGCTTCTTCGGCACGCTGTTCAGCTTCATCGGCTCTTTCTTCGGCTTCTTCGAGGGATTGCTCCAGCTCTTCTATTTTTTCAGATGCTGGAGAATTTGTGGTATCGGTACTGGTAGTCTCATTAGTGGCAGGGATACCATTATCAGTAGTAGTTTCACTGACCGGAGGAGTTTCGCCGCCAGTACCGGAAGTTTCATCAGTGGCAGTGGTGTCATTGTCAGTGGCAGTAATTGCGTTGGCTGAAGGAGTTTCGCTACCGGTACCGGGAACTTCTGCAACGGCCTTCAGTTCATCTAACTTCTGACGACGGAAGGCGCGGATGTTTTCCCTGGTGGTATGATCCAGCAAGGAATAGAGGATTTCATCTGCGTACCTCTTCGGATCGCGAGCATAAGTTCTCAACTGAGGAAGCCAGGGACACCCTTTTCGCAATAATTCAAGGTCATATATTGCAGCATCCGGATTGCGCAGGGCATTGAAGTGGAGTTTCTTTTCTTTGAAATTGTACATAGCTGTAGGATTTAAAGAAACAAGCTAACGCAACTGAATTTAGACCAGCAGGTTAGCTTGTTAATGATGATTTTTAAGCTGTCTGGATACGAGTACCCTGGACTTCGACAAGCGTGGACGGGTCCATGACACGGAGCGTGATGGAAGAGCCGGCCTTGGCTGTCCAGGTAGCACCATCCTCCAAAGTAAATGCTGCACCATCAGCAATGGTAGCAGCCTTGTCGGTACCGGTACCTTCGAGAGTGATGTAGCGACCTTTATCATTGGCCGTGAGACCTGATATCGCATTAATGGCGTAAGTCGCTGCTGATCCGTTCGGGATTTCGTACTGGTTGTTCTGAGGTGATATGGCTAAAGTTGTAGAGTCAGCCGTATGCTTGGCGGCAGGAACGCGGATGATATCACCAGCGTATTTGTAATATTGGTCGATGCTGGTGCGCTTGAATGTAAAGGTTACATAGCGGCCATCCTTATCATTCTTGGATTCATAAGAGGATAGCACCATCGGCCGGTCGTAATTGCCGAGAATATACCATTGGTCCTCTCCCACTTCCTTAAATATGATGATGAACTTACCACCGGCATGTTCTTCAATAAAGGTGAGAAGCTGATCGCGCATACCTCCCATAATCATCACAAAATTATTTTCTCCACTGGTGGTGATATCACCTTTCTCCCCTGTTGATGTATATGTGGGAATGTCGTGGGCCTCGAAATACTTCATGTATTGTCCGGCCTTCATCGGCAATGTACCGACTTCCCGATTTGAATTAGGCTTCGGAAAAGCGACATCGGGATTGATTTGGGATATTTCAATCAAATAGGCTTTATATGCTATATTCGAGCCATGAGTTTTGCGATCGGAAACGTCTTCGATATCACCGATGACCATCATAGCGGCAAATGAGGTACCGGCAAATCCGGTGAGACAAAAGGAAGAGGATGCAGGATCCAGGAGCATGCCAATGACGAAGATAAATGCAATCAATGTCATTAGTGAGAGAAAGAAGCGAACCTGCATTTTGCGGGCAGCTTGGTTGCCTTTATAAAAAGGATTTGAAATTTTTCTTGCTTTCATATTAAATAAAATGATGGGTTAAAAGAAAGGGCGGGCTACTAAACCCGCCCCAGTCACCTAAAAACAACTAATTACCTGGCAAAAAAAGGTTATCTTACGCCGGGAATGTTGGGCTGCAGTGCGGCATTGACCTTACGGACACCACCGACCTGACGCTCAAGTTCCAGGAAGTTGCCTTTACTATTCAAGATCACCATGATGTAATCACCTACCTTAGTAGGAGCATAAGCTGCTGTGATATCAGCAAACTTGTCAGACTTTGCGATGGTGGTCGCATTCTCAGTTGCTCCGCACTCAATGATGTAAGCTACACCGGCCTTGGCATTAGTGATGTCAGTAATGGCTTTTGCTTCAGTGTTGGCTGCAGTAATCTGCCAGAAGCCTTTGGAAGCATCTACAGTGGTGGCATCAGCTGCCATGTCAACGGCGGGTTTATTCATGAATATTTGCTGCCATTCATAGTTGTTTGCTTTCAGTTTATCCAGACTATCGAAACGGCGGCCAGTGAATGATGCTGCACAACCTTCTTTCCAGGTAGACCATGCCTTGATGAGTTCCATGTCTTCCTTGACTTTGATAGACATCATTTCGCCTGGTATATATTCCAGGAACTGGAGATTTCCAGGAACGTCCATGAACATGAGGGGAAGCTGGCCAAGATACGGAAGCCATACAATGCGGACACTCGTATCAGGAACAACGTTCTTGTAGCTGTCCGGTCCGGTGAAGTCAATATCCTTGCCATATTTGGCGCGAACATTCTTGATCCACCAAGGCTGATGAGTTTTGTTCAGATACAGAACATGGTTGTCGATTTCCATGTCTTCCGTGCAGGAAGTGATGATGTCGGCAACGAAATCCTGAACGGCATCCAGCATATCGGCATCGGTATAACCGCGATATGCACTGTCGTCATGAGGAAGAATCTTAAACTCATGCACGTAGCGGATCAGAGTGTGGATGATACCTGTGGAAGCATTCAGATAGCTGCCAGCGACTCCGGTTTCGGGTTTCACATAAATACCACGCATACGGCGTTTGTTCTGCTCTACCTGTGCGGTTTCCAGAGAGTTCAGTATACAGAACTCAATCATATTCCACTTAATCGGATCGGAACCTTCTTTGTTCAAGTAGCCGATATACATACGCTCCAGTTCTTTCATCGGTCCGAACTTGAGTTTGATCATGGCGTCGTCCACATGGCCCATCTCGTTCTCGAGCTTCATGTCACCCTTCCAGATTTCACCCTGCTGGTAGGCCTGGGAAACTTCGGAGAAGAAGGCGTTGAATACGAGGTCATGGTCCTGGATACCGTAGCGTACCGGGAAGTACTGGGTGAGGTCGCGTTTCGCGAGGACACGCGCAATCAAGGCATCCTGGCGAAGAACAACATACTGGTCGCCAACTCCGGCAGTGTTAACACCTTCGTAGTTGGTTCCGAACTCACCGGCTGCCAAACGCTTGGCGTCGAGCATGCCATTGGCGTGCAGGTAAGCGTAGCGTTTCTGCAGAGAGCGAGAGAAAGCAACGGCTTGCTTGCGGAAGGCAACTCCTTCAGTTTCCTCATCCCAACTGCCAAGTCCTGCAGCTGCTGCCGGATTGATGGTGATTTGATTCCAGCGTTCGCTCATGGAGAACATGGGGTTCTCGATGCCAAATAGGAACTTGGCACGATCTGCCGGGCCGGTGAAAGTGGCAGTGGTGGCGGTGACGGTCTGAATGGGACGGTCTTCGTTGGCACGGTTTTCCATTGTGGAAATCAGCCCTTGGACAGCTTGAGCAAGTTGTACCATACCTTCGCCTGTTGCTTGAGTAGTTTCAGTGGGCTTTTCTTCTCCAGTAGCAGTATTCTCGGGATTGACAATACTATCAAGAATACCTTGTACCTGGTTCATCTGCTCCTGAGTTATCGGAGCTGCAGTATCGGTGGCTTGTGCAGCCATGTCAGCGGCCAAATCTTCTTGGAGAGTTGATTGATACTCTTTTTGATAAGTATCGACAAGCTGCTTCCATTCTTCATCACTCAGATTGTTGGCTTTAGCTTTGTCCAGCAGCTTCAACTTCTGCAGGACGGTTTGAATTCTTTCTTTAATATTCATGTGAATGAAAAAAGTTAAGTTATAAATAGTTGAGAGCGTTCTTTTTGATAGTTTCCAAATTCGTGTAATTTCGTCCAAGGTCTACGGCCTTGGCAACGGCTTCGAGGAAGGTCATGGAGCCGTCGATGAGTTTCTTTTCGATGGCATGAGGAGTATCGAACGTTTCGCCCCGGAAGACAGGATCGTCTTCCGGGAGCTCACTCAGTTCCGGACGGCTTGCGCGTACTTCATTTAGGAACTGCTCAGTGAGCGGGTTCAATACATCTTCGACGTATTGCTTCGGATTGCCGGCACGCAAGTCGTCATACTTTTTATTCTTAAGGTCTGATTTATCAGCGGTTTCCCTAATGATTTTAATACCGAGCTTCTCGTAATAGCCACTAAAGTCATAGGTCTCGATCATGGTACCAATGCAGCCGATGACATCGTTGGCTGTAAGTGCGGCAATTACGTTGGAGTGGCAGGTGATGTAATAGCAGGCAGAACAATTGCATTGTTCGACAAGGCTTATTATGGGTTTGCTCAACGAACGCATGGTTTCACTGAGTCTATCAAGATACCAGGCTTCTCCACCTGGAGAGTTGGCATGGATGAAGTGGCAGGAAATGGCCGGGTTGGCTTCGGCATCCAGGATATCTCGCTCAAATTGCTTGGAAGAAAAATACCAGCGGCTGTCGGCGGTGATAAATCCCCAAATGCGATGGTAGGCAATGCTACCTTCGGGAAGTTCATCGGATGAGAAGTCACTGGTAAGGGTTACTCCCTGAAACTCGGAAAGAGCATGCAGTTGCTGCTGAATTTTAGCGAGGGCCTTATCTGCCAAATCCTTATATGTAGGCGGATCATCGTCGAAGAAGAAAGCTGATGGTGTAGGCGAGTCATTTACTATCAAAGGAAAAGCATCCATCATGGCAGAAGAAAGGCCTTCTGCCGTGATGAGAAGCTGGTGAGTATTTGATAAAAGAAGCTGGCGGAGAAAAGTTCTGTTCATTGCATATCTTTTCAGCGAAGATAGGCAGCTTACAGAAGGGGGTGAAGGACGCTACTGGAGCGGGGATTTGAGCATCTTACACTCGATTTTCAGAGTAGCGGAGTTCAGATTCGGGGAAATGGAGACGATGGCCGGTATCTTATTGTCTCCGATGTTGAACTTCCGGTACCGGGTATCCCTGAATTCAATGATAGCAAATTTGCCTGAAGAAAAATCACGAATTACGTCTACAGGAGGAAGATCGACAGTGATATCTTTGTTGCAGTTAAAGCATCGGCCGGCTTCGGAATCTTCCGGTACCGGAGCAAAAGTAAATTCATCGGCAGTGAAACGATAGATATCCTGACGCATCTTGGCGATAGGATATACATTGATTTGGATAGATAGTTCTCTCATTGTGATTATATTTATTTGATATTCAACAAGTTCGCCACGCATAGGACATTTTGTCCGTCATTTTGGGACAAAAAGCATAGTTTGGTCGGTGATTTTTTAGCTCTTTTTTAACTTCTTTTTATAGTCCCGACGCCTTTTTCTCTTTCGAATGTTTTCTCGCCATCGATAGAAGTTTTTTAGCAAAGCATCTTCAGTAATGCTGTCAATGCAATAGGAACAAAGGAATTTATGAACGATATCAAGATTGTTAAGTTCATGGCCGTTCAAGTCATTCTCATCCATAGCGGTATGAAGATCACGGTTGAACATACGGCGTACTTCATTCTCTATGACCTTGGCAGCACGTGGGGATAAGTAGTTATAGACTTGTGGATCCTTCCCTATTCGCCTGTCCGGAAGAATAATGGTGAGATTGCCATTATCAACCGGAGATTGATTCTGATGACGACGGGCCATCAGGGTCCAAATAGCGTGATACAAATCTGTATTGTCAGGAATTCTAATGGGTTCATCTGCGCCATTGTTATATTTTCCACGCAGATATTCAGCAAGGTAAGGTGTAATCATAATGCTCGTTGTAATCATGGCTTTTTCCTCTAAAGATATTTTTGAAATAGTTTTTGTTCATTTTCGCGTCCTACCGTCCAACCGTCCAACAGGATTATTAAAGTTACTGATTATTATTTAGTTACACAAATTTACCAAAAGAAAAATAGTGTTGGAGGACGTCCAACACGTCCAACAAACTGCATTTTTTCCCTTTTTTGTTGGATACTGAATGTTGGATGGTTGAAAACGGTCAATCCAACACGTCCAACAGCGTCCTACAGAACAACGTCTATGTAGTATATATATATAATTAAAAAGAAAATATATACTACTATACAACAGCGAGTTACATTTTAAAATGTTTTTCTTGTTGGACTGTTGGACTGTTGGACGGTATTTCTGAAAAGTTTTCTTTTCAAAACTTCGCCTACTTTGCTTTCTTTTTTGTTTTAGGGGGTCCGGGGGATTTGATAAGAATAGATAGTATGACATTGGTTTAGATGAATTCGACGAAATGTCCGCAAATCAGAATATAAAAAGCAATTATTCCCGATGAGGTGGCCACCGGGAATAATGAATAATATTGATGTGAAAGGTTTTAGGTTTATAATAAAAATCAGAAATCCAATTTTTGTGGAGTACCTGCTGCTCCAAGAGGGTCATTCTCCGGACTGGGAGTATATACGTCCTCTTCCGGAGTACGCTGCAGGTCAATATCATAGAGTTCTCTGAAAATTTCGTAGTTGACAGCTATACAGCTGGAATTGGTAGTCCTTTTCTCCATTTTGCGCACCATATCGTTGTTGACCTTGACTGGTATGCCGGTTTCGTTGAGCTGGTTCTCTTCAAATCCACCGCGGGGTACTTCGACCACATCATACCAATTGAAACGCTTGGCGTGGACGAAACCAAGGTAGCTGGGATGCGAACGAAGGTTCTGCTCGATGGTAGACTGAGTAGAGTCTTCCTGGTTGTAGGAAGAACGGGCATATTGAGTATAGATGGTGCTGACGCGCAGGAATAGAACCCGGGTTCCTGCAGAAATAGGCAGTTCTTTCCTTTCGCCTCCAGGGAGCTTGATTGTAATCTTGTCCGGGGTGTCGATGGCAAAGTCCCGGCCTTCCTTGATGGCCTTGGTATCTATCATGACATCCATAGCCTTGAAGAAGGTGGCGAGCTTGTCGGTCTTGGAAATCAGTTCGACCTGGAACTTAATCTTGTCTGCAGCTATCTGGAAGAATTCTTCGTAGGTGAAAGGGAGTTTCAGCTGAGTGTGCTCTTCGATGAGTTTGCATGTGGCCAGAAATAAGGAGGCCGTCTTCATAAGGCGGTCAATTTCTCCGGCATTGGGCAATGCGTTCTTCAGCTCATCGTAGGCCTGCTGCTTGAGCGAACGAAAATGTTGCATCACCAAGGGGCGGAGCTGGAGAACTTCAAAAAGTACATTGGAGAGGCCAATCTTCGTCGGGTCCTCGATTTCCTTCAGCTCATTGAAGAGATCTGTTTCCTCTTGTGTTCGGTTCTTGGGCTTGGGAACCTCGCAGACGATGATACGGGACATGAGGGCATTGTCATCGCGCTGGGGTGTCTCCTGCCCGCAAATGATGACCGGCGCATAGACCTTATCGTTCTCGATTTCTTTTCCGGAGGTGCCCTTGCGCTTCTGACGGCCATCACCATCGTAGACGATACCTTTCAGTGCCTGGAACTTTATATCTGATATATCTTTATTGTTGTACTCATCAAGGACAACCGGCACATCGCGGAAGGTACTCATCAGTGTGGACATGGCGGCATCCGTGCCGATATTCAGGTTGAAAATGGGGATTTTCGGGGAGATGAAAAGAGAACGGATGGATATCGCGATCTGCGTTTTTCCGGAGGACATAGGCCCCATGAAGAATGGTGCCGTGAATAGGCGGTCGATGCAGTGAATATTGCTACGGAAGGCGCACATGATGGCGAAGAGGATGGCCCATTTGCCGTTATTGTTAATCTTGTAGACGCGGTCCATGAGTGAGGCCCATTGTTCGAAGTTGCAGCGTTTCTCGACAGGGATTTCCTTATAGATGAGCTGGGAAATAAGCTCGTACTTGTCAGACTTCCGACCGCTACCGGCATAGATGGTGGAGAATGCCGGCAGGTAGTAATTCTTGTTGTTGTGGGTGACGACTCCAAGTTCGTTGACCGGGTCGAAACGGGGAAGCCCGTCGACGACGTGGAAAATGCCATTGGCAAAGGCGAAGAACTGCTGGTCTTCGCGGCGGGAAAAGCCATCTTCCTGCTGATTTCCGTAGGTAATGACTTCTGTACATGTGACATAGTGGCGGCTCATATATTCTCTGATTTTAGTCCAATGTTTCTCTTCGCCGTTCGTGAAATTGACGGCCTCGAGCATGATTAATTTCTCTTCAATACTGCTTTTCTTGACAAGGGATTTGGAAGGCACTTCGATGTATAAGGGAGTCTTGTAATATCTCCGGTTAATCTTGATGACGCGCTTGTTCTCATCGTCATTGTCGGAATAGATGTGGAGTAGCGGTATCATGTAGAAATCACCGACCAAGGTGTGGCCGGACTTCTCGTTTTTGAAAAGATAGGCTACCGGCTCATCCTGCTTGTTTATCTTGGGGTAGAAATTGCATTGATTGTACATCTCCATGTATTCCGGATTGTCTTTGACGTAGCGCGGTATCTCATCCGGGTCGTATTGCTCGTCGTAGTCGTTGTCGGTACGCTGGGCGTTGATGGCCATGCGGGATTTGCGTTTGGCCAGGTAAGGTTTCAGTATCTCGGACAGAGACAGCTTCAGCAGGCCGAGGCAATTATAGAAGTACTGGAAGTTGATGATACGCACGGAATCTTCGGCATAGCTGATGATTTCGGCACATCGCTCAATGAATGGGGCGCGCTCCCCATTGTAATTATCAAAAAAGAATTTGTGCAGACGGACGTAGAACTTGGCGAAATTGTAGGTTTCTATCAACTCCCCCTCTCTCATTTCTTTTTCAATATCTTCCTCTTCATCCGGGTCATCTTCATTTTCCTCCGGTGTTTTTTCTACTGTGATAGTAATGTTGGAGATTCCAGCCCGGAAAAGAGTGGCCAATGAAGATAAATAGTCGGATTCGGTTCCATCCTTGGCGATAGTAAGGTTGTCACTATCGGAAACGAACATTTGGCAAGCCTGGCGGAGCTGCTGGATGTCAGTCATGGATGGGATGCCATGCACATAGGCTATTGGAGCATCACCATAGAGGGTTAGGAATTCCTGATAGTCTGCAGTAAGAATGCAAGGTTCATTTCCGGAGCGGGTTTCGGCAATCATTTCGATGCCGTATATACCAGGCTTCATCTGGTCCTTTGGTTGGATTGAGGAGGTCTTTTTCTTCCGGAGGATTTCGTTTACTTTCCGCTGTATGACTTCCGTATTGATTTCAAAGATACCGGCCATTGTCTCGACGCACTTCAAGCGGAGGGTTTCGGAGGGGATTACTGCAGTAAGGCTGCACAGCTTCTGTATGGCTTCTTCTTCCTTATTGGGGTCATCGCCGGGATTATCTTCACGCAAGGAAATCGCAAAATAGCGGAGAAAGTTCTGATGACGGTTCATAAGCCATTTCCCTGTCTCGAGTTTGTTCTCCTGGGCAATGTTATCCGGGTCTTTCCCTTCCGGCAAGGGAATGGCACTTACCTCAAATCCGGCACGGAGAAAGGATTCGCAATTGATGAGGGAGGCTTTTAGACCTGCAGCATCGGCATCATATACTAATGTGACTCTACGGGTGAAGCGGCCGAGTAGCTGTGTCTGTTCCGGAGTGAGCGCGGTTCCGGAGGTGGCAATGGTGTTGCATACTCCGGCTGCGTGCATGGATAGGGCGTCAAACTGGCCTTCGACCAGATACACACAGTCATTTCGGGCAATGGAATTGCGTGCCTGGTAAAGGCCGAATAGGTGCAGGCCTTTTTTAAATAACGGGGTGTCGCCGGTATTGACATATTTTCCGGTCCCTTCCTTCGGCGTTACCCATCGGCCGGAGTAGCCGATTATGTTTCCTTTGAGGTCCAGGAAGGGAAACATAATGCGGTCCTTGAAGGTGTCATAGACAAAGCCTTTGTCGGATTCCTTCAGGACATCGACTTCTATCAGTTTGCGTTCGGAATAGCCGGCAGAGAGAAGTTCTTTCTTGGCTTGATTGCCATCAGGAGCATATCCAACCCGAAAATCATGAAGTATCTTGTTTGACAAGTCGTATCCACGAGATGCGAGGTAGGCCTTGGCGTCCGGAAGATGGCGTTCGAAGAATTCAGCGGCTGCCGAGATGGCAATACGCTGTGCTTCCCGCTCCTTGGCTTTGTTCACTTCGTCATCTGACATCACCGGCTTGGGCAATTCGATGCCGACCCGGTTGGCCAGCCAGGTGATGGCTTCGTTGAATGACATGCTTTCATAGTCCATCATAAACTGGATGGCATCCCCACCCTTCCCGCAGACGAAACATTTGTAGGTCTGACGGGAGGGACTGACGGCCATGGATGGATGCCTGTCCGGATGGAAAGGGCAAATGCCCAGATAATTGATACCTTTTTTTCGTAGGGTAACAAACTGGCCGATAACATCAACGATGTTGTTGGCGTCTAAAATCTGTTCTTTTAATTTCTGTTCAATCATTGTTCTTCGAATATGCAGAGTTGACGCGCTTCAAATGCTTCCTGCATGGTGACACCGAAGTATTCGCACAGCGCGATGTATTCTTGTTGAGTAATGCTTTTCCGGCCGTAGAAAATATCCCACCAGCGCATCTGATTGATGCCGACTGTTTTGTAAAAAGTCCGGGTCGGCATAAAGTTCTCCGGATGCTTGAACTTGATTCGAAGCATCTCTTGTACCAGGTTCCGCCTGACGGTCTGGCCAACCACTATATGTTTTCGATGCATATAGAGTTGCACGGCCAGGCGAGAGCGTCCGACTTTGTCGGCCAGCTGCTGGAGTGTCATTTTACCGGCGTATTTCCGAATGAAGTCTTCTTCTTCGGGTTTCCATCTCCCATTGTTCATGAATTTCTTTCCTCCAAATTTGGGTATAATCATCGTTAAATTCGTATTCCGGATGCTGCTCGATATGTAAGCAGCATAGCTTTATGAAAAGCTCCTGTTGAGAAGGTATGACAGACTCAGCAATATCGTAATAGTGATTGACTTTGAGCTTGTCAAGGGCGTTGCGGACGCGTTTATCGAAGCTACTGAATTCTTCGATTCCCATTTCGGATATAAACCTGTCTATCCAATCAAGGTTATTCATGCGGTATTGTACCAGGCTGCCCATAGGATTCTATCTTAAGGAGTTGATGTTCAATAGACATGAAAGTCTGGAATGCCATTGATTCCATCTCGCTTACATGAGGGTTCCGATAAGTGGATAGTATGGAAAGAATGGTGGATAGCTCTTCAAGTGTGATATCGTGAAGGCTATATACTCCGCGAGAGTCCTTGTCTAAATACATACTCATAGTTTCGCTATTCTCTGTTGTTCCTCGATGGTGCGAAGCGGAAGGTCGTATTTCCGTTGTCGCTTGGAGGAGTACCGGGAAAAACATTGGCCGGCATCGTTCCATCGGAGTTGCTTCCATCTGACAATCGTTTTTCGCTCTCCATCGATGGTGACTCTCTTGGCTATTGGAACTTTACCATATATTTTGCAGACGGAACGTTTCTTAAGGAATATATGGTCTAATTTGTAGGAGCAGGCGTTCATGGCGAGCTCAAAAATTGTGGTATTGTACATAGTGTTGATTTTTATGGATGGGGTAGCGAATCGAACCCCATTGTATTTGTTACTTTCTTGTTAAAAAGGTAAAGCGTTCTTAGATAATTTTCCTAAATGGCTGATATATCTTTTATAAATTTTATTTTCTATCATAACCTCCTTCAGATTTTTTCCTTTTATAAGAAAATCACCATATTGTAGACGTTTTAATTTCTTCATTTCTTTATAGTTTTACGCTAATTGCTTAAATTACTTTTTAAAAATCTGGCAAGAGTGTTCCGGTCAACTTTGCATATCTTGGCTATTTTACGTTGTGATATGCCTTCATCCAGAAGCCCTTTAACTAACTCTTTTTTCCCATACAGTTTGTATTTATCAGGAGAACTCTTCCGACCTTTAGGACGTCCAAGTATCACACCTTCCAACTTTTTCCGGGCTAACGCCTCCTTAGTACGTTGGCTAATCATGTCACGCTCGATTTCAGCGGCGATTCCAAAAGCGAAAGCCAGCACCTTGCTTTGAATATTGTCGCCAAGTTCATAGCCATCCTTTACAGTATAAACCTTAACTTCATGTAACATGCAAAACTCCAATATTCGCATGATCATAAATAACTTCCTACCAAGGCGAGACAATTCGGAAGTGATTATCACATCTCCTTTCCTCAACTTTTTCATTAATTTCCCCAACAGCCTCTTTTCAGGTTCTTTTGTCCCGGATATGCCGTCATCTATAATCCAATCATCAATTGACATCCCTAAAGATTCCGCTTTTTTACCGACACCCAGCTTCTGATTATTGGAATCCTGTTCGTCTGTACTCACTCTTAAATAGCCATATATCATAATGCTGATTCTATTAGTTGCATGGCTTTCACACCATAATGTTTAACTATTATATCCCTCATGGACATACATTCCCATTCTTCAGGATACATATTTTCAAGCCGTTTATCAAAAGCAATTATATCGATTGTTATATAATTATTTGCCGCTGACATCCAAGCATCATGCAAATCAATTATTGGGAATTTAGGTAATAACCGTTGAAATTCGTTACGGAATTTTGCCCACTCTCCTATTTTAAAATGGTTCATTTCTAATTTGTTTTACGTTAATTGATTTAATGATGTATTATCAAAATATTCACAAGCAACATCATCGGCTTCTGCAGCATTTTTACCGCCTAAACAACATTCACAAAAAGAGTCACATTCTCCGCATGTACGAGAAGAGAAACCTTTCCCTTTTGCTTCACCATCTTCACAGGCTACATTCTCACAAAAAGAATATTTCTTATGAAATTCACACCATCCGTTACCGAATGAATCTTCATTGGTGAATAGCTTGCATTCGCCACATACTTGTTTATCATCCATACAAATGTTCCTTTCTATTTTTAATGAGGAATTATATCTTCTTCAATAAAGGTATTGGTAGTATTTATCACATTGGCAGAATCTACAGTTTTTCCATCACGAATAAATATTTTATCATACATCAAGGCTTTATAGTTAGACTCCGTCATGTAGAATACACATACACGCCCATCGGCATACAATTTGCATTTCATAAATCCAGTACCTCCCACTGAACCTATTACATCTATCTGCATTGTTCTTTTTCCCATTTTAATAATGTTTATTAAGTTAGTAAATCATCGTGCGGAGCCGGGAATCGAACCCGGATGACCTTGCGCCGCTTTATTTAAGATGGTTAACATGCCAGTAAGTTATCATCTCGGGAATATCTCGAAGGCGAAGTCGGGCTTTAATATTTTCTCTATGGCGGTCAACTGTAAATTTTGAGAGGGACAGTTCTGCTGCAATTTCTCCAGAACGCATATTTCGGGCGATTAATCTGAAAACCTCTATTTCTCTATCAGAGAGCTGAGTGTCAAGTTCAGGTTTACATACTACTCCTTCTAATGGGCATTCACCACGAAGAGGACATTTTACTTCTTCAAAAACAAAGTAACCGTTAGCGTCAATATCGTGGCTGAATTGGTCGTATTCACCAAAATTGCATCTTATGAATCGATGAACAACGCTATATTCAAAATATGTCTTATTCATAGTTCTTTTTGAATATAGTTCCATAAGAGCTGCATGAGCCTTGGGGTATCGATCACGAATGACTGTTAACATATAATCTATTATATCCCGGTCGTTTTCTTTTAGAGAGTGAGCAGCTTCGTTCACCCCTTTAACCATGACATCTCCTTCAGGAGTGTTGTAGAATTCAATATTCGTCAGCATAATACCTTTGGATTTACATCATTTATTATATTATCAATCAATTTTCTCTCCAATGGCTTGAAAGTGTTATTACGAAGTTTATAATAAAAGGTAGTATAAGACATCCCACTTTCCCCAAGGATGCGGTTTCGGACCTGTCTCTTATACACATCTCCGAGCCCACGAGACTGCAGCTAATCTC
>ERZ1027150.1556-NODE-1556-length-14587-cov-11.613336_pt1 | contig 14587 bp, 11 predicted proteins | sample MGYA00519276_ERZ1027150 | MGnify/ENA primary metagenome ERZ1027150 (study PRJEB26926, sample SAMN06164860) | human gut metagenome | biome: ENVO:00009003; feature: ENVO:2100002; material: ENVO:00002003 | host: Homo sapiens | place: USA | collected 2012 ... | reverse complement strand
CACTCGACTAGTCGTCGGCAGCGTCAGATGTGTATAAGAGACAGGCACAAGATCCGAAGATAGGACCGATAGCAGGATGGCCACCACATACGTCTGTTGAAAACAGCAGGGAAGTAATAAGGGATATACTTTCTGCTCCGGAAACTTATGCTGTAGTTTTAAAAGAGACCAATGAACCTATTGGTAGTGTAGGCATCATGTTCGGTGACGGAGTGCACAGTGCAGACATGCAGGAGGGTGATGCCGAAATTGGTTATTGGATTGGTGTCCCTTACTGGGGACAAGGGCTGATACCGGAAGCAGTTGAGTGTCTGCTTTTACGTTGTTTTTATGAACTGAATATCAAAAGAGTATGGTGCGGATATTATGACGGAAATATTAAGTCCCGCAGAGTAATGGACAAATGCGGTTTCTGTTTTCATCATACGGAAGAAGGAAAGACCTCTCCTTTAGGAGATATCCGTACGGAGCATTTTACTTTGCTGACCAAAGAGGATTGGGAAAAACGGTAAGACAAATATAAAGATGTCCCATGATAAGCACAACGATAAAATCATTTATACAGGCTGATTTAGCATCAGTCTGGCATTCAGTTACTTCACTTTATGACTATTCATGGCGAAGTGATATAAAAGATATAGAAGTTTCTGATAAGCGTCATTTCAAGGAGATAAGTAATGAAGGCTATGTAACCTGTTTTACTATTACCGTTTTAAAGCCTTTCTTGAAATATTCATTTCTTATGGATAATGAGAACTTTTCCGGGGAGTGGACAGGACATTTCAGGCAGATTGAAAATGGGACAGAAGTAATTTTTACAGAGTCAATAAAACTGAAAAAATGGTGGTTATATCCTTTTGCATGGTTTTATTTGAGAATACAGCAGAAACGGTATATAGCAGACCTGAAAAGAAAATGTGAACAATGAACGAATCAATCAATTATATAATACGTCCTTTGCAAGCTGGTGAAAACCATTTGCTAAGAAATTTTCTTTACGAAGCTATCTATATTCCTGAAGGTGTAGAGCCGCCATCGAAAGATGTTGTTGAATTGCCGGAATTGAAAGTTTATATTGAAAATTTCGGTAAGGAAAAAGATGATTATTGTCTGGTTGCCGAAACTGAAGGTAAGGCTGTAGGAGCTGTGTGGGTACGTATCATGAATGATTACGGTCATGTAGATGATGAGACTCCTTCTCTTTCCATATCCCTGTACAAAGAATACAGGAACAAAGGTATTGGTAACCGTTTAATGCAAGAGATAATCAAATTGCTTGTCAATAAAGGATATAAATATGTTTCGCTTTCCGTACAAAAGGCAAACTATGCGGTCAATATGTACCTTAAACTTGGTTTTAAAACAATAAAGGAAACAGACGAGGAATTTATTATGACAAAGGAACTTAATGAAGAAATGAGCAATTACCAACGTTTCCTGTCAGGAGAATACTGTAACCAGTTGGATAAAGAAGTCTTGGACATGATTATAAAAACAAAGGGATTTTTGTCAATGATCAATGACGTAAAGACTCCTGCTGAAGAAAGGAATGAGATTCTATTTCAGATGCTTGGTAAAATCGGGAAGGATTCTACCATCGGTAACAACTTTGCCTGCCAATGCGGAAAGCATATTTTCATCGGTGAAAAGACCGTCATCAATGATAATTGCACATTGATGGATGAAAATCATATACACATTGGCAATAGAGTATTGATAGCTCCCAATGTACAATTCTACACAGCAACACATCCTGTTGATTTTAATGAACGTTTCGTTGAAGATTGGTATGAAAACTCAGGAGAACTGTTTTTCAAAACAAGAGCTTTACCGATAACCGTTGAAGATAATGTTTGGATTGGAGGAGGATGCATCATACTTGCAGGTGTAACTATAGGTAGCGGAAGTGTTATAGGTGCAGGCAGTGTGGTCACAAGATCTATCCCTGCCAATTGTATTGCTGTAGGTAATCCGTGTAAAGTTATAAAATGGTTGAACTCCCACTATAAGATTCGTACTCTCGAAGAAAAAGATATTCCGGAAATGCAGGAATTATTTCGTTCTACGGTATTGAATATAAATATCAAAGATTATACCTATGAAGAGGTAGAGGACTGGGCGTCATGTGGTGATAATCTTGAACGATGGAAAGAGCTAATATCATTTAATTACTATATTGGAGCTTTCGATAAACAGAATCGTCTGGTCGGATTTTCATCAATGAATAAGGACGGTTATTTACATTCAATGTTTGTACATAAAGATTGTCAATGCAAAGGAATTGCAACACAGCTTCTTTCTGCAGTTGAGAAAATAGCAAAGGAATATGGAGTCAAAGAAATTAAATCAGAAGTCAGCTTCACTGCAAGGGCTTTTTTTGAAAAACAAGGATATAAGGTTGAAAGGATACAGAAGCGTAAAGCAAATAAATTAGAGTTGACAAATTTTGTTATGTACAAAACCATATAGAATTCATACGACGTTTATAATTAAAATATTTATCTGAGTTTACATATATACAAATAATATGATGGAGAAAGTGATTCAATTCCTAAAATCTAATGTTATCGGTAAGGTCTTATTCACAGACGACGTTGTGTATAAACTTGATAATGGAAATCTGGAAGGCATATATAACGACCAAATGGTATTTTCCAATTTAGTAAGAACTGAGAATGGCCTTAAATTTAATATGACAACAGTAACTCACGAACTGGTTTATAATTTAGACGAAAATGGAGTGAGAACTACTATAGAAAAAGATTTTACAGGTACAAGTGTATTTTGCTACGAACTGGCTATGCGTAAAAGTACAAATAAATTGACAGGTTATATGCATTGTGTCTCTACAACAGTTCAAGGTCAAACAATGGAAGCTGTAGTATGTGGAATATATAATGTTGATTTAAATGAGCAGGAACTCAGCTGGAAAGAAAATCAGTTATTGTATAGGGATAACCCTGTGGAAGGAGATAAATACAAACCTGTAGCTTTCGATTCTAAAGTCCGCCTGTATATTGACAAAGGTAAAGTCATATTCGAATATTTGCCTACACTTTGGGATGTCAATCCGGATACATTAGAAAAAAGATTATCTAAAGATGATTATCCTCCTTATATATCAAAAGAAAGATGAATTATAGTTTTAAGGACAAGGAGAATCGGGTACATATCAGAAAAAAGAGATTTATATAATACCAATAAATTGAGCCGGTATTATATAAATCTCGAATATTTTATGCAGAAGGAACTTAGCCTTTTTCTATTAATAATATGAAGATATTAAAGAAACACTAATTATTATTTTATTATTTGCATCATTTTTATAGTGCCTAAAGGAAACTTATACTGATTAAATTTTTATCTAATCTTAAAATGGACATGATTTCTTTGCGGACAAATGCACGAACCACCTAAAAACAACTTAGGCTGTAACGTCTGATAAACAGTTCGTTACAGCCTAAATCAAATATTATCCTATATTGCTTATGCTTCCTCTATTGCAGCCTGCGCCGCAGCCAAACGAGCAATAGGCACGCGGAATGGAGAACAAGATACATAGTTCAAACCTACACGGTGACAGAACTTCACAGAAGAAGGTTCACCACCATGCTCACCACAAATACCACACTTGAGTTCCGGACGTACAGAGCGACCTTTTTCTACAGCCATTTCTACCAACTGCCCTACTCCATTCTGGTCTAATACCTGGAACGGATCGACTTTCAAAATCTTCTTTTCAAGATATACCGGCAAGAACGAAGCAATATCATCGCGAGAATAACCGAAAGTCATCTGTGTCAAGTCGTTAGTTCCGAATGAAAAGTATTCGGCACGTGATGCAATACGATTAGCAGTAAGAGCTGCACGCGGAATTTCAATCATAGTACCAACTTTAAACGGTATTTCTACACCTTCTTCCTTGAACAACTGAGCTGCTGTATCACGAATCACTTTTTCCTGTGCTTCAAACTCATATAAAATACCAGTTAACGGCACCATAATTTCAGGCTGAGGATTGAACCCTTCTTTCTTCAATTCAACCGCTGCACCCAAAATCGCACGTGTCTGCATTTCTGTAATTTCCGGATAAGTATTACCTAAACGGCATCCACGATGGCCTAACATCGGGTTATGTTCACATAAACTTTCTACACGCTGGCGGATATATTCTACAGTTACACCCATAGCCTGAGCCATTTCTTCCTGTCCTTTCAAATCATGAGGAACAAATTCATGCAAAGGAGGATCGAGCAAACGTACATTTACCGGATGACCGTCCATTGCTTTGAAAATTCCCTTAAAGTCAGCTTTCTGATACGGCAAGAGTTTAGCAAGAGCTTTCTTACGTCCTTCTACATCAGTAGCCAGAATCATTTCACGCATGGCTACAATCTTCTGATTATCGAAGAACATATGTTCGGTGCGGCACAATCCGATGCCCACTGCTCCAAAGCTACGTGCCACTTCAGCATCGTGAGGAGTATCTGCATTTGTACGTACCTGCAAACGAGTATATTTGTTGCAGAGATCCATCAATTTAGCAAAATCACCTGATAATTCGGCTGCCTTTGTAGGTACCTGTCCCTGATATACTTCTCCGGTACTTCCGTTCAATGAGATGTAATCACCTTCTTTCAGTACTACACCATCTATTTCTATAGTACGAGCCTTATAGTCTACATTAATAGCACCGGCACCCGATACACAACATTTACCCATACCACGAGCCACAACAGCTGCATGCGAAGTCATACCGCCACGTGCTGTCAAGATACCTTCTGCAGCACTCATACCAGCCAAATCTTCAGGTGAAGTTTCGATACGCACCAAGATTACACGGCGACCGTCTGCACGCCATTCTGCAGCATCATCAGCAAAGAACACCACCTGTCCGCAAGCTGCTCCCGGAGATGCAGGAAGACCGCGGGTCAGCACTTTAGCCTGACGCAGTGCCGCCTTGTCGAATACCGGATGAAGCAGTTCGTCCAATTTATTAGGTTCGCAACGCAAAACTGCAGTCTTTTCATCAATAATACCCTGCTGAAGCATTTCCATAGCAATACGTACCATAGCAGCTCCTGTACGCTTACCGTTACGAGTCTGCAAGAACCACAATTTACCTTCCTGAACAGTAAATTCCATATCCTGCATATCGTGATAATGATTCTCCAGTTTGGTTTGCAAAGCATCCAGTTCCTTATAGATTTCTGGCATTGCTTCTTCCATAGAAGGATATTTTGCCACACGTTCTTCTTCTGAAATACCCTGCAGTTCAGCCCAACGCTGAGAGCCTATCTTTGTAATCTGCTGCGGAGTACGAATACCTGCCACTACGTCTTCACCTTGTGCATTGATAAGGTATTCGCCATTGAACAAATCCTCACCAGTTGCCGCATCACGAGAGAAACATACACCTGTAGCCGATGTGTCGCCCATATTACCAAAGACCATTGCCTGTACATTGACAGCAGTACCCCATTCTGCCGGAATACCTTCCATCTTGCGGTAAAGAATCGCACGTTCGTTCATCCATGAATCGAACACGGCACAAATAGCTCCCCACAACTGTTCATAAGCACAACTTGGGAAATCTTTTCCGGTCTGTGCTTTTACAGCAGCCTTAAAGCGTACTACCAACTCTTTCAAGTCTGCAACATCCAACTCGTTGTCCAAGCGTACACCTTTATTTTTCTTTACATCTTCTATGATTGCTTCAAACGGGTCGATATCTTCTTTATTAGTCGGTTTCATACCCAATACTACATCACCGTACATCTGTACAAAACGACGGTATGAATCCCACGCAAAACGTTCGTTTCCGGTTTTTCTGGCCAAACCTTCCACTACATCATCATTCAAACCCAGATTCAGAATGGTATCCATCATTCCCGGCATAGATGCACGGGCCCCGGAACGTACAGAAACAAGTAAAGGATTTTCTACATCACCAAATTTAGATTTCATCAGTTCTTCTACCCCGGCAATGGCCTTTTCCACATCAGCCTTAAGTAGAGCTACTACATCATCTTTTCCTTTTTCAAAATATTCATTACAAACATCGGTAGTAATTGTGAAACCCGGAGGAACGGGAACTCCAATCAAATTCATTTCAGCCAAATTGGCACCTTTTCCTCCCAGAAGATTTCTCATATCTGCTTTACCTTCAGCTTTTCCATTTCCAAAAGTATAGACTCTTTTTGTTTCCATTTTTTTATAGATTTAAGTTTAGTAGCCGCAAAACTATGGATATTTTATAAATAAGCAAACAAAAAGAATGTTTTTTACAACATATTTTGCAATATCGAGTTTGCAAAATGAAGTTCTTTTGAAATAATAAAAGAATGTCGGAAATTATTCTTATTTTTGTCCCAAATTCGATTTATAAAAAAAGGACGTGGCAAGAAAGAAAAAAGAACTTCCTCTATTAGAGAAGATAACAATCACAGATGTAGCAGCAGAAGGTAAGGCCTTGGCCAAAGTAAATGATTTGGTGATATTCGTCCCCTACGTAGTACCGGGCGATGTAGTAGACTTACAGATTAAACGTAAGAAAAATCATTATGCCGAAGCCGTAGCTGTAAAATTTCATGAAAAATCTCCAATGCGTACAGAGCCGTTCTGCCAGCACTATGGCGTATGTGGCGGTTGTAAGTGGCAATGTCTTTCGTACGAAGACCAGATCAGATACAAGCAGAAACAGGTATTCGACAATCTTACCCGTATCGGTAAAGTAGAATTGCCGGAATTTATGCCAATCTTGGGGTCAGAAAAAACAAAATTCTATCGTAACAAACTGGAGTTTACTTTTTCCAACAAACGTTGGCTGACGGAAGAAGAAGTAAAGCAGGATGTAAAATATGACCAGATGAATGCAGTAGGATTCCACATCCCCGGAGCATTCGACAAGGTATTAGCCATTGAAAAATGCTGGTTACAAGATGATATTTCCAACCAGATTCGCAATGCCATCCGCGATTATGCTTACGAACACAATTATGAATTCTTCAACCTGCGTACACAAGAAGGTATGCTGAGAAACATGATGGTGCGTACTTCATCGACTGGCGAACTGATGGTTTTGCTGCAGTGCAAAATTACTAAAGACGAAGAGCTGGAACAGATGAAAGCACTTCTGCAGTTTGTCGCAGATAAGTTTCCACAAATCACTTCCCTGCTTTACGTCATCAACAATAAATGCAACGATACTATCGGCGATCTGGAAGTAGAAGTATTCAAAGGAAATGACCACATCTTCGAAGAGATGGAAGGACTCCGCTTTAAGGTTGGACCAAAATCATTCTATCAAACCAATTCTGAGCAGGCATACAACCTATATAAGGTTGCGCGTAATTTCGCCGGACTGACAGGAAACGAACTGGTATACGACCTTTATACAGGTACAGGAACCATTGCCAACTTCGTATCACGCCAGGCCAAGAAAGTAATCGGTATAGAATATGTACCCGAAGCAATTGAGGATGCAAAGGTAAATTCACAAATAAATGGTATTGAAAACACTCTTTTCTATGCCGGTGACATGAAGGATATCCTGACTCAAGATTTCATCAACGAACACGGTCGTCCGGATGTGATTATTACCGACCCACCCCGTGCCGGTATGCACAACGATGTAATTGATGTTATTCTGTTTGCCGAACCACGCCGTATCGTATACGTAAGCTGTAATCCGGCTACACAGGCTCGCGACCTACAGTTACTTGACAGCAAATACAAGGTAACAGCCGTACAACCGGTAGACATGTTCCCGCACACTCATCATGTAGAAAATGTAGTTTTGCTGGAAAAACGATAATTTTATATACCACCAATCCTTATGGCAAGAAATGACAGAAAACCAAGCGGACGTCCCCGTGCACGGGCTGCCGCTCAATATACAATATATAATGTAAACGAACCTGCCGAACTCATGGAGTTTCTGATGAAGAAAATGGCAGGAATCAGCCGTACACGCGTAAAAGCATTGCTGAGCAACCGTGTAGTACTGGTAGACAACAACATACAGACACAGTACAACTACCCGCTGAAACCGGGCATGAAGGTTCAGATCAGCAAGGAAAAGAACAAGCATGAGTTCCGTCATCCTCTGCTGAAGATTCTGTACGAGGATGCATACCTCATTGTGGTAGAGAAGAAAGAAGGACTGCTTTCTGTGGCTACCGACAAACAGAAAGAACGTACCGCACAGCATATCCTGAACGAGTATGTAAAACGCCAGCACCGTAATAACCGCGTGTTTGTTGTGCACCGTCTGGACCGCGAAACTTCAGGTATCATGATGTATGCCAAAGACGAAAAGACCCAGCACACTCTACGCGACAACTGGCACGATATCGTGTGTGATCGCCGCTATGTGTCAATCGTTATGGGAAACATGGAAAAAGATCAAGGCACCGTACAATCATGGCTTACCGACCGCAAACTGTATGTCAGCTCTTCTCCTGTAGATGATGGTGGTAAATTTTCTGTAACACATTACCGTACTATCAAACGAGCTAACGGCTTTTCTCTGATAGAGTTGCAACTTGAAACCGGACGGAAGAACCAAATTCGCGTACACATGCAGTCGCTTGGCCACCCGGTAGTAGGCGATATCCGCTACGGTTCCGAAGTAGATCCGTTGGGACGTTTGGCTCTTCATGCCTTCAAGCTTTGCTTCTATCATCCCGTTACAGGCGAATTGATGGAGTTTGAAACTCCCTATCCTACTCCATTCAAAACCTTAATGTTGAGAAAATAAGAATATCTATTGCATATATAGAAGAAAAGTGCCGGATACACGAGCTGACAAGTTGTATCCGGCACTTTCTGTTTTACTTTTCTGTTTTTCTCATCAAAGACTATCTCACAATCTCAACAGCAATCTTACTCTTTATTGACTACCATCATATTCATTTCCTTGCTCTGCCACCATCATATAGGCATCATCCGTGTCTTTCACATAAGGCTTCACCCTTCTATCTTCCAGAAAAATATGAGAAAGTGTATATACCAATGACTCCAGAGTCTGCTGACGAACTTTAGGTTTTAACTGACATTCCCAAACGGTAATGCAATGCCATCCCATGGATGCCAATTGACGCTGTTCTTCAACATCACGATTCCGGTTTCTTCCAATTTTCTCACTCCAAAACTCTACATTCGTTTTAGGAAGGACAAAATACTTACATCCTTGATGCCCATGCCAAAAACATCCATTCACAAAAATCACCGTTCTGTATTTGCGCAAAACAATATCCGGATGCCCTGGAAGCCGTGGGTGATTTAACCTGTATCTAAACCCACGACTGAACAAAAACTTCCGTACCAGCAATTCAGGCTTTGTATCTTTTCCTTTTATTGCCGACATACAACGGTGCCTTTGTTCTTTATTGAGTTTGTCCATGTCTATATATGAAACATATAGTTCTTATATCCTTTGTTCGTATAATTTCAGCATCAAATCATAAGATATCAGCTCTCCCGGTTTCATTTTTGAATATATATTAACCTTCGAGTCACCAAGAGAAATATAAGTTGAAAGATTGAGTTTCAAAGACATCCGGCCTTTTGCTCTTGAAAAAGAAACTTTATCAACCTTATAATACCCATCAATTGCCCCGACAACCATAGGCAAGAAATATTCTATATCCATAATATTAACAGATGTCGGTATCTTCTCCATCGTGTATGCCTTTGACTGATGCACTGAAAAAAGACCATAATCAGTATCAGACTTTCTTACAAACCCTGTCAATATGTTCTTAATTTCCGGCTTCGTCTTCCTGTCAAGAGTACCTACATTATCAACACCTTCAATTTGGAATTCATTATCAAGCATGAACGGGTTACTAACATGGAAATGAGTATGCAGTGTATCTATCAACTCTTTGTTTTGAGCAGTTTCCTTTCCAATAGTTTCTGATTTAATACCAAGTGATTTCCATATACCGCTATCTTCCTCTTTCATCAAAGCAAGAACCAAATAATTACTATCAGTCTTCGGGCGATACAGTTTTCCGTTCAAGCGTTGAAAATTATCTTGAATAAACTGATAACAGTCCATACCGTCACGCGGCTGTAAAGTTCTGAATGTATATAACTTATTTAGAGTATCTTGAATCTTACTTCTGAATTCCTTACGTACATATTCTCTCCATGCAGTTTGAGAACTTTTGTTATTACGACCATACAAGGACACTATATATAAGAAATTCACATCATAATGGCACAACAAAAGAGTGTCACGGTCAAACAATCTGTTTTCAAACTGGCGATTCAACTGGACACCACCTTCTTGAGACTTCAGTTCCTTATCATCAAACGACAAAAATCTGGCTCCGCCACTTCGTCTATTCGGAATTCTTGCACTAATGAAAAAGTTAGGGATAGGATTATATCCCTCTGTCAGCTCATCCCTCAACTGCGGATGACCATCATTTCCCTCACCATCCAAAAACAGGTTCATATTCCATTGTATAACATTTCTCGCATAAGTATACTGCTTGTAAACAGACTTTTCACCAAGCAATGTCCTGTCGTTTTTGGAACGCTTATAATACTTACTGTCACCTATGTAGTAAGTCAGGTCAGCAGGCAAGTCAGACTGTTCAATAAGTCCCTGACCTATAAACATATGGTCAACCAACTTTCCGTCCTTCTGTTCAGTCAGTTCCTTAGGTAATTCTTGCTTATCATTACCTCCGACAAGAGTATCAATCATCACTTCAAAAATGCGATCGAAATCTTTGGCAAGCAAAAAGTCTTCAGCCTGTCTGTTCATGGATATTTTATACTCCCTATCAAAGAAAGCATAACACAAATTCCATATTCTTAAAGCCTTATCCGAAAAGTATTTGTATTTAATCTGTTTCAGCCGTCTGCATCCCAAATTTCTCTTTATGTATGTATTCTTTAACTTTTCGGGACTTATAAGTTGGTAATGAATGTTTATTTCAAAAGAAAAACCGTGTGTTTCACATATATAATTCAATATAGAGAAATAAATAACCAACAGCTCCTCATCAAAATTAACCATTTTCTTCCTGTTTACCGGCTCAACGTAAACAGGAGTCCCATTCTGAATAAAAGCTTGTGATGATGCAATAGTTTTGTTCCAATTAATTCTGTTATATCCGGAATGTACGTTCTTGGCAATGAACGTGAAATAATCCTGATTATTTCTGTTGAAGTCTCTAAGTGCTATAATCACATCAAGCAAGGTATTATGCTTTTGCTTTCTGCCTCGGCTTTCCGTCTGATAATCCTTACTCTCAAGTATATTGTCATTATGTGTCTGTTTATATACACTTATAGTTCTATATACCCAAATAGAAAGCGTAGAAAGGAACTCTTTATTTTCTTTACAGCCTTCCTCTGTAAATTTCAATCTTATTTTTTCTGATTCAAAATCAATAATCTCCTGAGGGGATGCACCGAATATGGTATCATCACCACTTTCTTCATTCTGCTCACCTGTCAAAACGACTTTGGGCAAAAAGAAAATTACATCCTTTGCTGCTTTACTATAACAATACCCTACATACCCAAAAGAGTATTGGTCTTCTTTTACAGGAATAGACACAACATCTTTGAGCACATCTCTGACTGTCAGATTGTCTCTGATAGTATCATTCAGATTATATGGATAGCCTTCAATGAATAATAGCATAAATTCTTATAATAACTTTTCTACCTTCAAATTCCAATCCTCTGGTATCGCATTTATAAGACTATCCATAATACCTTGTCCTCCCCATCCATTTGTAGAAACATAGATAGTCTCTCCATTGCACTGTATTGCATTAACTCTTGGAGATTTATCTGTTCTCTTATCATAATCTTCCTGAGTTTCAATAAAATGAGAAACAAAATACCCTAAAGAATTCCATTTACTAACCACATCTAAAGCTGACATTTCAGGATTATTTTCCACATATAGTTTAACTAATTCTGTAGCAAGATTCTTCTTTGCGTATTTGCCATTACCATTTATTGCGTATTTTGTTTTATCTTTACCTGTACCACTATTATTTTCTTCTTCAGAGTCATCATTCTCATCATCCTCTTCTACGAACTCCTGCAAATGCTTCACTCCAAGATATTCCATCATATCAACAAGTTTCTGTTTTCCTCCATCACCATACAATTCAGAGAAGGAAACATCCTCTGTATCACTAACCTTGAATATATCACCCTCACCATCTTTGCAGACATCATTCCATAGATAGAAAAGAATCTTATTCAACAGCATTTTTTCAGTGATTATTCCATTGCTCGGATTAACAAAATAGTCACCAAGCATCTTGTCTTCAGAACTTGTTGCTTCAAAAATACGCCTGTTTATTTCTTTCTGGAAAGATACCCACGAATAAGTTTCTCCTTGAATATCAATCACCCAATTAGTATTTTTATATTTGATTGGCTCGTATTCCCAATCCCAACGTCTTTTGAACGCACTGTCAATAGGAAATAAGGATTGGTCGGAAGTATTCATTGTGGCATAGATATAAAGGTTTGAAGGCAAACAAAGTTCTCCATCTTTAATGGCATCATTATCTTCACCCATTTCATCTTCAAGAAAAGCCTTCAAATCGGCATCTGCTTTAATTGTGTATTCAGAAACACCGTATTCATCCCTGTCAAGCAATTGAAACAAATCACCGAATATCTGAGCACAATTTCCTCTGTTGATTTCTTCTATAATAAGATAAACCTTTTCATTAGGTTTTCTATAAGCTTGCATATAAGCATTCAAGAATGCTTGAGGAATGAACTTATATGTAATTATATCCTCACTCAAATCTTTACCATCTTTTAATCTTACGGTTTCTTTTCCAAATAATCCATATAATGGGCGTTCACTCCTTGTTGGTTTATATGCCCCAACAAATGTAGAATAATCGCTATCCGGATGAAATGTTGTTCTAAATATATTTTCCTTTGGAACACCTTCCAATTGTTCCTTTATCCTGTGAGACTTTCCCGTACCTGGAGCACCATAATAAATAATTTGGTAAGCACCAGATTTATCAGAATATTGTTTTTTAACCAATAAACTAGCATTACTATTATTTCTATTTGCATCTAACATTTTTGCCATTTGCCAAATTGTCGATGCATATCCATATTCAAACTTATCTATAGCTGATTGACCACTTAATAAGCTACGCGCTTCATCCGCTGTAATATCAGGTTTATCGATATACAATTCATAGAATTCCTCCAACAAATCTTTTGAAATTGTTCTAATTCCATAAGCTCCTTTACTACGCGATATTACTTTATAACACAGTCTATCCTGATCAAGAATTTCCACTTGACCACTTTTCGAAAGTTCTCCAATTTTCAAACCATTATCTATCATAACTAATAATTTTATTCGAATGGGTTACTTCTACATTTATGTGCGAATTTACATATAAATGTAAAAAGTGTCAAGCAAATAGACACAACTTACAGACTATTCATCTACCAGTCCAACAGCAGGTATTTTCCACAACACATCTTTTCATCTAGTCGGCCAATTATCCCAGAGGTATGCATATAACATCAATACAATACCCTTCGACTACTATATAAAAATAGCGGTATAAACAAATCATTTCATCTATACCGCTAATATTCAATTAAAACAATTAGTATTCACTCTCTTTCAAATAAATCCCTCCTCTTTAGTTCAATAACGTACGATCAGACAAGTCCACCTTCGTAAACTTATATCCAAGACGTTTCAAGCCCAATGCGGCTCCAATATTATACATTACCTCACAAGCACGCGAAAAAGCGTAATACGCCAGCGGGCTTTGCGGTTCTATTTGCTCATGACGAATCATATCGACAGCTGCCTGCGCACAACGGCGAATCATTTCTTCCAGACTCTTTGCTTCTTCTCCATCGAGCGGCATTCCCAAGATATCCCGCACAATATGCTCATCCATATCGTCGAATCCCTGCTCTCCGTAAAAGAACTTGTATTCTGCCTTAGAAAACACTTCCCAGCTCATGTCCCATCCATAAGCCATAGCCAAACCTAAATAAGCTGCCCAAGCCACCGATACGGTAGGATAATCGCGTACCTGCTCTACTGCATCAGCCAAATATTCGGGTGCCAGCTTTTGCCAGTGTTCTGTTATATCATCTGTAGCCAACAATACACCCTCCAACTGATGATAGGAAGTACATAAACGTAAAAGTGTTTGCTGCATTTTATCTTCAAAACGATCTAAGTATTCTTTATCTCCCATAATAATTATAATAATATTTCAAGTTTCAGTATCCGAGCTCCTGCCGCATACGTATCGCAAAAGTAACAAATTCCATCCAAAACTTTATCTTCCCTTTGCTTCAATTCTACACGAATCTCAAAAGGCTATTCGCTACTCGTTCGACAAGTCACTACAGTTTCCTGAAACACAGGGAGAAAGTATTTCGCCAAATAATTTATTGAATAAAAAAGATAAAAAAACACCCCGAAGACTTGCATATTTAAATATAAACCCATACCTTTGCAGCGCTTTTAAGGAAAAACCTCTTCGGGGTGTAGCGCAGTCCGGTTAGCGCACCTGCTTTGGGAGCAGGGGGTCGT
>ERZ1027150.1552-NODE-1552-length-14606-cov-10.784895_pt1 | contig 14606 bp, 13 predicted proteins | sample MGYA00519276_ERZ1027150 | MGnify/ENA primary metagenome ERZ1027150 (study PRJEB26926, sample SAMN06164860) | human gut metagenome | biome: ENVO:00009003; feature: ENVO:2100002; material: ENVO:00002003 | host: Homo sapiens | place: USA | collected 2012 ... | reverse complement strand
GCAGCGTCAGATGTGTATAAGAGACAGATATATTTTAATTAATACAAAATTAAGAAAGCAATACAAACATTCATTAGCATTTTCACACTAAATAATTATACTATCTTATGATTAAAAAGTATTTCTACATTCACTATGAAGTTCTCTTTTACCCGAAGTACCGTATTTTTAATTTTTTAAATACCTTTGTAGACATTTTTTAATATCCTTCAGAAAATGAATAAAATCAACGGACTAATTTACGGTATTCTATCATCCGCTTCTTTCGGACTCATTCCACTGTTTGCCATTCCGGTAATGCAGCATGGTATGGATTTCATGAACGTATTGTCATATCGATTTCTCTTTGCCACCTGTTCTCTGGCAATTTTACTCAAAATAAAAAAATACATTTTACATAACCAAAACTGATTTCCCTATACTCCTTCTCTTTTCTGTATTCTATCTTATTTCATCTGTCTTTCTGCTTTGGGGATATAATTTTATGTCATCCGGTATTGCTACAACTCTGCATTTCACATATCCTGTCATAACGACTCTGGTTATGATGATATTCTTTCATGAAGAGAGTTCAAAATGGCAAATCTCAGCTATTTTACTAGCCATAACAGGAGTTTATGCGCTGTCACATACTTCTCCTGGTGGAAAGACAAGTTTATCAGGGATAATTATCGTATTACTCTCGGCCGTAGGATACGCTCTGTATTTAATTGCCGTAGAGAAACGGAGCAACAACAATATCCAAGGGCTGAAACTGACCTTCTACGCATTCCTTTTCGGAACAGTCATACTCTGGATCAGTATGAGGCTCATTGGAAAACTTCAGATTATCTCCGATTTTTCCAGTGGAACCAACCTTCTGATGTTGGCCATTATTCCAACTGTAATCTCTAACCTTGCCTTAATAGAAGCCATAAAAAACATTGGTGCGACCCAAACTTCCGTATTAGGCGCAATGGAACCAGTAACTGCAGTAATAGTAGGCATTATAGTATTCGGAGAATCTTTCTCACTCACTATCGTTGCTGGAATCATACTCATTATTATAGCAGTTACTATCATCATGATAAAAAATAAACCGTCTCAAACCAAGCAGCACCCCAAAAGTCAGATATCCGACCTTTAGGGTGCTGCTGTTCAAGTCACCGGAAGTCCTTATTTATCTATATCCACAATAATCGTTTCACCAACTTCCCACTCCGCTACCGATGTGGTAACCGATATGTTACTGTCACCGTCTATTTCTACTTCGAAAGTATGTATTTTCCCTGGCTCCAGTGATAGCCCGTTCAACTTATCTATTGTATATTTAAAGATTTTATTGCCGTTTCTCACTGTAAACAATTCTGTTCCACGGTCAAGTTTCTGAGGAATCACAGTAGCTTTGGCATAGGTTTCATTATCCCCAAAACCGCTCACCAAATTTACCTTACCCAAGTTCACCGAACCCCTCTGTGTCCCAGAATCTGAGACCATTTGACCGGTTCTCATATTCAGACATCCTGTCATCAGCAAGTTATTCAATGTCACACCAACCTGTTTCGCAGCTCGTACATCCGTTCCTTCAGCAGCTTTTACTCCAATTCTGATTCCCGAGCATACATGAGAGAAGAGAATCTCTGAATTCTGTCCGTCGGCAGTCACTTTCTGTGCGGCATACAAAAGATCATTATCCATATAATCAGCTTCTGACTGTTCACTTTTTATCGTATGTCTGTACACTGTCGGCATTACATCATTCTCTCCCCATCTAGTAAGTTTTCCATACACAGCATATAAAGTCACATCATGATCTTCCGGGAAATACATTGCCCCTCCTGTATATGACAAGCTACCGTTTTCGTCTGCAACAAAAGGTTTCATCAAGAATTCTCCTTCATTGTATACATCGGCAAAAACAGCAATATTCAAATTATTTCCCAAACTACCGTTCTCTTTCAGATATGCATCCATATTACAGCTCAACTCCATCTTATCATATATATTTTCCGGATTTTCTGTACCGGATGCAACCTTGACCCTCAGACTATAGATTTTTCCAGCTTTAAAAGCTCCTGCAACGGGAATTGTATAAGAATACAACTGATTGCGGTCATCATACAATCTGATTGTCAACGCCTTCCCGGTCAAATCGGTCGGCGGAACCATCAAATATCCGGTGACAGTCGTATTCGATTCACGCACCACATTCTTAACCGCCAAACTTAAGACCTTACTTTTCTTAACCGGAACATACATTGGAACTTCATCTTCCAGATTATAATATCCCTCAATCATGAATTCCTCATTTTCGGTTGCAAGTGCCATTTTCTTCACCACCATTCTTTCCGGAACATTGGCTACAATCTGAACCATAGCTCCCATATGATTGAATTCAAAGCGCAAAGATCCGTCTTCCGGTGTCATAGCTGTAGCATTCAGAAAATCATAATTTCCCGTAGTGGCAGTATTGTCATTTCCATCCTGTGACTGTCCTTTATAGTTCACCCATATTTTATTCTTCGAGTTCTGACCATCAAAATATTTCCGGCTGAAAGGATAATATGCGTAATAAGTAGAACTCTTCTTTAGCTCCCAGCTACCTCCAGAAAATACCGCATTTCCTGTGCCGGACCCTGCCTGCATAGCAAACGATACCTGATCACCCTGTGAGGGGAAAATCCCGACGGTATCACTTTCTGCCCATGTAAAGACAGCACCGCTTTCATTCACCTCTAAATTGGTTCTTGTGCGGTCACCTCTTTCAAAATTCTTCACTGAGAAAACTACTTCTTGCGGTTCTATTTCAGAAGAATTACTATCACCGTCAAAGTCTTCATAATTATTAGAACAAGCTCCCATACATACTGTCGCAGACAGTATTCCAAATCCCCAAAATATCCTTCTATTCATAATTAAAATTCTTAAATTCGTAAGTACCGCCATATTTACCAAATACTGCTGGTCGGCCATGAGTCATCCCAACCAAAATCAGGAGCACTTCCTCCAGGATCCCCTTCACCACTACTGCATAATACTCCTTCTACCTCAAATTCCATTAACTGAATTTCTGGCTTAACATACTTTTCTTTTATACCTGACATTCCAATCTGTTTAATAAATTTATAATTCAATACCATAAAAACCAATACCCCGTTAAGGAGAACAAAACTTGTCTAAAGTTTTCATTTAATAGACAATCCAATGACAAGTTTTGTTCTGTGATCATTTATATTTTATTATTTGTTAAGTATTTTAACTTAACAATTATTGCTCACCATAAATATACTCCACAGGTGATTTCTTGAATCTCACCACTCGGGTATTATTGGCTGCAGCTCCATTATGTTCCATATTTCCATTTGAAGGCTTATATAACCAACCTTGAGTATCAGGATTATAATTAGCAAACAATAACCAGTTCTGATTGATTCCCTCATTGTTCCACTGGCATCCTACTCCATACAGAGTAAGTGGCTCTGTTCCTTTATCCTTCAAACTACGTATTGTTATAAATCTTATCTCTGATATTACACCCTCTCCCAAAGTCACATTTTTCCTTTTCGTCATGCCAATTTCACTCCGGTATTCGGCACCTCCATTTTCCGGGTTAAACGGAGCAGGAGAGGCTGGCACGGCAAAACTTCCTAAAATTCTTTTATAATCATCAAAAGTCGGCATTTCATATCCTTCCGGAGCCAATGCTTTAGGATTTTGATGATTAATGTGTTCCGACTCAGTAGACTTATATCCTTCCAATACAAATCTTCCGTTTTTATAAACAGCAGTCATAGCCTCTCCACTGTTTCCTCCATAAGCCGAATTCCACAATTTCAAGAAATCCTCATTAGCACAATTGGTTAGATAATTCAATACAGTCTGATTTAACCCTCTTGTCGGATCATTCGCACATAAAATCTGATGTTCAAAGTTCCTTGAATCTCCTAATGCATTAAATTTACACCACCATATATCGTTAAGTTTGATTACCGGTAACCCAAAATTCCGCCTTTTAACCGTATATTCCTGACGATTTCCCTTGCGGTCCGTCACAATCAGCTTAGCCGTCTGCTCCCGTCCGTCAGCTTCCGGATCATTCGGTTTCCATCCGGCTTGTACCACATACGAATTACTGTTTTCCGGAGACTGCACCAATCTGAGCCAAGGGTTCGACTGAGAGACTTCCAATGAAAGAGTTTTTCCTTCACCAACTATATAAGTTCCTAAGTTTCCTTCAACGTAACGTCCGAAGTCGCATTCATAATTCTCATTAGAGAAATCAAGTATACTGCCCTCCAATACATCATCATTCTTTTCAAGCACTACTGTAAGGCAATCCTCCTCATAAACTTCGGTTAACCCTTTACGTCTGAAGCGAAGTTTTACTTCCTTCAACGGATAGTTGGGAGGTACTAGCTTTTTGGTAATTCTGAACATGTTTCTTTCTGCCAAAGTAAGTGCCTCAGGATAAAGATGACTTACTTCAATCATAGTTCCTCCACCATCTACATATTCCAGTTCTTCTCCACAATTTACAGCGATATCAGCCTCAGCAGGCAAATAATGTACAGATACCCCCCTTTTATCTGACAAAACCGTCAGGTAATCATTCAGTTTACTCAAATCTTCATTTACCGTAATACCCGATTCCCGATCAGGTGTTAATATTTCATCATCTTCTTTTACCCAGTCACCTACAGTAATACTATGCAGGCTGCCATCACGACCAATCTGTAGCGTATAGACTTTATTGCGCATAATCTGTCCTGGAAGTTTTGCCGAATGCACCTTTCCATCAGACATCTCAACCTCTACCGTTGCTTCTGGATTAATCTGCTCATAGGCATACAAAACTCCGATCTGATCTTGTCCGTTCAGGACTTCTCCTTCCACCTTCAAATCTACACTTCCCGCATCTGAGGGAAGTGAAAGTGGTACTCTTTCCAACAGATATGATTTACGAGACATTCCTTTAAGAGTAAGGCGCTTGATTTCAGTTCCCTGGAAGGCATATACCACATCAAAACGGGCAACGCCTCTTTTCATTTCCACAGAATATTCAGCCGCATCACTCTCAACCAAAACTTTCCCAATCAAAAAAGGAAAAGGCTTTCCGGACTCATCCAGATCAATGCTTGCATCCTGCCAGTCCATCTCTGTCAGTCCATTTCCCGTAGAAAGATTTACCTTGTCACCTTCATTTGCAATCAAATAAAGACTTCCGGCTCCCTCCAAAGGCAATTTCAGTTCACCTCCGGACAATTGTGACGTACCAGTATAAGCCAATCTCTCCTCCCTAAAGAAAAGACATTTTACCTTACTTATATTCTCTGATGACGGAATGTCCAAAAGCACTCTCGACATCTTATCGTTTTCTTTAGTTATCACCGTATCCTCATTACTACAGGATACCAATACCAGCAGTAATGCCGAAACCATATATATCAGTTTATTCTTCATTATTCTTCAATTCATTAATAAATGTACTCTACAGGAGATTTCTTACATCTGATAGTTCTTGACTTCACACTATTTTGGGAAAGTGACTTAAACCAGTTTCCTCCCATATTCAAAAACTGTCCATCCATCATCCACGAAGTCAGATTTCCGCTACTAGTAGCAAACAAAATATCATCAGTAATAACTCTTCCTACAGTAGATTCCCACTGATGTCCCCATCCGAAAAGAGCCATATGCCTACTGTTTTCATCCTTATGAGCAGCATCACAGAAATCATAAAATCCTATTTTTCCGTATGGAACACCCTCTATTTCAACTTCGCGGTTGCCATGAAGATATTCAATCCGAAAAGCATCCTCACCAGTCATTCTGTTATTATAAACCATGGGCGCATACTCCAACCTATAATTATTCGAAGCTACCAACCTTCTGAAATCAGTTACTGAAGGAAGCTCATATCCAGCGGGAGCCATTTGTTTCCCTTGTGAATTAATATTCACAGATATATTCTGCTTGAATCCTTCATAGAAGAAGTTTCCATCCGAAACAGCCAGAGTCAGCCCTTCCAGATTTCCTCCCTGATATTGATCTCCCATGACAGACATAAGATTCTCCTGAGGACATGACTTCAGGTAATCCAGCAAGTTGCCATCCTTTACCGGATCTTCACTGACCAGAATCTGATCCTCAAAATCATTGGCAGTTCCTTTAAGATTATACTTACACCACCAGTTACCTGCAACATAAACAACCGGAAGCCCGTAGTTTTTTCTACTAATCGTATAAACCTCCATATCTGTTCCGTCATCGTTACTGAGTTTAAGTGTCACCATCTGCTCTCTGCCGTCCGCTTTCGGATCATTGGGTTTCCATCCCCCCAAGAATCTCCATACCTCACTTCCATCTTCGGCTTTTTTCAAAATTGCCCAATGATCTTCTCCAGAGCCAAATTCCAATTCTGCCTTCATCCCCTCGGGCAAGACCAAACGTGCGAATTCACCTTCTACATAACGGTTAAAATTATATGAGGTACCCTCCAAAAATGAAATCACTCCAGTCATTTTTACCGGATTAGATTCAAATACCAGCACAATCCTTCCCTTCATAACTCCATGGCTATCGAACGCTTCCAGATAAGAATACTGTTGAGGAATTCCAATTCTTTTCAAATTGCTTATTACATTTATTCTCGTCAATTTTTCAAGTGCTACATTACTCCGGGAAACATCCTGCACTACCGAAATTTCGGTCAAATCAGGAACTCCCACTTGTCTTATCGTCATCCCTTCTTCAGTATTTACAGCCAAAGAAATTGTCTTATCAGTATATGGAATAAACACCGTATCTCTTTTGTCATTGACTCTGGCTCCGTCCAGTTCCGAATTTTCCACATTCACTTTTGCCAACATCACCACAGCCGATTCACTTTCCGAACCATTCTGCCAATCGTTTTCCTGTATCTGAAGATTAAGCTTGGCTCCATTTCCATACACTTTCAACGTATACAAACTATTTCTTTTGATTTTTTCCGGCAACTTTTCCCTAAGTTCCATCATCCGGCCATCAATAGTCATCTCCATTACCACCTCCGGAGTTCCGGCATGCTGTTCATGCAAATACATTATCCGGTCCCGGCTATCAGTCAAAGGAGCATTGGAAAAATCCAGTACAAAATCTGTAAAGTCCAACCCTTCAGGAGATTTCTCCTCGTAAGAAAAAAGAAAACTTCTGTCAGCTGCCCCTTTCAGAGTAATGCGGTTTACTGAAATCCCGGAAACCTGCATCTTCAAGTCCAGTCTGGCAACACATCTGTTCATCACAATCGGCTCCCATTGATACGAGTCAACATCTATCACTCCCAACATCACCGGATCCAATGTATTATCCAACCGTCCAGTCATCACCATTTCCTTAAAAGCCGTTTCAGTCACTCCCAAAGCCGGTGTCACTTCCTCAGTCGCATTGGCTATAAAATAACATGTCTTAGCCTTCGCCCCAATAACCAGACTAAACTTTCCATTCTGTTCAATCTCTATATTTTCACGGACCATTACCACCTTCCCCTCACTATCAAACGCAACAGCCGTCACTTTGCCGGAGAAAAAGTCGACCTCTCCTTCTCCTGCAGAAACCCTGCTTTCCATTAACTGTCCGGAAATAACCCCATTAGCCACCTTCTCTACAGTCAGGTCATTATTATTGCAAGCTGCCATCATTCCCATCATCAGCACTGCAACTACTCCTTTTCTTATATCAAACCGTCTATACACTTTATTTCTATTTTTAATTTATTAATACTTATGAGGATTACTTGCACTATTCAAATACGCCTTTGAATCAATCGGCATAAGAGACAGATTATCGATATAAAAATGATTCATCAACTTCTCTGCCCATGGTCCATAAGTAAACGAACTGTTATGACCATACCCCATTACATGCCCAAGTTCGTGGAACATAAAACTGCATTCCAATGTATTGTTATAATGATTGAACCAAGCCTGCTGTCTTGTTCCAAATATCCCAGGACTACCCAGTCCCGCTACATTATTCCCAGGCCAAACCAACCCCACCTGCAACGTTCTGCTTTGGCGCATCTGGGCAAGCACTTTTTCGGGTTCTACAGGCAGTCTGTTATCATCATACAATTGCTCCTTATTCTCATTCAAAATACGCTCATGCTCATCCATATCAATAAGATAAGTAAAATTAAGGAAGAAAGCTATTGACTCTCTGATATGTACAGGGCGGATTCCCATCCAGTTTCCGGAAGGTCCTCCATTCGGCTGTTCAGGATCACCGCCGAAGAGTCCCCAATAGATTGTCCATCCATGCTTGATTCCCTCAATACGTTTCCAGTATTCTTCTGGAGAATCCACTTTAAACTGTGCAGCCTTCAGTTGCTCAACCGAAAGTTTTTGCACATTTATCAACCGTCCGTTTTCACTTTTACAGACTGTCGGCTTTTTCAGCATCGGAATATCGACAAACGCATCACCAAATGCCGGAATCGTGTCCAAATAAGCAAAATCAAGCCATTCATTGCTTACTTCCGGAATCAAAGCCCTTACAGTAATATGTCCCAAATCACGCGGAGAGTAAAAACGCATATGAAATTGTCCTTCGTCAGTTACTGACAACTGTAAAGGTTGAGAAGTATTGAATGAACGCTGAGTTCTGTCAGTATATATTATCTTGCTCTCATCATCCTGAAGAATCTTCTTATGATTTCCCCTTCTATAAGCAAGGGAAGAAATAAATATCGTCCCACTATTGTCCTCAGGATGATTCACATCCGTATCCACTGTTGAGACCTGATTGGGAAGCACCTTCACTCCATTAAATCCATAAGTCTGCGATATTGTTCCACCCGTATAAGTACGACTTGTCATTCCTATCTTACCATGCAGAGGAATATCCTCTACCGTTGGCATGAACAAATATTCATTTTCGTCAAACAAATCCAGCACATTCATCGTCCCGTCACTCTGACCGGAAAAAAGCTTTCCAGCCGTCATCGAAGTATAGAATCTGGGGTTTTCCATTCCTACTACATTTCCGGTCACAGCAGACTCAATGTATAAATTTTCATATTCAAAATCAAATTTTACTTTCCCGATTATCCGGTGTTGTGTTGCTGCCCCCTCACTCGAAACAATCTCCTGCTTTCCTCCCTCTGTAGCTGCAATAGTTACATTAAAAGGAGTATCCGAATAAAAATACTCACACTCCAACGGCTTAGACAAGTCTTTCGGAAAACTCAGCCATACATCGTTTATGTTTGTTACCTTATTTACCGTAGCCCCATCATTCTCCTTATTACCTTTTACACCTAACACCAGCAACCTGTAATTGCCTTCATGTAAGCCTTCGGCCACAATTTCAGCTGTTTCCGGCTTATATTTCGACTTGATTCCAGTTACCACTTTTCCGGAATCATCTATAATGTAATAATCCAAGAAGTCGTACACAGCCTTAGTCGCTGGCTCTTCACTTCGAGCGGAAGTATTGTCAAAACCGGCAGAATAAAGTCTAAAGACCGTTTCATTTCCCCTACTACTGTCAATTCCCCCATCATTCTCGAATTGTTTCGTACATGAAACACTCGCATACGCTATGCAAGCCAAGAATAATCCTTTTTTAATCATAAATAATCCTAATAATAATCTTTAAATCAAAACACCTATTTTGTAGTGTGTATTTTGTTTCATCACACTATTCGTAGAACAAACAAGAATACAAATTGTTCACACCTCTTTTTTATTACAATAAAATTATTCGTCAACGAATATTCTTAACCTATCAAGAACCCATTGAGAATCAAACTTTCAGGCAAATTATCCCCACTTACAAATAAATTAAAAAAAATATTTTTTAACTATACTCAGTAAGAAAAACCAAACATTATCTTACAAACTAAAGCATAATGCCATAAATAAATAAGAATCAATCATCACAGAACACCCATAAAGCAGAATAAGACAAAGCAAAAAAATGGGAACATTGATATAGTATACCAGTCTTAAAGAAACAGTAAAAAGCAAGGCTATCGCCTGCATCAATCCTTTCCTCCGATAGCCCCACTCTGTCTGACAACCCATGTTTCTGGTTCCGGTATTATTCAACAGATATTTCGGACAGGAACGGTCACCCGAATTCAAATACGAACAGCGCAGGCACCATGCTATTTGTGTCCGGAAAGGCAATGTACCCTCCGTTCCGGCATTCAATGCATAACGTCTGCCGTCAGTACCATAGGCACACGATGCATGTCCGTGAAGCCGGTGTCCACCATATTGCAAAGTTCCCAGCTCAAACAATAAGACTCCCCCAAAAACATCCGGACCATATTTTTCGTCTGTACTCCTTTTATTGCCGCCACCGAACGAGCACTGTTTCAGTCTATCTCAGACGAATGCTCATCTCCCCACTGTTACCCCGTACGGCTTACTCCATTATTTACCAGCAATATCCTGTTTCCATACAGTCCCTGTATGACAGGTTTGGCAGCAGCTATTCCATTGCTTATAAAACTCACTCCTCTTACCCTCTCAAAAATGTTCATCAGCGTACCTCCTACATTTTCCTACAACTTGTTCAAAATTTTCTGCATAATCAGTCCCTCATGTCAGAAAGTTTTCCGAGCAGTCACAACAACCTCTTCCAACTAGATGTTATCCTGTTGCAAACGTATCACCATCTGTCCTAAAGATAGTTTACCCTTAAAATCATGCATGCTTCCGTCACGGGTCCGCACATCCACCACCGATGACAGGCGTCCTCCGTATCTGGCCGGAAAGGCACTTTTATAGAAATCCACATTTTTCACCACATCTGTATTGAATGCCGAGAACAACCCTCCCATATGATTCATATGATACAGCGGTGCCCCGTCAAGAAGCATCCGGTTCTCATCATGGTCTCCCCCGTGCACATACAGTCCTGAGACCGGTTCGGCACCGGATGCGATACCCGACATATTATGCAGTGTACTTACCACATCCGGAGAGTTCATAAAGTACACTCCCCGTTCAAAATCTTCGGTCTTAATAGAGGATTTTCCGGTCTGGGCTACACTCAAAGGAGAATTCAAGTCAGTAGCGATAATCACCTCTTCCAGCTTATACCCTGATTTGAGGAAAAACGTCTCTACCTTATTGCCTCTAAGGTCTATATCCACTGTAACCTCTCCTGCCCCGATATACGAAACCCTAATCCGGTGAAACCCCTCCCGCAGCATCATGCTGTAAAAACCATGCTCGTTCGTCAGAGTTCCCGTCTTGGAGTCAACATCAAAAACAGTTGCATTAATGACGGTTTCACCATTGTCCTGATACACATATCCGCTCAACGTATACATCTTTATTTTGTTGAGCAACACATAGCTGCCTTTTATCTCATACCTGATATCCGTACCGGAAAAAATCTCATCCAAGGCCACCTTCAGGTCTTTACCCGACAAGTCGGTCCGCACACATACGATGTCCAGATTGATTGAGGAATCATATACGAACATTACGTCATACTTTTCCTTCACTCTTTCCATAGACGCCCTGACCGTGGTCCCATTCCTCTGAGCCGGAAGCAGACATATGTCCGGCAACAACATCACCGCCATAAGGAATCTATACACCCACGTTCTCATTCATAAACTCCTTTTCATTCTTTTTCTATTTTAACTTCCAGTGTCTTCTCCATAATTTCCAGAATATTATCCAAATCATCTGCCTTAAACTCAGCAGTTATCTTTTTATCCGTTTCTGATGTAGCCAGTCTTACTCCGTAAAAGTCGGAGAGTTCTTTCAAGACATCCATCACCGGCGCGTCGTTATATACGAACACATTTTCTGCCCAGGCCGACGGATTCAGGGTAGAAGGTCCGGTAATATGTGGCCTGCTTTCATTGAATGCCAGCGCCGCCTCCATTCCCTTGGTCAATACAAGTCCCTCACCCTCTTTCAGCAAAGAAGAAAAATAAACCTGCCCCGATATCACATAAATTTCCGTAATGGAATCAGGACGCTGTTCATTAATCTGGAACTTGGTGCCAAGTACTTTTGTGGCCGAATGCTGCCCGTATACCAGAAAAGGCGACTTTCTGTCTCTGGTTACTGAAAAATAAGCCTTACCCTTCATCTTTACATTCCGCTTGCTTTCTTCAAAATCCTCAGGTAAATAACTCAGTGTTGAACCGGGAGCCAATATTACCACCGTACTGTCGGGAAGTATGCATCTCACCACTTCATTGCTTGATACAATATTGGTGGCCAGTTCTTCGGAAGTCTGGAAAAACAGATATCCTCCCACCATCATCAATACGGAAGCTACAAGCCCTGAAACATAATACATGAACCTGTTTTCCGGATGCCTGTTCCGTTCTTCTCTTGTAATCTTATCTAAGGCCTTACGGGTATCAAACATTCCTTTCCTGTAATTATCCAAAACAAACTGCAAACTTTTATCTTCCAAATCCTTCATCATTACCAAAATATTTCGTTTATACTATAATTATCTTAAAGTTACGAGAATACTTATTTCCTCCACCCAAATATTGTCCGGGGGAGTTACCCAAAAACAAAAATATACATTTTGTATCCGCTTTCCTTTATTATCTTCAATGCTTTATTTATATGATTTTTCACTGTATTAACCGAAACCGACATACACTTCGCAATTTCCTCGTGTTTCAGCCCGTCTCTTCTAGACAACAAAAGTGCCTCCTTACATCTTTCCGGAAGTGAATCAATGGCTGTAAGCATCCGGGCCTCTATGAAGGAACGCTCCTCATAATCCTCGTCGCTTATTTCTCCCTCCAAGTCCCCAATGTCATCGCCTGTCGTCTCCATTTTTGACTTTTCCTTAAGAAAATGACTGCATTTATTCCGGACCATGGCATACAGATAGGCTCTCATATTGGAAATTCCCTCCAAATTGTCCTTCCTTTCCCAAACCTCGACGAAGCAATCCTGTACAATATCTTCCGCACTATCCACGTCTTTTATGTAATGTAAGGCATACATACACAACGGACGGTAATAGTAACGGAAGCTATTATTGAATGTTTCTTTATCTATTTCCATAACTATTCTGTTCGTAGTTTACTAATAATAAGAGAAAGAAGCTGTGCTAACAGACTATATAGACCAGAGTTTTAATTCATATTTTACGCTTTATTAACATACTCCTCTACGTTTTTATACTAAGTTCTTAAATTGTTTTTTCCGATTACTTCTGATTGATTAAAGTGTTAAATTAAGATCTCGCTCTTTGTAGGGAAATTCTGAGACGTAAATTGCTTCGTTCTGCTTTTGTCAGGTTCTCTGCACCATCTTCTTTTATTGCCTTTCAGGAAGAAGCTACCCCGAAAGCCATATGCTGCCGTTTTATCCCCCTTTATACTAAAACAACAAATAAGTTGACAAAAAGATTTCATTTTCAGGATTTTATTTTACGGATATCTATACAGACCTGAAAATTTACCAATTCTGTCCCTAAAAAGGTCTTTTTTCTTTTACATCCCGCTAATCATACCTCAATATATGAGCATATAGATGTAAAGTTCAAAAAAGTATTGTAACCTATTTTTATTTTCTGTAACTTTATCCTCGTTTTCCATAAAAAATATTTGAGTCGCATAGAACAATTTTTACAACCTCTTTTTCCGAAAGATTTATAATACCTTTAAATAGACAATTGAAAACACTTTGGATAACATATGAGACATTTCAACAGAATCACATTAGCATTTATGTTGCTGCTTACCGTAGCTTCGGCAGCCAATCTTTTCGCACAGCAGCCGCAATACAAACTTGTCTGGAAAGAAAATTTCCGCGGAAAAAAGATAAATGAGAAATACTGGACAAAGATACCGCGCGGCGGATCAGACTGGAACCGCCATATGTCTTCACATCACAGCCTCTATGAAGTAAACCAAAGCAATATGATTCTGCACGGAGTAGTAAATGACGGGGTGGCTCCGGAAGATACGGCACGCTACATTACCGGAGGGGTGTATACTAAAGACAAGAAAACAATCACATACGGCAAAGTGGAAGTAAAAGCCCGGCTTCAAGGAGCTAAAGGGGCCTGGCCAGCCATCTGGATGCTTCCGAACGAAGGCAAATGGCCGGATGGAGGAGAAATCGATATTATGGAACGTCTGAACCACGACTCGATTGCCTATCAGACGGTTCATTCATATTACACATTTGTACTGAAGCACAAAGATAATCCCAAACACGGTGGAATCGGTAAGATTGATCCCGACGGATATAATGTATATGCCGTGGAGATACTTCCCGATAGTCTGGTGTTCTCCATAAATGGGAATCAGACCTTTACTTACCCTAAGATTGAAACTGATGAGAAAGGACAATACCCGTTTGGCACTCCCTACTACCTGCTTATTGACATGCAAATAGAGGGTACGTGGGTAGGCCAAGCTGACCCGAAAGAATATCCTGTCAAGATGGAGGTTGATTGGGTAAAAATGTATAAGCTGAAGGAGTAAGCTGATTCGTATACAATACCGAAACAGTATCTCTTGTACAACCGAGAAAACATAGGAGTTAGTCTACTTTCTTGGTTGTACCTTTAATAGTAGAAGCCAGCCGACACTGTCCAAAATTTTGTGTAAATGGAAACAGGATTCAGCTGTAAGTTTGTCC
>ERZ1027150.1549-NODE-1549-length-14618-cov-13.143926_pt1 | contig 14618 bp, 8 predicted proteins | sample MGYA00519276_ERZ1027150 | MGnify/ENA primary metagenome ERZ1027150 (study PRJEB26926, sample SAMN06164860) | human gut metagenome | biome: ENVO:00009003; feature: ENVO:2100002; material: ENVO:00002003 | host: Homo sapiens | place: USA | collected 2012 ... | reverse complement strand
TCCAGCGTGTGGACTATATGACGAATATGTATATCGCCAATATCGGTTCGCGTGAAAAAATGGAAGAATACTTCAATAAGACATCCAGCCAGATTCGTGAGACTTTACGTGAAAATGCACGCGAAGGTCTGAAAGTGCAGAAGATGCAGCAGAAACTGGTGGGAGAGATTAAGATTACTCCGGCAGAAGTACGTCGTTACTTCAAAGACCTGCCGCAGGATAGTATCCCTTATATCCCTACCCAGGTAGAGGTGCAGATCATCACACAGCAACCAAAGATCCCTTTGGATGAGATTGAAGATGTGAAAAGAAAGCTGCGTGAATATACGGAGCGTGTGAATAAGGGGGAAAGTTTCTCTATGTTGGCACGTTTGTATTCTGACGACCGTGGTACGGCTATCAATGGTGGTGAAATGCCATTTACAGGACGTGGATACTTGGACCCCGCATTTGCAAATGTGGCTTTTAACTTGCAAGACCCTAATAAGGTTTCTAAGATTGTAGAATCTGAGTATGGTTTCCACATTATCCAGTTGATGGAAAAACGTGGTGACCGAATCAAGGTGCGTCATATTTTGCTGAAGCCTCATGTACCGGAAGAAGCATTGATGGCAGGTACTGCCCGTCTGGATTCTATTGCAGATGATATCCGTAATGGTAAGTTCTCTTTTGAGGAAGCTGCTTCTGTACTTTCGCAGGATAAAGATACACGCAACAACCACGGTTTGTTGCCTAATCCTAACAATAATACTTCTAAGTTTGAGATGCAGGAACTTCCGCCCGAGATTGCCAAAGTGGTAGATAATATGAAAGTAGGAGAAATCTCCACAGCATTTACCATGATTCCGCAAAAGACCGGTAAAGAAGAGTGTGTGATCGTGAAACTGAAAAGCCGCATCAACGGACACAAAGCTACAATTTCAGAAGACTATCAGAATCTGAAAGAAATCGTTTTGGAAAAACGCCGTGATGAAATGCTGGATAAGTGGATTCGTGAAAAGCAGAAGCATACGTACGTACGCATCAACGATAACTGGAAGAACTGTACATTCAAGTATCCGGGTTGGGTTAAAGACTGATTCCGGATGATACATTGATTCTTTTTGTATGCAGAAAAAAAATACAAGAACTAATTTTCTGAACAGGCATAGATTCCTTCTCGCAGGCTTTCTATGCCTGTTTGGTGTCTGTTTACTGAGCGCTCAGGATAAGAAAAAGGAACCTGAAAAGAAGAAAACCCGGGTCGATTTGCTTCATGCTGAAGAGGCGCAGGCGGACAAAGTGTTACATCCGGATATCCAGATACTGATCCGGTCGGTGAAGTTGCGTCACGATAGCATGTATATGTATTGTGACAGTGCGTTGATCTACGAAAAGACAAATTCGGTAGAAGCGTTTGGTAATGTTCGTATGGAGCAGGGGGATACGCTTTTTATCTATGGAGATTATCTGTATTATGACGGTATGTCGCAGTTGGCAATGCTTCGTGAAAATGTCCGTATGATCAACCGAAATACTACCTTGACAACTGATAGTTTGAACTACGACCGTTTGTATAATCTGGGTTACTACTTTGAGGGCGGTACATTGACTGATGAAGAGAATGTACTGACGTCTGAGTGGGGGGAATATAGTCCGGCAACGAAAATATCTGTATTCAACCATGATGTGAAGTTGGTGAATCCGAAATTCATATTGACTTCGGATACCTTGAAATATAGCACTGCAACTAAGATAGCCACGATTCTGGGGCCTTCGGATATCGTGAGTGATAATAACCATATCTACTCTGAACGAGGATTTTATAATACTACTACTGAACAAGCTGAACTGCTGGATCGCTCCGTGTTAACTAACGAAGGTAAGAAGTTGACAGGTGACAGCATTTTCTACGATCGTGTATTAGGATACGGTGAAGCATTTGAGAATGTGCAGATGAATGATACTATCAACAAAAACATGTTGACAGGTAACTATTGTTTCTATAATGAAATAACGGGAAGCGCTCTCGCTACTCAGCGTGCTGTCGCTATTGATTATTCACAAGGTGACAGTTTGTTTATGCATGGTGATACGTTACGGTTGATTACTTATAATATAAATACGGATTCCATGTATCGTGAAATGCGTGTTTATCATAAAGTCCGTGCTTACCGTACCGATGTACAGGCAGTGTGCGACTCTTTGGTTTATAATTCAAAAGATTCTTGCATGACGATGTATACTGATCCTATTTTGTGGCACGGTGCGCAACAGGTATTAGGTGAGGAGATCAAGGCATATATGAATGACAGCACTATAGACTGGGTACATATCATTAACCAGGCTTTTACCATAGAACAGAAAGACTCTGTCCATTATAATCAGGTGTCGGGTAAAGAGATGAAAGGATTCTTTGTAGCAGGAGACATGCGTCAGGTTGACGTGAACGGTAATGTGCTGGTTATCTTTTATCCGGTAGAAGAGAGAGATAGTAGTTTGATAGGACTGAATTATGCCGAAGGTAGCTTCTTGCGTATGTTGCTGAAGGATAGACGTATGGAGAAAGGTGCTTTTATTGGTAAAGCTAACGGTACGATGTATCCGATGGATCAGATTCCTGCGGAGAAATACAAATTGCCTACCTTTGCCTGGTTCGATTATATTCGTCCGCGAAATAAGGAAGATATATTTGAATGGAGGGGAAAGAAGGCTGGTCAGCAAATGCAGAAATCAGACCGGAAACCTTTAACTTCACCAAGGAATATGAATATTAAACGAAATAAATAAACGCTATGGGAATGTTCACTATGAGAAAGCCGCGCGGCTTTAACCATCCATACATATATGTGGATGAGCGGAAAGAGAAGTTGGCGAAAATGGAAGAGAGCGCCAAGCGTGATTTGGGGATGTTACCTGAAAAAGAGTTTTCACCGGAAGATATCCGGGGGAAATTTGTAGAAGGAACTACTCACTTGAAGCGACGCAAAGAAAGCGGACGTAAACCGGTACATCTGGGGGTGATATTGGTTATTATTGCCTTGCTGATATACTTGTGGTATGCAATAAGTACCGGAATTATTTAATTTAATTACGAATTACAAATTACGAATTACAATGTGGCATCATGTAATCTGTTGTTATTCGTTATTTGTAATTCATAATTCATAATTTGTAATTATAATGAGCGACATTATTCATTTGCTGCCCGATTCGGTTGCCAATCAGATTGCTGCCGGAGAGGTGATTCAGCGTCCGGCATCTGTGATAAAGGAATTGGTAGAAAATGCGATTGATGCCGAAGCACAAGAAATACACGTATTAGTGACGGATGCAGGAAAAACCTGTATTCAGGTGATTGATGATGGAAAAGGTATGTCCGAAACGGATGCTCGCCTTGCCTTTGAACGCCATGCCACTTCTAAGATAAAAGAAGCAGCCGATTTGTTTGCTTTACGTACGATGGGATTTCGTGGCGAGGCATTGGCCTCTGTGGCTGCGGTAGCAGAAGTAGAATTGAAAACCCGTACGGCAAATGAAGAATTGGGCACACGGATTGTGATAGCTGGTTCTAAAGTAGAAAGTCAGGAAGCGGTATCCTGCCCTAAAGGAAGTAACTTCTCCATTAAAAACTTATTCTTTAATATTCCTGCCCGTCGTAAATTCCTGAAAGCGAATTCTACGGAACTTAGCAATATCCTTACAGAATTTGAACGCATCGCTTTGGTACATCCCGAAGTGGCATTCTATCTATATAGCAATGATACCGAACTGTTTAATTTGCCGGTTATGCCGCTTCGGCAACGTATTCTTGCTGTGTTTGGCAAAAAGCTGAACCAGTATTTGCTATCGGTGGATGTGGATACCACCATGGTGAAGGTATCGGGCTTTGTAGCCAAGCCGGAGACGGCACGAAAGAAAGGTGCTCATCAGTACTTCTTTGTGAATGGCCGTTATATGCGTCATCCATATTTCCATAAAGCAGTGATGGATGCTTATGAACAGCTGATTCCGGCTGGTGAGCAGATCTCTTACTTTATCTATTTTGAGGTAGATCCGGCAAATATAGATGTGAATATACATCCTACAAAGACGGAAATCAAATTTGAAAATGAACAAGCGATTTGGCAGATACTTTCTGCGTCTGTTAAAGAATCATTGGGCAAGTTTAATGCCATACCGTCTATCGATTTTGATACCGAAGGTATGCCTGATATTCCGGCATTTGATCAGACACGCCCGATAGAACCGCCGAAAGTGCATTATAATTCAGACTTCAATCCGTTTAAAACTTCTTCTGCCTCTTCTTATAGCGGTGGCAACTATTCCCGTCCGAAAGTAGACTGGGAAGGATTGTATGATGGGCTGGAAAAAGCCAGCAAAATGAATGCTCCGATGGAAGAAGAACCGTTTGTAGATGAAACAGATTGGGCTTCTGCATCGGTATCGACTGATATGTCTGAAGAACGTACACCATATATACCGGAAACGCAGGCTTCTTCTTCCTTATCTGCACCGTTGTATGCTAATGAGCCGACAGTGGAAAAGGGAGCGCAGCATTTCCAATTCAAGGGACGTTTTATTCTGACTTCGGTGAAGTCCGGCTTGATGTTGATAGACCAACACAGGGCACATATCCGGGTATTGTTTGAACGTTATATGAATCAGATCAGTCAGAAGCAGGGAGTATCTCAGGGCGTCCTGTTTCCGGAAATCGTACAGTTGCCGGCTTCGGAAGCTGCTGTGTTGGAAGGCATTATGGAAGACTTCTCGGCAGTTGGATTTGAATTAACCCCGTTGGGCGGTGGCAGTTATGCTATCAATGGTATTCCGTCTGGCATTGAAGGGCTGAATCCTGTGGAATTGGTGCGCAATATGGTACATACTGCCATGGAAAAAGGAAATGATGTAAAAGAAGAAGTGCAAACCATATTGGCTTTGACGCTGGCAAAGGCTGCGGCAATCGTTTATGGACAAGTGCTGAGCAATGAAGAAATGGCTAATTTGGTAGATAGCCTGTTTGCTTGCCCTACTCCAAACTATACACCGGATGGACGTACCGTATTGTCAACTATAAAAGAAGAGGATATTGAGAAATTATTCTCGCGATAAAGATTAAAGGTAATAACAAAAAATAATCTCTTTCAAAAACCTTTTAGCAGGGATGGTGTTATTTAGTCAGTTATAATAATGAATTTAAATTAACCACTTAACTATTTAGGTATATGAAAAAGATTCTAATGTTGCTGGCTTTGGCCGGTCTGACTTCTGCCGCCTGGGCGCAGAACAGTACAAGTGAAGTTGTAGAGTATGAAGTAATTCAGGTACAGGATAAGTATCAGGTGATAACGAATCCTTTCTGGAGCAATTGGTTCTTCTCTATTGGCGGTGGTGCCGAAGCTACATTTGGTGACAATGATTCAGCCGGAAGTTTTGGTAAACGTATTAGTCCGACGCTGAATGTTTCCGTCGGTAAATGGTTTACTCCGGGTTTAGGATTGCGTTTGCAATATAGCGGTCTTCAGGCAAGAGGATTTACGTACGATGCAGGTGCCGACTATGTAAAAGGTACCCAACTGAAAGACGGTTACTATAAACAACGCTTTGACTATATGAACCTCCACGGTGACGTGATGTTCAATCTGAACGCACTCTTCGGTGGTTACAATCAGCATCGCGTTTATGAGATTATCCCTTATGTAGGTGCCGGTTTTACTCACAACTATTCAAAGCCTCACCGCGAAGCACTGTCCGTAAATGCGGGTATCATCAACAAGTTCCGTATTTCGAATGCGATAGATATTAACCTGGAACTTAGTGCAATGGGTGTTGAAGACAAATTCGATGGCGAAGTTGGTGGCGATCATGGATATGATGGCGTACTGAGTGCTACAGTTGGTTTGACTTACCGTTTCCCTGCCCGTGGTTTCCGTCGTCCGATGCCGCAGTTGATTTCTCAAATCGAGTTGGCTGCTATGCAAGATAAGTTGGCCGCAATGGGTGCGCAGAATGCACAGTTGAAGAATGCTTTGATACAGGCTCAAAACCAACCGGTAGCCGAAGTTACAGAAACAGAAGTAATCGTTCCGGATCCGGATATCGCACCGCGTACTGTATTCTTCACAATCGGTTCTGCTGAACTGTCTCCGCGTGAAATCATGAACCTGTCTTATCTGGCAGAACAGATGAAGCAGTTCCCGAATGCAACTTACACCGTGAATGGTTATGCAGACTCTGCAACCGGTACTCCGGCATTTAACAAAGAATTGAGCTTGAAACGTGCACAAGCTGTGAAAGATGCACTGGTTAAGAATTACGGTATTGCTGCCGACCGCTTGAATATTGAAGCCGGTGGTGGTGTAGACAAATTTGGTCAGCCAATTCTGAACCGTGTGGTATTAGTGAAATCTGCCAATTAATAGTTCTTTCATAAGCAAGGAAACGCCCTGCCTTCTCGTTAATCTATGGGAGGCAGGGCGTTTCTCTATTTGATAATAGTGCGGGAATTATTCTGCACTGAATTTTTTCACCTGTTCAGCTATCAGTTCCGCATCGTCGAAATAGTTTATCTTCATCGCTTTGCGTACATCGTCCAGTGTGGCAGCAGCAACTTCGCGTGCCGCATCACAGCCTTTCTTCAGCATCTCATAGATGGCAGGTATATCTTTCTCAAACTCTTTACGGCGGTTGCGAATCGGTTCCAGTGTCTCCTGCATGATGGAGTTCAGGAATCCTTTCACCTTCATATCACCCAGACCGCCACGTTGATAATGCGCTTTCAGTTCATCGAGATTCGGATAGTCGGGCAGGTAAAGACCGAAGTGTTCGGGACGGCAGAAGGCATCCAGATAGGTGAAGACAGGATTGCCCTCTACTTTACCCGGGTCTTGTACACGCAAGTGATCGGGATCGGTGTACATGCTCTTCACTTTTTTCTGTATTTCGTCGGCAGAGTCGGAAAGGTAGATACAGTTACCCAGGCTCTTGCTCATTTTGGCTTTTCCGTCTGTTCCGGGAAGGCGCAGACAAGCGGCATTGTCGGGCAGAAGGATTTCCGGTTCAACCAGCGTTTCACCATAGATATAGTTGAAGCGACGAACGATTTCGCGGGCTTGCTCCAGCATTGGCTCCTGGTCTTCACCTACAGGGACAGTTGTTGCCTTGAAAGCTGTGATATCTGCTGCCTGGCTAATGGGGTAGGTGAAGAAACCCACGGGAATGCTGGCATCGAAGTTGCGTAGTTGGATTTCGGCTTTCACAGTAGGATTGCGTTGCAGGCGGCTCACAGTTACCATATTCATGAAGTAAAAGCTCAACTCGCATAATTCGGCAATTTGTGATTGGATGAAGATGGTGCTTTTCTCCGGATCCAGTCCGCATGCCAGATAGTCAAGGGCCACTTCGATAACGTTCTGGCGTACTTTTTCCGGATTGTCCACATTGTCTGTTAATGCTTGTGCATCAGCAATGAAGACAAATATCTTGTCATATAAACCGGAGTTTTGCAACTCTACTCTTCTTCTCAATGAGCCTACATAGTGTCCTATGTGCAGGCGTCCTGTTGGGCGGTCGCCCGTGAGGATGATTTTCTCTTTAGTCATATCTATGATTTTCTTTGTTTTTTCTTTCGTGAATTTTAATATGACTGCAAAGATACCGATATTTATCGAAACCTCAAGGAAAAGCTGTTTCTTTCCGCTTCACATAGAGCTTATGCGAACCTCGTCCGTTGGTGGTAATGCCTGTTTCCGGCATTTCCCTCCAGTGCTTCAGTTCCTTGGCGGCGGTGTTTCGCAGCAAACCGGTTAGTTGGCAATAGTCATTCACTCTCATATAAGGATGTTCTTCCAGATATTTTTGTGCCAGTTGTAACCGTTGTTCCGGCGTGTATTTTGAGGATGAGCGGTTGGGCTTTATCTCCGAGCGGTTTAATATGCAGCGTCTTCCGGTTTCCTCGATGAATTGCTTGTCGGCACGGAAATTAATATTCTGTACGCAGATGCTCATCGCATTTCGTCGCTGTCCCTTTTTCTCGCCCGATTCCCGTTCTTTGCCTTTGCGCAATCCCAGTGCTGGCGTGAAGATGCCCAGTCCGTCTACCTTTACCGAATTGCCTTGTGCCATTTGGTAGGCAATCTCTTGTGTGAGCGAGTGTACCAATCCGATGATGTCTCCCGGGGTGAAGGTACTGGCATAATTAATGTTGCTCGCAATGTATTCCAGATTTACTTGGTTCCATAACTTCATGCGTGGAAAGAGGATTCGTTTGCCCTCTTCATTTGGCAGGTTCGACTCCTGCATTTCATATTCAGCCATTGTATTTTAACGCTATTAATGATGTTCGTGCTAACAGTTAATGATAAATGAAGACTCTCCTTAACTTTGAGGTGCCTTCTCTTTAGGGATGGAGATACCTGTGATTAGGAAGAAAAGTTATATTCAGGCTGGAGATAAATATCTTTAAGTTGAAGATGCTTATGTTCAGTTTGAAGATATAGATCTTCAGTGCAAAGATAAAGTTTAAAACCGGAGTGAGAAAGTTTTGTAGTAGGTTTATTGTGTTTTTGTGGTAAGGAGAGTGTGACTTTATAATAAAGCTAATTTCATGGGCTATAATTTGTTTATTATTGAAATAAGTCGTTACTTTGCACAAATTTTAAAGCAACGATGCAACAACACGGGAAAAGAGATACATATAATCTGCATTCGAATGAATTTCATTCGTTAGTCGATGATTTCTCTTTCTCTGAGAAGATATTGTTAGTTCTTTGGTAATGCGTTAATCCTTTATTGGGTAACGCATTTTTTTTGTGCCCGAATGTATAGAAAGAAACTTAATAGACAACAAGAGAATATATGGAAAAGAATTTGAAGAAAGTGTTGGTCTTGGGCTCAGGTGCACTCAAGATCGGTCAGGCCGGGGAGTTCGACTATTCCGGTTCGCAAGCATTGAAAGCTTTGCGTGAAGAAGGTATCAGTTCAGTATTGGTAAACCCGAACATTGCGACTATCCAGACTTCGGAAGGTATCGCAGATAAGGTTTATTTCCTGCCTGTAACTACTTATTTCGTAGAAGAAATCATCAAGAAGGAACAACCTGATGGTATCCTGTTGGCTTTCGGTGGTCAGACTGCCTTGAACTGCGGTGCTGAGTTGTACACAAGTGGTATCCTGAACAAATATGGTGTACGCGTATTGGGTACTTCGGTAGAAGCTATCATGTATACGGAAGACCGTGACCTCTTCGTGAAGAAACTGGACGAGATCGAGATGAAGACTCCTGTCAGCCAGGCTGTAGAGAGCATGGAAGATGCTATTGCGGCTGCTGAACGCATTGGCTTCCCGGTTATGGTTCGATCTGCTTACGCACTGGGTGGTTTGGGCAGCGGTATCTGTCAGGATAAGGAAGAGTTCCTGAAACTGGCTGAAAGCTCCTTCGCTTTCTCTAAACAAATTCTGGTAGAAGAGTCTCTGAAAGGTTGGAAAGAAATTGAGTTCGAGGTAATCCGTGATGCAAATGACCACTGCTTTACAGTGGCAAGCATGGAAAACTTCGACCCGCTGGGTATCCATACGGGAGAGTCTATCGTAGTAGCTCCGACTTGTTCACTGACTGACGAACAGGTGAAGATGTTGCAAGACCTCTCTACAAAGTGTATCCGTCACTTGGGTATCGTGGGTGAATGTAACATTCAGTATGCATTCAATGCTGAAACAAACGACTACCGTGTGATCGAGGTAAATGCTCGTCTGTCCCGTTCTTCTGCTTTGGCTTCTAAGGCTACAGGATATCCGTTGGCATTCGTTGCCGCTAAGATTGCATTGGGCTATACGCTCGACCAGATTGGTGAAATGGGAACTCCGAATTCTGCATACGTGGCTCCGCAACTGGATTACCTGATTTGTAAAATCCCTCGTTGGGACTTGACGAAGTTCGTTGGTGTATCTCGCGAAATCGGTTCCAGCATGAAGTCTGTTGGTGAAATCATGTCTATCGGACGCTCTTTCGAAGAAATTATCCAGAAGGGGTTGCGTATGATCGGTCAAGGTATGCATGGATTTGTAGGCAACGACCTGCACTTTGATGATCTGGACCGCGAACTTTCACGTCCTACGGACTTGCGTGTGTTCGCTATTGCTGAAGCTTTGGAAAATGGCTATACAATAGACCGTATCTTCGACCTGACGAAGATCGATCCCTGGTTCCTTGGCAAATTGAAGAACATTGTTGACTATAAGTTGAAACTTTCTCAATATAATAAGGTGGAAGATATTCCGGCAGATGTATTGCGTCAAGCAAAAGTGCTGGGCTTCTCTGACTTCCAGATTGCACGTTTTGTACTCGATCCGCAAGGTAATATGGAGAAGGAAAACCTGATGGTGCGTGCCCGTCGTAAAGAGTTGGGTATTCTGCCGGCAGTGAAGCGTATCAATACCGTAGCTTCCGAGCATCCGGAACTGACTAACTACCTGTACATGACATATGCCGTTGAAGGGTATGATGTGAACTATTATAAGAATGAAAAATCAGTAGTTGTACTGGGTTCCGGTGCTTACCGTATCGGTTCTTCCGTAGAGTTCGACTGGTGTTCGGTAAATGCAGTGCAGACAGCACGCAAGTTGGGTTATAAGTCTATTATGATCAATTACAACCCCGAAACTGTATCTACTGACTACGATATGTGCGACCGTCTTTACTTCGACGAACTTTCTTTCGAACGTGTACTCGATGTTATCGACTTGGAACAGCCTCGTGGTGTAATTGTATCTGTAGGCGGACAGATTCCGAACAATCTGGCAATGAAGCTGCACCGTCAGTCAGTACCCATCCTGGGAACTTCTCCTATCTCTATCGACCGTGCTGAAAACCGTAACAAGTTCTCTGCAATGCTCGACCAACTGGGTATTGACCAGCCGGCTTGGCAGGAACTTACCAGTCTGGAAGATGTGAAAGGTTTCGTAGAAAAGGTCGGTTATCCGGTATTAGTTCGTCCGTCTTATGTGCTTTCGGGTGCTGCGATGAACGTATGCTATGATGAAGAAGAATTGGAAAACTTCTTGAAGATGGCTGCTGAGGTATCAAAGGAATATCCGGTAGTAATCTCTCAATTCTTGCAGAATACAAAAGAAATCGAATTTGATGCTGTAGCACAGAATGGTGAAGTGGTGGAATATGCTATTTCCGAGCATGTGGAATTTGCGGGTGTGCACTCTGGTGATGCTACGTTGGTATTCCCGGCACAGAAGATTTACTTTGCTACGGCACGTCGCATTAAGAAGATCAGCCGTCAGATTGCGAAGGAACTCAATATCTCCGGTCCGTTCAACATCCAGTTCCTGGCACGTAACAATGAAGTGAAGGTAATCGAGTGTAACCTTCGTGCTTCCCGTAGCTTCCCGTTTGTTTCTAAAGTGCTGAAACGCAATTTTATAGAAACTGCTACCCGTATCATGCTGGATGCTCCTTATACACGTCCTGATAAATCAGCATTCGATATTGATTGGATCGGTGTGAAAGCTTCTCAGTTCTCCTTCTCTCGTTTGCACAAGGCAGACCCGGTACTGGGTGTGGATATGTCTTCTACGGGTGAAGTTGGTTGTATTGGTGATGACTTCTCAGAAGCATTGCTGAGTGCAATGATTGCTACAGGTTTCCAGATACCTCAAAAAGGTGTTATGTTCTCTTCCGGTGCAATGAAATCAAAAGTAGATTTGTTGGAGTCCAGTCGTGTACTTTTCGATAAAGGCTACAAGATTTATGCAACGGCAGGTACGGCTGCGTTCTTGAATGCTCATGGTGTATCTACCGAAGCCGTTTACTGGCCGGATGAACGCCCTGATGCTGAGAACAACGTAATGAAGATGATAGCTGAACACAAGTTCGACTTGATCGTTAACATTCCGAAGAATCATACGAAGCGTGAATTGACGAACGGTTACCGTATTCGTCGTGGTGCTATCGACCATAACATTCCGTTGATTACGAATGCTCGTCTGGCAAGTGCCTTTATCGAAGCATTCTGCGAATTGAAGCTGGAAGATATTGCTATCAAGAGTTGGCAAGAATATAAGTAATCAGGTATTTACCTGAAGTTAAAAAAAGAGATGCTAAATTGGCATCTCTTTTTTTTATGCTTATCTTTGTGGGTAAGATAAGGTTTAGTTATTGTTTAACCAGAATGCGTTCTTAAACCATGAAAAAAATCCCCCATTTCTTTATTGTTTTAGTTTGTATATTGGCTGCTGTACAATTAAAGGCAGCAGATGATTTCCTTCCTCAATCCAAATGGATTGGTAGTGAACATTGTCAAAGTACTCCGAATACCTGGCTTTGTTTTCGTAAAACGGTGCATCTGCCCGGCGTTCCGGGTGAGATGATTGCAAATATCGCTGTGGATTCTAAGTATTGGCTATGGATTAACGGCAAGATGGTGGTGTTTGAAGGTGGATTGAAACGGGGGCCTGCTCCCGGAGCGACTTATTATGATCAGGTGGATATTGCCCCTTATCTGGAGAAGGGGGAGAATACCATTGCTCTGCTGGTGTGGCATTTCGGGAAAAACGGATTCAGTCATGTGAATAGTGGAACGGCAGCTTTGTTGTTTTGTGCCCAAGGGGCAAATTTATCCATTGTCAGTGATAAGAGCTGGCAATGTAGTGTGTATCGGGCTTATCAGAATACAGAAGCCCCATTCCCCAATTATCGTTTATCCGAAAGTAACATCCGCTTTGATGCCCGTAAGGAATTGGCAGGTTGGAATATGCCGGATTTCAGTGGAAAGCTGGGAGCATCTATCGAAATTGTGGCTCCGAACGAAATGCCGTTTGGAAAATTGGTAGCCCGTCCCATTCCGATGTGGAAGAATGGTGGGTTAACGGATTATCCGGAAGTAGTCAAAAATGAAAAAGGGGATACTATTCGATGCCGTTTGCCCTATAATTGTCAGATAACTCCTTATCTGCATGTAAAGGCTCCTGCCGGATTGGTGGTTGGCATGCTGACCGATAATTATACGGGAGGAAGTGCTAATAATGTGAGAGCTGAATACATTACTCGTGAGGGTGAGCAGGAATATGAAAGTTTCGGCTGGATGAATGGTCATGAGGTGCTTTATGTTGTTCCTGCCGGCGTGGAAGTGCTGGGCGTTAAATACCGGGAAACGGGTTATAATGCGGATATGAAAGGTTCTTTCGCATGCGATGATGATTTCTATAATGAATTGTGGAAGCGAAGTGCGCGTACTTTATATATTACCATGCGCGATAATTACATGGACTGTCCTGATCGTGAGCGTGCTCAATGGTGGGGAGATGAAGTAAATGAGTTGGGTGAAGCTTTCTATGTACTTGATCCGCGCGGTTGGCAGTTGGCCACAAAAGGTATCTATGAATTGATGAACTGGCAACGTCCGGACGGCGTTATTGCTTCTCCTGTTCCATCGTTGAACTGGTGTAAGGAACTTCCTTTGCAGATGCTTGCGTCTGTAGGCTGGTATGGATTCTACACGCAAGCGTTCTATAGTGACGATTATTCTTTTGTTCCGCATATTTACGACGGCCTGAAGAAGTATTTGCATGAAGTCTGGCAGGTTGATGGCCAAGGTATGCCTGTGGTTCGTCCGGGTGATTGGAGTTGGGGCGATTGGGGAACGGATGTTGATATGGAGGTTCTTACTACCTGTTGGTATTATCTGGCTCTTAAGGCTGAAAAAGAGTTTGCCCTTCATCTGCGTAAACTGTATGATGCCAATCAGATCGGTGAAATGATGAAACGTATCTCTGCGGCTTTTGACGCCCGCTATTGGAATGGTAAGGCTTATCGTTCCAAATTGCATAATGGGGAGACGGATGACCGTGCGCAGGCAATGGCTGTAGTGAGTGGATTGGCACCGGTCGGTAGATATAAAGCTTTGCTAAAGGTTTTCAAGAAGGAATATCATGCCAGTCCTTATATGGAAAAGTATGTAATGGAAGCCTTGTTTATGATGGGCGAACCGGAGTTTGCATTGAAACGTATGCGCGACCGTTATGCTAAAATGATATCATATCCTTATACCACCTTATTTGAAGGGTGGGGGATAGGCGCCGAAGGTTTTGGTGGAGGTACTATTAATCATGCATGGAGTGGCGGCCCGCTGACTATATTGAGTCAAAAACTGTGTGGAATAGAACCACTTGCTCCCGGATTTAAGCAATTCCGTGTTGCTCCGCAACTGGGTTCGTTGAATAAAGCTTCGGCGGTGGTGCCTACTCTTTATGGTGACATCAGGGTTGATATAAGGCAGCAAGATCATAAACTCGGTATTCAAGTGGTTGTTCCGCAAGGCACCACGGCAGTAGTGGCATTGCCTGGCAGTAAGGAAAAAGTGCTTTCACCGGGTACTCATATTCTTCCGTAAGGCGAAGAATCGGTTTATAGCGATTATGTTGGTGAAATGTCTCAGAAAAAAGTTACTTATTTAAAATGCTGAAATTCAATAAGTATATATCTTTCTGTATAAATTTCTTAGAAAATAGTTCGCAATTGTTTTGGTAATATCAAAATAAGCTGTACCTTTGCATCGCTTTTGAAACGAAAGTGTATGGGCGTTTAGCTCAGCTGGTTCAGAGCATCTGCCTTACAAGCAGAGGGTCGGCGG
>ERZ1027150.1539-NODE-1539-length-14679-cov-5.715946_pt1 | contig 14679 bp, 6 predicted proteins | sample MGYA00519276_ERZ1027150 | MGnify/ENA primary metagenome ERZ1027150 (study PRJEB26926, sample SAMN06164860) | human gut metagenome | biome: ENVO:00009003; feature: ENVO:2100002; material: ENVO:00002003 | host: Homo sapiens | place: USA | collected 2012 ... | reverse complement strand
CGGCAGCGTCAGATGTGTATAAGAGACAGTTATTAATGATTACCATTTCGGGTTTTGTTTCAACTTTTTGTTCAATTCCAATTCTGAAGGAGGGATCGGTAACAGATAATCCCTATCTGCATGGAATTGATATCCGCTTGGCAGAGTCCCGGCCATCGGATCCGCCCATTTGTTATCATCAAGGGTCAGACGCTCTCTGATTCTTTTCTGATTATCCGGACTGTAAGATTTGAATAAAATAGATTCATCACCTACATAAGCACCTTTACCACGCTTTCCAACAATCAGTTTATCGGCTTTCCAACGCATGAGATCATCCAGCCGGAAACCTTGCAAAGCAAGTTCAGAACGGCGTTCACGACGGATTTCCTGTAAAACAGGAGTCAATGTATAACCGAAATCGGTGAAATTAGCATCCTTTGCCGGTGCCAGATATTTCACTCCTGCACGTTCACGAAGCGCTTTCAATGTCTTATTCGCTATATCATCGCTCCACATTTCCAGTTCAGCAGCAGCTTCTGCATAAGCCAAAAGACCTTCGGCATAACGAATAATAGGTAAAGCAGTCTCACCATTACCACTTACAAAGGTGGTATCTATTCCCAAACGGATGTGATAACCCGTCAAAGAACGTGTGTTTCCATCTCCTGCCAATTTAGGAGGACTAATAGTATTCTTCTTCTCATCCGTATATTCTTCCAGATGCATTGGGGTCGCAGTAGTGGCAGAAGCAAATTTGGCACCTTCATTCATCACCGTTTGAATCAATCTAGGGTCACGGCCTTCAAATGTTTCCTTAAAATCCTTAAATTTCTCATTTGTCGGATCAATAAATGTTCCATCGGCATTCAGATAATTATCCACCAGGCTTTGAGTAATTCCGGCAGCTCCTTCCGAGTCGACAACACCTGCCTTCAGATTACCGTTGACATCATGAAAGACTCCTTCATCACTCGAATATTTCCTCCACAATAGCACTTCGCCCATTCCTGACAAATCTTTGCTATTGAACAATGCCGCAAAAGCATCTCCCGGATTTTGCCCGGTTTTATACAGATCAATGCCACAACCGAACAGTTCATTTCCCCAGTTAATAACTTCACCCAAGAAATAATTTGATTCGTTAGTGGAAGATGCAAAATCATCGCTGCTGTGATACTTTTCCCAAGTTCCTTCATACAACGCCACATTCATTGCCAAAACCATGGCAGCTTCTTTATTGATACGAATTCCGGAATATTTACCGCGCGAATGCAACAGATTCTTCGCCTCAACCAAATCACTCAAAATAAATCGGGCTACCTCATTACGTGTCTTTGCGGGAATCTGTAATCCTGCGATTGTCGCATTCTCATCCCAAAAAGCATCCATTACCGGAATAGAACCGAATTTCTTCAATAAATCGAAATGCCAATAGGCACGTAAAAAGTAAGCCTCCCCTTTCAACGACAGTACATCTTCGTTTTCCTGTGCTTCGGGTACTTTATAATTATGGAAAAAATAGTTCACTTTACGCAGGTTCTGATAACCAGTCTGCCAATCGGAAGCTCCGCTAAACTGGTTATTCTGTCCATGCAAACGGGCATCATACTTTTCTGCAATAATATTGTCACTATTCTTTTCTTCACTGCGAACTCCCAAACCGAACTTACTAAAAGACGGCAACGTCATATATAGTCCGTTAATATAGTTTTCGACCTGTATAGCACCTGTCAGAAAATTACCGGCTTCCGGCTTGGTTATCGGTTCCCTATCCAGAAAATCAGAACAGGATGAAAATGGTAATATTGAAGCGGCTACAAAAGCCATTATATATATTCTTTTCATATCTTATGGTTTAAAAGGTAAATTCAATACCAAATACGTAGTTTTTATTCAACGGATATACCTTTCCGTTACCATTTTGCTTCATTGGGGAAGTCAATCCCGGAGCAGTTTCGTTACTACCCCCAGCCCATGTATTTACCTGATTCAAGGTTTCAGGATCGAATACGTCCGGCAAATTGTCAATCGTGAAGAGATTATCACAAGTGAAATACACTTTCAAGTTCTCCAATCCCATCTTCTTAACCAGTTTAGGCTGGAAGTTATAAGAAATCATCAAGTTTTTGAGTCGCATATAAGCTGCGTTCAATAAATAACGTGAAGTGTTGTAACCTACGTTCGCATTATATTCAGGACTGTCGGGTTTTGTCAGACGCGGCAGGTAAGCCCCCGGGTTGTACACATTATAATAATCCAAATGTTCTTTAAAGAAGTTGGAATCACCGCTAAACAGATAAGTACTTGCAGCCATCGGGAAATCACGTTTCATGACTCCCTGGAACAATGCGGAAACTTCAAAACCTTTATAACCGGCATGTAAGTTCAGACCGAAGGAGTAACGAGGAGTCGTATTACCGATAATTTTCAAATCACCGTGATCTTTCAATGTACCCGAACCCGGATCAATTTTACCATCACCGTTCGAATCGATATATTTCAAATCACCACGTTGCCAATCCTTATTCGGTTTGAAGAAAGACATGTCTACTCCTCTCAGATATTCATCCACTTCCTGGTTGGTGAGAAACAGATCATTTGCTTCATATCCCCAGATTTCACCTAAATCCATTCCCTGGTAATAACCTTTGTTACGAACCAGACCGGTGTGGTTGTTATAAATCAATCCTTCCGGATTATTGTATTTGGTTACCACTGCTTTGTAGTCAAAGATATTGAAACCGATTCCATAACTGAAACCATTCTTCAGCTGGTCAGACCAGTTAACCGACAATTCCCATCCACGGTTACGTAGCGTTGCATTATTTACTTTAGCACGTTGGTCAACAGCAATACCGCCAATATCAGGAATTGCTTCAGCCGGGCCAATCATGTCTTTGGTCGTACGTTGGTAAATATCCGCCGTAATCGTCAAACGATTGTTAAGCAAAGTCAGGTCGAAACCTAAGTTGGCATTATCCACTTTTTCCCATGTAATGTACGGGCTTACCATAGAAGGTGTTAAAGCGACTGTACCACGTACCGGAGTAGCCGAAGTGACACCGGAAAGCAACCATGCATTTGAATAGTCCGGTCTCAATGTCATGAAGTTCAGATAATCATATAGTCCGGCTCCATTCTGATTGCCTAAACGTCCGTAAGACAAACGCACTTTCAACTGTGAAACAGGCAAGCTCCATTGCTTGAAGTAGTCGGTACGGGCAATGTCATAACCGGCAGAGAAAGAAGGGAAAAATCCCCAACGATTGCCGGAAGCGAAACGTGACGAACCATCATAACGTCCGCTAAATTCCAGAAAATAGACATTCTGGTAGTTCCAGTTCAAACGGGTATAGAATCCCATGGTTGCCCAATGGTCACGCGCTTCACTATTATAGGCTTTTCCGTTTGCATTGTCAAAAGAGAATGTATCATCGCTCATCACTCCGTCTTTATACGCATACATGCTTGAGTTTTGCTGCACTTCCATCTGGAAACCGGCCATTGCCTTAAAGAAATGGTCACCCCATTGATTCGTATATGAAGACGACACACTGGGAGACAAATAATAGTTGAATTGATTTCCACGAGTCATTGATCCCCACAAAGAATTCGAATATTCGATACCGGGATAAGAATATCCCTGCCGGGGAGCGGTAACATTCTCTATGGTTCCGTCGGGCCGTGTGGTACGGGGCTGCTTCTGCAAGAATTCATCATTCTGCACATCAAAACGAACTTTCATCTCTCCGATAATGTCCCAGCCTTTCAGAGGCGTAACAGTAGCTGCAAAAGTCATGGCATCAGAAATGCGGTTCTGCGAATAGCCCACATTGTCCAGATACAAAGCTTCATTCCATGAAGGAAGATTATAAAGCCCGGAAATAGGAACTTCAGTCACCATATTAGGCTGCGAACGAGCTATCTGATGATAAAGAATAGACATATCGGGGAGCGGGCGGGAAATCAGATTCAACGTGATATTGTTATTGAAGTTAAACTTCAACCAGTCATTCGGCTTGATCTGAAATTTGGTATTCACGTTGTATTTATCCAGAGAGTCTTCTACACGATCCAGCAAACCACCCTGGTAAGTATAACCCAGACCGACATAATAAGTCACTTTGTCCGATCCACCGGAGATACTTAGATTGTGTGAATGACGCAAAGATTTGTTTTTATAGAAATAATCAAACCAGTCGGTATTGGCATACTGCGATTCACCGCCACGCCAACCGGTATTCTCCTGATTGGCGGTAATACCGAGCAGACCTTCACCATAGGGGTTCTGCAAAAACTGATTCATCAAATCAATAGTCTCCTGTGAGAAGTATGGAGACTCACCAATTGCCGAACGGTACGCATTTTTATAATTGGCAAACTCTACAGAGTTCATCATCTCGGGCATGTTGATAGGTGCACTCATACCCACAGAACCGCGATAAGTCACCCGGGCTTTATCCTGTTTACCGCTCTTGGTCGTTACTAACACCACACCATACGCAGCACGAGCACCATACACGGCTGCTGCAGAAGCATCTTTCAATACACTGATACTTTCTATATCGGCAGGATTTACATTCTGCAAGCTCTGTTCCACACCATCCACCAATACATAAGGCTCTCCACCATTAATAGAACCGATACCGCGAATATTAAATTTGATTTCTCCGCCAACTTCACCACCGGTACCGCTTTCAGAAGCATCCGAAGCAAAGTTCAAACCAGCCACATTACCTTGTAAGGCGCTGGTTACATCCGTCACAGGACGGGTAGCGATTGCATCCGCATTAACTGTTGCTACAGCCGCTGTAATAGTATTACGTTTCTGTGTTCCCATACCGACTACCACCACTTCATCTAAAGTTTTGGAGTCTTCCTTCATCACGAACCGATTTCCTGTTAGCTTAGTGATTTTCACTTCCAAAGGAGCATAGCCCACATAGCTGACAGTTATCGTTGTACCTACTTTACCGTTAATTTTAAAGTTTCCATCCAAATCGGTAATGGTACCATCAGTAGAACCTTTCACCATAACGGTTGCTCCGATTACGGACTCGCCACGTTCGTCTACCACCTTACCAGTGATAGTGCCCTGTTGAGCAAAGAGCTCCACAGGGAAGAACAGTAAAAGCATTGAAAAGAGACACACCAGTTGCATCCTAATCTGCATTTTCTTCATAACATTATATTAAAGTTAATACTAAAAGTTTTTTTGAGTTCCATTTGCCAATAGCCCACACTATCCGGCATTGAAATACACCACAAAAATAGATTGATTGGCAGAATGGCGAGTTCATAAAATCGCCAAAATGTTTCCAAAAACATCCATATTCCGTTTTTGAACGTCTTTGTGGCGGTTTTTGGAAATATTTCTTTTGTTTTAGCGGAATTAATCATACTTTTGTTTCACTAATCTCCCCTTAATAATCTTGACTGATGAAAAAAAGTATTTGGATAAAACACTTTTTCTGCTTACTGGCTTTTCTTATCGTAGGCACATTTCCAGCAATAAGTATAGGTAACCATTACGACTTTAAACTGATTGGTTCCCAAAACGGAATGCCGTCTATCATCAGCTGTATCTATACCGAACAAAAGGGATTCATCTGGATCGGTACTCCGACAGGACTAATCAGATTTGATGGAACGGAACTCAAAAAGTACACCGCACAACCTGATAATGAAAATTCCCTGCCTAACGACAGTATCCTGCAAATTATTGAAGATAATCAGCAGACAACCTGGATACTGACCACCACAGGAATCGCCCGTTATTCTCTTATTCACGACAACTTCTTTATCCCCAAACTAAATAATCAGCCCATCATTGCCAAATCGATCTGCAAAATAGCAGACGGGCTTCTGTTCGGAGGGATCAACAAGATATATAAATATTCTTATGCCACCAACACGATTTCTCTCATACGGGAATTCAAGACCGACGAGCCGTTCATTATACGATCCATACAAATGTGGAAACCCGATACCATATTGTGTCTAAGCTGGCAACAGGGAATACTGCAAATGAACCTCAAGAATTTCGAGATAACCCCATTTCCTTTCCAATACGGGAACGACAACGTAGGAATCATCATAGACTCCCAACAAAGAATATGGCTGTCAACCTACAACAATGGCGTCAAGTGTTTCTCCGCCCAGGGAAAATTGATAGCCAGCTATACCACTCAAAACTCCCGTTTGAGCAGTGACATCGTATTGTGCATGACCGAATTCAAACAAAAAATATGGATGGGAACAGACGGGGGAGGTATCAATATCCTCGATCCCACAACCGGCAATATTACCGTACTCGAACATATCTCCGGAGATAATCATTCCCTTCCCACAAATACAATACTCTGCCTGCATAGCGACTCTGCCGGAAATATATGGGCGGGAAGTAAACGTGAAGGGGTTATCAACATTCGTGAAGTATCCATGAGAACTTACACTAATGTTGTGTTAGGGCACAACAAAGGATTAAGTCAAAGTACGGTATTACAACTATATCAGGAACCGGCTTCCGAAGAACTCTGGATCGCTATGGACGGAGGAGGTATCAATAAATTCATTCCTTCTACAGAAACATTTGTGCACTATCCCGACACTTGGGGAGACAAGATGGTCTCCATCACCGGCTTCACACCCAACGAATTGTTAGTATCTGCCTTTTCCAAAGGTATCTTCATATTCGATAAAAAGACAGGAAAGAAGCGTCCTTTCGCTATTATGAGCCCTTCATTAGAGCATCACATCCGCTATAGCGGACAGCCAATCAACTTATACCGGGATACTCCCAATTCGATCTTAATATTAAGTTCGCCTCCTTACCGCTACCATACTTCCACCCGGCAACTCACTCCTGTCCCTTGTGCCAAAGAAGTGAAAATAAAAGGCTTGTTGAGTTCCATTGGATATGATTCCACTGCCATTTACCTGAACGATCCTTATAATATATATAGACTGGATCGTAAAAAAGACACAGTGGAGATATTTGCAAGTGCTCCACAGGGATTCTTCAATGCTGTATCCAGGGATGACAAGGGCGTATTCTGGATTGCAGGCACCCGTGGCCTGTACACCTATCACCCTGATACCCGCAAATTCGAAAGAATTCCTACCACCTTATTTAATGAAGTAAATACCGTGTTATGCGACAATAAAGGAAAAGTGTGGATAGGAGCTGAACAGAAACTCTTTATATGGCTCACCGATACCAAACGTTTTGTATGGTTCGGAGAAGCGGATGGAATTTCCCCCAATGAATACTTGGCCGAGCCCCGTCTCATTTCCCCCAAAGGCAACATCTATATGGGAGGTGTAAAAGGCTTACTATGTATCAATGCAGACACTCAAATAGAAAAGAGTAGTGACTCTCCGGAAATACGCCTTGCCGAACTGACCATAAACGGAGAGAACAGGATGTATCAGCTCAATCAAGACAAGATATCCATCCCCTGGAACAGTAAAAACATTAAGATCCGTGTCATGACTTATGGTGCGGACATTCTCCGGCTCAAAGTCTATCATTTCCAAATGGGAGACCTTAAAACCGAAGGCTACAACCCTGAATTGATGATCCCATCTCTTGCTCCGGGAAGTTATCCCATCATGGTGAGCTGTAACACACAGGAAGGAAATGAAACAACTCCCCAGTTTCTTTTCACATTAAACGTACTGCCACCCTGGTACAGAAGCTGGTGGTTCGTTTCTCTCTGCATCATTGCTTGCATAGGCATTGTGGTACAAATTGTTTTCGTTCTGCTTCGACGCAAAGAAAACAAGATGAAATGGATGATGAAAGAACACGAGCAGAATGTGTATGAAGAAAAAGTTCGTTTTCTGATTAATATCAGCCATGAACTGCGAACTCCGCTCACACTCATATATGCCCCGCTAAGCCGCATATTAAAGACACTTCCTTCTACAGATGCCATTTATCCACCGTTGAAGAATATACATAAACAGGCTCAACGGATGAAAGATCTTATCAACATGGTGCTGGACGTACGTAAGATGGAAGTAGGAGAAACCAAGTTGAAACTCCAAGCCTATCCATTTAACTCATGGATAAAGGAGATTGGTGCCGATTTTACGGACGAGGGAGCTGCCCAGGAAGTGCAAATAGATTATCAGCTCGACGACAGCATAAAAGAGGTGGTATTTGACAAGGGTATGTGTACAATCGTAGTCACAAACTTATTGACGAACGCACTGAAACACAGTCCTAAAAACACAACCGTCACTATCCGTACCAGCAAAAATGACTCATACGTCCGTGTTTCCGTTTTGGATCAGGGAGAAGGTATGCAAGAGGAAGACATGGAGAAAGTATTCATCCGTTTCTATCAAGGCAAGCAGGAAATTGGCGGTAGCGGAGTCGGACTTTCATACGCCAAGATGCTGGTGGAATTGCATAAAGGTAAAATCGGAGCCATGAACAACGAAGCGGGAGGAGCCACTTTCTTCTTCGACTTACCTTTGGGATTGGAGTCGGGCGAAGTCATCTGCCAGCCGAAACCTTACATCAATGAATTGATTACACCGGACGTAGATCATGAGATCAACGCTCCCGAGACACTCGACTTCTCTACGCAGAATTACACAGTGCTATTGGTAGACGACAATCATAACCTGACAGATTTCCTCTCCAAAGAATTGAAATCCTTATTCAAAGCAATTTATATAGCACATGATGGCCGGGAAGCTTTCGAAATAGCGCAAAAGCAAGTTCCGGATATTATTGTGAGCGATGTGATGATGCCGGTTATGAATGGATACGAACTGTGCAAAGCGGTAAAAGAGAATATCGGCATCAGTCATATTCTTGTGATTCTGCTCACGGCACGCAATGATGAACAGAGCCGACTGTATGGGTATAAAATCGGGGCGGACGCTTATCTGGGAAAACCTTTTGAGATAGACACTCTTGTTAAGATTATACAGAACCGGCTATACAACCGGGAGCAAACGAAAGAGCACTATCAACATATAGGCAACTTCCCTCAACCGCTGGAGAGTACTTTCAGCCAGGCGGATGAAACGTTCTTGTTAAAGTTTAACAAGCTCATTTCCGAGAATATCAGCAATCCGTCTTTAGATATTCCTTTTATCTGCAGAGAGATCGGAATGAGTAAAACATCTCTTTACAACAAGTTGAAGGCTATCACCGATATGGGGGCAAATGACTATATCAACAAATTCAGGTTGGAGCAAGCCATTACTCTGATAAAAACCACCGATCTGACATTTACTGAAATATCAGATCAGATAGGTTTCACTACTTTACGTTATTTCAGTACTGCATTCAAACAGTACACAGGCTTGACGCCCACGCAGTATAAAAATGAATGCAGGAGTGAGAATAAATAAGATATTCTCACTTAAATAAGGTAGTATTACTAATTAGAGTAGGCCCTCATCTGCAAAGCTGAAAAATCCGTCTTCACAAACGATGACGTGATCTATCAGACGGATATTCATCGTTTCCGCCGCTTTATGGATATGCTCTGTCAAACTCCTGTCCGGTTGGCTGGGATGAATATTTCCCGAAGGATGGTTATGCACCACCGCGATTTGTGTAGCTCTTTGCAGCAATGCTTCCCGGAGAATGGTGCGCACATCGGTATAAGTTCCGTCTATGCCACCAGTACTTATACGTACCTTATCAATTAGTTTGGTTGCCTGGTTCAATAGGAGCACCCAGAATTCTTCCTGTTCCAAGTCACACATGATCGGTTGGAAAATATCATAGATATCTTTTGAGCAAGTGATTCGAAGTCTCTCTTTGGTTTCTTGCAGCTTTCTTCGTTTGCCTAATTCCAAGGCTGCCATCACTGTAATGCTCTTTGCGGGTCCCATACCTTTGAAAGAGGAATAGTCACACACTTCCCATTTTGCCAATGAATTCAGATTGTTATCACAAGACAGGAGCAGGCGTCTCATCAATTCGACAGCACTTTCTTCCGTATTTCCGGAGCCAATCAATATAGCGAGTAGTTCGGCATCACTCAATGCGGCTGCTCCCTTCTCCATCATTTTTTCCCGTGGGCGGTCTTCCAGTGCCCACTGGTTGATGGATAGTTTGTGTTTACTTTCCATTATTAATCAAATTAAGTCACAAAGATACTCCTATATAACTGAAAAAATGAATTTTGGAAGCTATAAGTCTATTTTTAGAATCCCTTTACTTCCAAATATCGTAGTTTTGCGCTATCAAGATTAATATATAAACATCTAATAAATATGAAAAAGAGAATAAGCATCTTATCCATCTTACTACTATTAGGAATGACAGTATACGCTCAAACGGATATCCCGCAGGTGATTCCCTCCTTACAACATTGGAATGGGGCAAAAGGCAAACTGACACTACCGGAAACAGGAAAGATTATAATCGCTCCGGAAGCAGAAAGCCTGTTGAAAGAAACTGCGGAAATAATGGCAAAAGACTTAAAAGATATGTTCGGCTGGAATTATCAGGTAACCTCCGGAAAACCGAAAAATCATTCTATCTATCTGTCAGTGAAAAAATCGCCTTCATCATTGGGAGAAGAAAGCTATGAACTGGATATACGCAACCATGTAACCATCGAAGCCTCCACCGTAAAAGGAGTATTCTGGGGAACTCGCACACTGTTGCAAATGATCCATAACCAGCCTTTTGGACTCATGAAAGGAAAAGCATTGGATTATCCGCAGTATGCCCACCGCGGACTGATGATTGACGTAGCCAGGAAATTTTTCACAATGGACTATTTGCAGGATTACGTAAAAATTCTCTCGTTCTATAAAATGAATGAACTGCAAATACATCTGAATGATAATGGTTTCGTTGAGTTTTTCGATAATGACTGGAACAAAACATACGCCGCCTTCAGATTGGAAAGCGACCGTTTTCCGGGACTCACATCCAAAGATGGTTCCTACACCAAAGAAGAATTCCGCAACTTCCAGCAAATGGCCGCACGATATGGAATCAATATCATCCCAGAAATTGATGTTCCGGCACACTCACTCGCTTTCACTCATTACAATCCGATACTGGCAGCCGACAAAAAAGAATATGGTATGGATCATCTCGACCTCTATAAAAAAGAGGTATATGATTTCCTTGATACTTTGTTTGACGAATATCTCTCGGGAGATCACCCGGTATTTGTCGGACCGGACGTACATATCGGCACTGATGAGTACAACCTCAAAGAAGCGGAACAATTCCGCTATTTCACTGAATACTATCTGAAGTATATCACCAAATATGGAAAAAATCCGCGATTATGGGGAAGTCTGAAACACATGAAAGGAAATACCCCCGTAAATCTGAAAGGAAAAACGGTCAATGCATGGAATTATAGCTGGCTAGACCTAGAAACCGCACTGCAGGAAGGAGCCAAAGCGATTAATACATGCGATGCATTTCTATATATCGTACCAGCCGTGAATTACTACCATAACTTTCTGGATCATCAATGGATATATGAGAGTTGGTCACCACGAATGATGCAAGAGGGAGAAATGATAGAGCAGTCTACTAATTTATTAGGAGCCATGTTTGCTGTATGGAACGACCGTGTCGGAAATGGAATCAGCCAACAGGATGTACATATACGCACCTTTCCTGCCATGCAGGTTATGAGCGAGAAACTTTGGAAAGGAGAAAACACAAGAAACATACCGTTTGAAACCTTCGAAACGTGGTGCAGGACAACACCGGAAGCACCGGGCGTAAATCTACAGGCCAGCATAGATGACAGAAAAGACCTAACGCTTTCCGGCCAGGAAATTATCCTGCAAGGTAACGACTCGGTTCTTACCTCTATACCCGAAATCGGTTATCCATATAGTGTGGAATTTGAAATCTACGCAGATCCAAAGCCCAATATCGATGCGGTCTTATTCAAAGGTCCCCATTCTGTTTTCACCGCGAACTGGCAAAATACGGGTAAATTCGCATTCTCGCGCGACGGCTATGAATTCATCTTCCATTCCTATCGTTTGCCTGTGGAAAAATGGACAAAGGTTCGTGTAGAGGGAGATGCCAAAGGGACCTCACTTTACATAAACGGAGAGCTACAAGAACGTTTGGAAGGACGAATCGGTGTAGTTTACAATCAGAAAAGCCTGCGTAAAGACAGCATTTGGTATCAGGAAACACTTATCTTCCCATTGAAACAGATAGGCGACAAATTGCTGGGGTTTAAGGGAAGAATAAGAAATGTGATTTGCACTCCACTAAATGAAAAAAGATATAGCCTATAAAAATTTCTTCGATTGCATCCATTACTTTTTTTCCATGAAAGTATAACTTGTCTGACACCCGGGTGTCAGACGTATTGAGACCCGGGTGTCAGACAACATTCCTTTTAAACAAAAACAGGAATGGTAATAGGCAAATAAAAAATGGATTACTTATAAAAATTCTTTTGGAAAGCCTCAAACTCATCCTTCCCTCTGATACAACGCTGCCACCATGCGCGCCAAAAGCCTGTACCATAGCCGATAAGCTGTATAAATGCGGCGGCAATGGAATAAACGCCAATAGACAGACTTTTATTCTGAATAGTAGAATCAATGCATACGAGTAATGCATAGAGAATGATAGGCGTGAAACTGAAGAGGCAGAAGGGGGTTCCTAATAATAGAAGCGCCACTCCCAATGTAAATACGGCTGGAAGCAAATGCACCAGTTTCAGAGAATCCGGATATTTCTTATAAAGATTAATACGGGCAATGCCGGAGTTATGCACCTGCTTGAAGAATTTTTTCAAGTCAGTCCGACGTTTATGATATACCCAGGCATCAGGAAAAAGACGACAAGTGTACCCATTCTTAAAGATACGGATACTGAAATCAATATCCTCCCCAAAACGCATCTTTGAAAAACCTCCCAAAGCCTCGTACACTGCCCGGCGAACTCCCATATTAAAACTACGGGGATAGAATTTGTCCATCTTCTTTTTTCCGCCACGGATACCTCCGGTCGTGAAGAAAGAGGTCATGGAATAGTTAATTGCCTTCTGAATATCAGTGAAAGAATCGTGTGCACGGTCGGGGCCACCAAAAGCATCGGCAGGAGAAGTGGTGAGCTCCTTCTCTACCGCATCGAAGTAGCCTTCGGGAAGGATGACATCAGAATCCAATATAATAAGGTATTCGCCTTCGCTACGTTCTGCTCCGTAATTACGGGTTTGTCCCGGACCGGAATTGGGTTTAGAGAAATACTTGATGTCCAACCGATCTGTATACCGATCTGCCACTTCCTTACAAGGGATGGATGAACCATCTTCAACAATAACTACTTCAAAATCTTTAAAACACTGTACAGTGAGACTTTGCAGCAATTCATCCACCTCATCGGGACGATTGTAAACGGGAATTATGACAGAATAGCGCATATCAATGAATTTATAAAATAACGATTTTGCGTAAATCCAATAAAACGAATATTGATTTGAAGCACAAAGTAAGGTAAAAAAAACGAGACTTATAAAAGAGTTAACAAAAAAAGGCGACTTCATGATAAGCCGCCTTTTTTTTATTATCTCAGTTCTTCTTACTTTTTCAGAATATCCATTGTATCCGATGCAATCAACAACTCTTCATCTGTCGGAATCACTACTACTTTCACTTTAGAATCTGCAGTAGAAATAATAGCTTCCTCACCACGAACTTTTGCATTCACATTATTGTCCAGTTTAATACCCATGAATTCCATGTCTTTACAAACAGATTCACGGCATTCAAACTGATTTTCGCCTACACCACCTGTAAACAGGATGATATCTACACCGCCCAATGCCGCAGCATAAGCACCGATATATTTCTTAATACGGTAGTAGTACATCTTTTCAGCAAGGATGGCTCTTTCGTTTCCGTTAGCACAAGCGGCCAGCAGTTCGCGCATATCGCTTGATACGCCGGAAATACCCAGTACGCCGCTCTTCTTGTTCAGCAGGTTAGAAATGCCTGTCGTATTCAAGCCTTCTTTTTCCATGATGAATGTTACTGCACCGGCATCAATGTCACCGCTACGGGTACCCATCATCAAACCTTCCAACGGAGTCAGTCCCATGGTAGTATCTATACATTTGCCATCCTTGATAGCAGCGATAGAACCACCGTTACCAATATGGCAAGTGATAATCTTCTGTCCCACTGGATTCACGCCCAGGAATTCGCATACACGTTTTGACACGTAACGATGAGAAGTTCCGTGGAAGCCATAACGACGCACACCATACTTTTCATACAGTTCGTGAGGAATAGCATACATGTAAGCATAATCCGGCATTGTCTGATGGAAAGCCGTATCGAATACACCTACCTGCGGAATGTTAGGAAGAATAGCAGAAACTGCATTTACCCCTTTCAAGTTAGCAGGATTGTGAAGCGGAGCCAAGTCATTGCAAGCAGCGAAAGCTTCCAACACTTCCTTGTTCAGCAATACAGATTCGCTGAAACGCTCGCCTCCGTGTACCATACGGTGACCTACTGCATTGATCTCATCCAAAGATTTAATAGCGCCGTATTCAGGATTAATCAGCGTGTTCAGGATAAACTCTACTCCTACTGTATGTTCAGGAATATCTTTCTCCAATATTTTCTTTTCACCATTCGGCAAAGTAAGTTTCAAGAATGATCCTTTCAGACCGATTTTTTCGATACCACCTTGTGCAATCCTGTCTCTTATAC
>ERZ1027150.1535-NODE-1535-length-14700-cov-8.380335_pt1 | contig 14700 bp, 9 predicted proteins | sample MGYA00519276_ERZ1027150 | MGnify/ENA primary metagenome ERZ1027150 (study PRJEB26926, sample SAMN06164860) | human gut metagenome | biome: ENVO:00009003; feature: ENVO:2100002; material: ENVO:00002003 | host: Homo sapiens | place: USA | collected 2012 ... | reverse complement strand
ATGATGCATTCCGCGTAGGTGAAGACGGTCCTACTCATGAACCGGTAGAACAGGAAGCTCAAATCCGCCTGATGGAAAAACTGAAAAACCACAAGGGACACAACTCTATGTTGGTACTTCGTCCGGCTGATGCAGAAGAGACAACCATTGCTTGGAAACTTGCTATGGAAAATATGTCTACTCCGACAGGATTGATCTTCTCTCGTCAGAATATTGCCAATTTACCGGCAGGAACAGATTACGAACAGGCAGCCAAGGGTGCTTATATCGTAGCAGGTTCCGACGAAAATCCGGATGTTATCCTGGTAGCTTCAGGTTCTGAAGTAGCTACATTGGTAGCCGGCACAGAGTTACTTCGCAAAGATGGCGTGAAGGTACGCATTGTATCTGCTCCGTCTGAAGGTCTGTTCCGCAACCAACCGAAAGAATATCAGGAAGCTATCCTTCCGGCAGATGCGAAGATTTTCGGTATGACTGCCGGTCTGCCTGTCACTCTTCAAGGTCTGGTAGGTTGCCACGGTAAAGTTTGGGGATTGGAATCTTTCGGTTTCTCCGCTCCTTATAAAGTATTGGATGAGAAACTTGGATTTACTGCCGAGAACGTATATAACCAAGTAAAAGCAATGCTCTAATGAAAACAATCGGATTAGCATGCGACCATGCCGGTTTTGAACTGAAAGAATATGTTCGCGGCTGGCTGGAAGCAAAAGGCTGGGCTTACAAGGATTTCGGAACTAACTCTACCGCAAGCGTAGACTATCCGGATTATGCTCATCCGCTGGCTCTTGCAGTGGAATCGGGAGAATGTTATCCCGGTATCGCTATCTGTGGCAGTGGAAACGGAATCAATATGACGCTGAACAAGCACCAGGGAATTCGTGCTGCTCTCTGCTGGAATGCAGAAATTGCGCACCTGGCTCGTCAGCACAATGACGCTAATGTACTGGTTATGCCGGGACGCTTCATCAGCACTGAAGAAGCGGACATGATTTTGACAGAGTTCTTCTCTACCAAATTTGACGGTGGCCGTCATCAGAATCGTATTGATAAGATTCCGGTAAAATAAAGCTCGAAGATAAATCAAATAGGTGTAAAGCTGTTCTTCTTTTTGAAGGACAGCTTTATTTTTATACCGGTATAAGATTTTATCATATACGAGATTACAAAAGAAGAGCAACTTCGTCTTTATTACAAGACGATATTAAAAACTGAAATTATGGGTAAACTGAATATGAAAGAATGGATCAGCCAAACGATCCAACGTAAGGAAACGATTGCCATTCCGATCATGACACATCCGGGTATCGAATTTATCGGGAAAACGGTGCATGATGCGGTAACAAACGGACAGGTTCATTATGAGGCTATCAAAGCTCTTTGTGACAAGTATCCGGCTGCGGCAGCAACCGTTATCATGGATCTGACGGTAGAAGCGGAAGCTTTCGGGGCAGAGATTATCTTTCCGAAAAATGAGGTGCCCAGTGTGTCCGGCCGTTTACTGGCGGATGAAGCTGCTATTGAAAAGCTGGAAGTTCCGGCGTTGAATAAAGGAAGAATCCCGGAATATCTTAAAGCAAATATGCTGACAGCCAGAAATATTACAGACCGCCCGGTTTTTGCCGGTTGCATCGGTCCTTATTCGCTGGCCGGACGTTTGTATGATATGTCGGAAATCATGATGCTGATTTATATCAATCCCGAAGCAGCCAATACGTTGTTAAGAAAATGCAATGATTTCATCACCCGCTATTGTATGGCATTGAAAGCAACCGGTGTGAACGGTGTAATCATGGCTGAACCTGCTGCGGGATTGTTATCCAACGAAGATTGCCTGCAATATTCTTCTTTATTTGTGAAAGAAATAGTAGAGAAGGTACAGGATGATCACTTTGCCGTAGTACTTCATAATTGCGGAAACACAGGGAATTGCACGCAAGCGATGGTTTATACCGGTGCAGCCGCTTACCACTTCGGGAATAAAATTAAGATGGAGGAAGCGTTGAAAGAGGTTCCGACCGATGCACTGGCAATGGGAAATCTGGATCCGGTGAGCCTTTTCAAGATGGCAGGTCCGGAGACTATGAAGGAAGCGACTTTGCAACTATTGGAGGCTACCCGTGCATATCCGAATTTCGTATTGTCAAGTGGTTGTGATATTCCGCCACATACGTCTTCTATTAATATAGACGCATTTTATACTGCATTGGAAGAATTCAATAAAACACAAGTTTAATTCTGTGTCCGCAGGATTACAACAACCTATATATTTCAATGCATCCACCAATGGTTGAACAGGAACTTACTTACCAGAAACTGCAAATCCCATCGTCCGATATCTACGAGGCGATGGGATATAAAGATTCTATGCCGGATGGAATGGTTATAGAGGAAATAAATACTTTACTGGACCGTACCACTCCCCTTCTTCGTCCCCGTTTTTTCTTTTTCCTCACTGACGGACTGCTTGACACTGAAAAAGCAACACTGACTGTAAAAGATACGGTTCTCTCAATCGGTAAAACCATTGCCCGCCAACTACGGGGTTCGGAAGCCTTTGCCTTTTTTACTGCAACTGCCGGAGTTGAATTTGAGAAGTTTCAACATCTGCTTCAGCAAGAGGACGACATGGTGAAAGTATATATAGCAGACTCATTGGGGAGCATCATTGCAGAAAAGGCTGCTGATTGCATGGAAGAGGAGTTGGCTGTATTTATCGAAAAAAGAGGTTGGAAACACACTAATAGGTACAGCCCCGGTTATTGCGGATGGCACGTATCGGAACAACAAAAACTATTCTCCTTATTTCCGGTCGCTTCGCCCTGTGGTATTCAGTTGACAGATTCCAGCCTGATGATTCCCATCAAATCTGTAAGTGGTATTATTGGAGTGGGTTCTCATGTCCGTAAGCTAGAATATACTTGCGGGCTGTGTACGTACGAAAATTGTTTTCGCAGAAAATAGTTTCACCACAGAAGACGCAGAGGACACAGAGTCTTTTATTATTAGATAATAATCTCTGCGTCCTCTGTGGTGAATAAAAACTAGTGGCCATTGAAGAAGATGTAAAGCCCGATCATAGTCACAATAAGTAATCCCCATAGGATAAGAACAATTCGTGCAGGTTTGTCCTCTATCTTTTCCATATTCAAGGTTCCCAGTTGCGGAGACTTATCCCACAGGCTGACTACTATCATGCCTATTCCGATGATAACGAATAAATAGAAAGAAAGCAGCATAAAATGAGGCCACGCATTATATTGTTCGGCCGGAAATACCCATAAATACAAAATTCCCACTCCGATACTGAACACAGTTCCCAATGTCAGAGCCATATTAGCTGCCAGAGTAGTGGTGCGTTTCCAGAACACGCCAAAGAGAAATACAGCTGCCATCGGAGGAGCTATAAATCCCAGTACAGACTGGAAAACATTAAATAGATTCAGTCCCTTGATGCTGTCGATCGCTATGGTTATTATCACAGAAATCAGTGCACCGACTACCGTAACCACTTGTCCCACTCTGATAATCTCTCTTTGTTTGGCCTGCGGTCGGATTTTCTTCACATAGATATCCATCGTGAATACCGTACTCAATGCATTCAAAGCAGAGCCGACAGTACTTACCAATGCTGCTGTCAATACAGCCAATACCAAGCCAACCATTCCTGTCGGGAACAGATGAGTCACCATTGTCATGTAAGCCTCATCGGGATTCTCCAATTGTGGGAATAAAGCGAGGCAGATAATGCCGGGAAGAATGTAAAGAGGTACATCTAATATTTTCAACCATCCGGTAAAGTTGGTTCCCATCTGTCCTTCTTTGAGATTCTTGGCAGCAAGAACCGGTTGCACCATCGACTGATCCGTACACCAAAACCAAACTCCCATAATAGGATAACCCAGGATAATAGGTAGCCAAGGAAAAGCCGGGTCATCATTTGGATGGAAAAGATTCCAGTAATCAGCCGGAACGGCATCCACCAGTGCTCCTACACCACCTACTTTATAGATTCCCATGATAGCCAGTGTGGCTGATACTACAATCAACAGTATCATTTGATATACATTCGTGTAGGCCACAGCTTTCAGTCCGCCGAGCATCGTGAAGAAAGCGGAGATGACAAGTAACAGCAATGCCGATTGCCACATAGGAATATCGAAGACCTGACGGATCAGGACTCCACCGGCAAATAAAGTCAATGCAAGCCATGAAATAAGAATGGTAATAATGGTATACCAGGCAAGGATGTTACGGGTAGATTGTCCGAAACGTTTTCCCATAAATTCGGGCAATGTCGTGATGCGACTACCCAAATATCGGGGAGCAAAGACAAAAGCAAGCAGACATATAAAGACAAATGCATACCAGGCATAATTCCCCGAAACAATACCGGTAGTAAATCCGGCACTTGCGGAAGCTATCAACATGGAAGGTCCCACATTCGTCCCCCACATGGAGAAGCCGATATGATACCACTTCAGCGAATTCTCCGCAAGGAAAAGACTACTCCCCTTTTTTCGTTTAGAACTTGCCCATATACCAATAGCTATCAAAATAAGGAAGTAGGCAATCAGAATACTCCAATCTAATGTCTCTAAGAATTTCACATGCATAATTCAAGTATTAAATAAGTAACGTAAGTTTAAATCTAATTTTCTTTCAGGCAAGGATTACATGGATCTCACGGTTTTGATAGGCTATGTAATTAAGAGCCGTGTTAATCCGTGTAATCCGTGCCTTTTTATTCTATTTTTTATTTCCAATCAGTTCTTTGGCAACTGCTACGGCTGTATTCGCATTATCACTATATCCGTCCGCACCGATTTCGTCAGCAAACCCCTGACTGACGGGTGCTCCGCCAATCATCACTTTCACCTGATTACGAATACCGGCCTCTTCCAATGCCTGAATAACCTCTTTCATATACGTCATGGTAGTAGTCAGCAATGCGCTCATGCACAAGATGTCAGCATGGTTTTCCTTCACAGCTTCCACAAACTTGTCACAAGTCACATCAATACCAATATTTATGACTTCAAAGCCGCACCCCTCCAGCATGGAAGCCACCAGGTTTTTACCAATATCATGGAGATCTCCTTTCACTGTACCGATGACAATCTTACCGATTGTAGTGGAAGCACTTCCTGCCAATAAAGGTTTCAGTAGTTCCAAAGCCCCTTTCATGGCACGTCCTGCCATCAACAGTTGGGGAACAAAAGCCTTTCCATCCTGGAAACGTTGTCCCACTTCGCCCATTGCTTTAATCATATAATTATTGATAATCATTTGGGGAGCTACTCCTTCCGCAATGGCTTGCCGGGTGATTTCAACCGCAGGTTCCAGTTTCCCGGCAACAATGGCTTCATACAGAGGTTTCAGTTTATCCTCTTGCTGGTGTTGTTCTTCCCGTATACAAATACGTTCCTGTCCGGTAGCTGCCAAGTCGGCATCCTGTTGATGTTCATTGGTATTTACAGCGGTAGAAGAACCGGTATATTCTTCAACAATCCGCATAGCCTGTTCCACTTCCTTTTCGTTATGGAAATCCATTTCCAAATGTACACCGTCCGCGCCGATATGATCCAATAGAGGTTTTAGTTCGTCTAATGTCACCCAGCAAGCCATCACGCTCTTTCCGCCTGCCAGAATCTTCTTATACAAATCGTACCATTTGGGAGATCCTCCTTGTGGTTCGCCCACTCCGGGAGTCCATTGAATCGCATTCAATTCTTCAATTTCAAGCAAGGCAGGCAGGTGATGCATGGCTCCCACTCCATCCAGATGATAAAGGGTATAATCAATCTTCTGACATTGTTCACGAATAAAAGGTTGCACAAACCGGCGATAATCATCCTGACTAATCATGGTCGAAATATCACTTTGCAGTTTACTCATCTTTCCGGGAGCCCAGGACGAGAAATAACAGAAAGCCATCTCGTCGCCTTCACGGATGATGTCGTATAGTTCATCAAATACTTTGAAGTAGATGTCGTTGATTTGCTGCATCTGTTGTTCCAGGATTTCGGGCTGCATCACTGTGTCCAATAATACCCTATCCGTTCCTTTCAGTGCGGCCAGGACATCCAGTCCTTCCATCAGGTCGGGCATACCGACAAAGTAGTGTCCGTTGGCTTTCGCTTTGCAGGCTTTCAAGAGTTCTTTATGAAGAATCCAGTTCGGGTGTTCGGGGTTAAAAACTATTTCATCGGTGAAATCCGGGTTGGGATGAATCCAAATGGTGTCTTCCCCGCCTTCAAACACTCCGCCTAAAATGGCGGCTAGAGAACCGGGACCCAGTTGGGTATTCGCAACCGGAAGAATATCCGCTTTCAGACTGCTGTGCGCTACGTACCAGTCCAGATATTCAGCTCTCCATTGAGGGTCGAACCACTTTTGTGACAGGTCTTTTGCCGGTGCGGGAGGCGTTATCTCTGCATGTGGTTGCACTCCTTCCTGGAAATGTTCCCACATATTGAGAATGATTCCTTTATGGTTCCACCAATTTATATAACGTTGTTTTGTTTCTTCTAAATTACTCTTCCATGTTTTCATACTATACTAAATTAATTAATTTTCTACCACAATCTATCATAGTCCAAAATCCTTTATAATCATTATCTATGCGTAAAGCCATGCTCTTGCTTAAATCCATTTCATCCGTACAGTCCACGTCTTCCGGATAGATGGGGATCACGGCATTTGCACGCACATATACGGGCATTTCTTCCAATGGAACGTATACGTCTTTCAGCCAGCATGCTCCTTCCAGACGTTCTCCCGTAAAGAAGTTCACCCATTTTCCTTCGGGAAGATAAATATCCCGACGGTTCTCGCTGTTCATCACCGGAGCTACCAGGAAATCATTGCCGAAATAGTATTCATCATCCACATGCCAACAAAGTTTATCTTCCGGATGATGCAGAATGAGTGCCTGCAAGAGCGGATAGCCGCTTTCTATGGCTAGTTTACTTTGTTCTACAATGTATGGAATGAGCGAATAACGCAATTTCCACCACTTTTTCACCAACGGAGCTATGGCCGGATAGTGCCAGGGTTCACGCTTATTGGTTCCGTGATAACGGATATGCGATGTGAATACGCCGAATTGAGTCCAACGCATGTACACATCATCTGCTACTACCGAGTTCATAAAATTGGGCAATGTATGGAAGCCGGGAACATCATGGCTCCAAAAAGCAAATCCCGACAGACCGAAATGCAGACCGCCTTTCAGAGAACCTGCCATTCCATCCCAAGAGCTACATGAATCGCCTCCCCAATGCAAAGGATAACGCTGGCATCCCGCCCATGCGGAACGTGCCCAGACAATGCCGTCACCTGTCACTTCTTTCGTAATTTCGTAAGCGGCCTTTTGATAAAGCAGGGCATACAGGTTGTTCAACAATTCCGGCTTCATGCCTTTATAGAGGGCGTCCATGTGAATGTTTTCACCGAAATCGGTTTTGATACAGGTTACTCCCATATCCAGAAGTTGTTTCAATAGTCCTTTGTACCATTCGGTTGCTTTCGGGTAAGTAAAGTCGATTGTTCCGGCATAATCCAGGGCGGAGAAGTTGGAACCATCGGTCGCTTGTTGTTTGGTCAATGGGGCTATATAATCATTGGCTCTGGCTTCATCAATCTGCTCTGCATTTTCCGCAACGTATGGAAGTTGCCATAAAGAGACACGATAGCCGTTCTTTTTCAACCGCCCGATGAATCCTTTCGGATCGGGAAACCGTTCTTCATTGAATTTCCATTCGCAGAGCCAATCGGTACGGAACCAGCCCGTATCCAGATGAATGACATCACAGGGATAGTGTTCGGCACGCATGCGGTCGCATATTTCGTCTACTTCATCGGCACTGAAATAAGTCATACGGCTCATCCAAACGCCAAAACTCCAAAGAGGAGGCATAGACGGATAGCCGGTCAGGTCACGATAACCGCGAAGAATATCTTCCATCGTATCACCGCCTATTACAAATACATCCAACAATGCCTGGTCGCTTAGAAACTGGACGGAACGGGTGGAATGTCCGGCCAGCGAGAGCTTGCTATGAGCACATGTATGGTAGAATGTTCCATACATGCGGCTGGATAGATAGAAGGGGATATTCTTATAAGTACGCCGATTATTGACTCCTTGCCCATCTTGGTTTTTCAGGAAGAAAGTCTGTCCGCTTAAGTCCATTTTAAAGAAACGTTCTCCGGTTCCGGCAAAACATTCATCGGGCTTACATTCAAAAGAAAGCGTTGCACGTTCTTTCCGACCGTCGCGTTTGCAAAAGGCAACAGGTAGCGCATCGTAGCGGGGAGGCGAAAAATGGTCGTAGGCTGACAAGCGGATTTCACGCTTTCCGTCAGGGTATAAAGTGATGTCAAGCGTTTCTTGAGGGTCGGGAAGCAATTCGCTCCATCGGTCTAATAGAGGCTCTTCCACATTGATAACGGCACGCTTCGTTCCGTCTTCCGTTGAAAGAATCCATTTTCCTTTTTGTTCTTTTATAAACAGGGGCACTTTCTGAATCCGGTCACTGAATTGCAGCATTTCCGACTCATCTGTCAGTACATAATCGCCGAAGCCAAGAAACAGGCGGGTGATGCCGATGTTATACTGACGGATGATTAACGTATATTCCTCCTGGGGAACATCGGTATCCGCCATCATATCGTTAGCCAGCTTTTGCTTCTGAAAGGGAACTGTTACGTAAATATCTCCTTCCTTTTCATAAACAGCCGTTGGCTTGTATGCTTTCCAAAGCGACTCATTCCTTGATAACTCGGTATCGAAATCAAGGAAATCAAATAAGTGGTAGTTCGTTGGTTTCATCTATTTTATTGATTAAATATCGTTTATTGATTACTATAATTATCATATTAGTTTGAATGATTACCATACTAGTCTAGTTCTAATGATTATTACACTAGTTTATTGATTGCTATATTAGTACATTGATGACTATGTTAATCCATTGATTTGTTTCAATCTTGCTTTATTCTTCCGGCTTTGTACTTAATACTGTCCGCCACTTGAGGGCCGTTATTCTTCCACACATTCTTTTTCCCGGGGCGGTTCGAATCAAAACGTTCAGCGGGACACCAGTTGTTTTCCATTGTATATCCGTCCGTAGCTTCATCCAGATAGATATAAAAAGCACGGTCATTCGTAGCGTAGGGGGCTTCGATTAAATGTTCGATCCGGTTATTTCGCATGACGGAACCCGGCTGGTTGGAAAGAGTATACAGACCGCCTGCATCGTATAGCCGACGGGCAAAGTGATGTACATAGTTTGCTTCTATCCGGTTGTTGCACATTCCGCTCTCCAGCGATGTCCATCCCCAGCCTACACAAATCCCTGAATAGTTCAGATGGCAGACTTCATTATGAGAAATATCCATGTTTCTGACATATCCGGCGCCGATACCTACACATCCCCAGTCTTCATTAGTCACATTACTGATGAAATTGTTTCTGATAGTAATATGGGAACATAATTCCCGTACGTCAGCAGGAATAAAAGGAATGTGCGTCTCCAATCCTCCGTCCGGAAATGCACCGACCAGTAAAGCCGTTCCTCCAATATCCGTAAATTGACAATCTTCGACGCTCGATGCTGTAACGGCCCATTCATAATCCAGTCCGGTGGACGATAAATGACGGAAGGTGCAATGCTTGAAATCAATATGCTCGGCACCTCTTACACGTATCGCTGTTTCGGGACGGGTGATCCAGGCTTGGTTCTCCAGTTCCGCTTTTTCCGGAAGCCCCGGTTCTTGTAGTTTATAGGCATCCAATAAAGGAAATCCCCCTTGCAAGGTGACGTGTCCCTGATAAGAAGGACGCATCCAAGAGGTATGTTCAAAAGTAATTCCGTTAAATTGTATATGTTTTACCGGACGAGACAATGTACCGTCTATGGTCACTAAAGTTTCCAAGGTAGGGATAATCACTTCAGCTGTTTCCATATTTTCGCCCGCCTGCGGATAATAGTAAATCGTGCCGGAAGGATATTCCTGGAACCATTCACCGGGTTGGTCCAGCAATTCCAGTGCATTGGTCAGGCAGAAGGAAGAATTTCCTTTCTCTCCTCCGATGACGGGTTGCGGCCAGGGATGCGCAAACTCTAGGTGACTTTCAGGTTCATGGAAGCGAACTACAGCTTGTCCGTCTTTCACGTCTATACTTTTCACGCGCAAAATAGCAATTGCCCAGCGTTGATGGACAATCATTTCCAGTTGGCCGGCATTTTGTAGTCTTTCCGGATTTACACTTTGAGAAACGGGGATCGTAATTGTCTGCTCTTCCGGATTGAAGTCAATCATTCGTTCCAATCCTCCGTCAGGAAATTGCGCAGCTCTTTGAACTTTATGACCGTTCACCCACATTTGCCGGGTTTCTACTCTTCTATTTCCTATTAGGGGAGCCTCTACCGACCATATCTTCTGCTTTAGCTTTTCAGGAATTGCCGGATGATTACATCCACGCTTCCACCCCGTAACAGCAACTCCACCACTAATCACAGGATGAGCACCATCTACTGCACAAATCACTGTTGGAGAATCGGGTGTCCCACTATCTTCCGGACGAAGAAACAGAGAATTGCGCTGGGCATAAACACCCTCTTCCAAACGAATATAAATTCCTCCGGCTACTTCTGGCCGATTCAGTCTACGCCATTCACGAGCCTGCTTGATTGCCCGGTTTAATGTATTAAACGGGGCTTCCTTTGTCCCGGGATTCTTATCATTCCCCTGCAGGGATACATAAATTTCTCCCGCAAAAAGCGAGGGAAACCACCCCAAGAAAATGATAAAAGAAAGATAAGTAAAAGTCTTTTTCATGGTACTACCTCAATGTGCTACTTCAATAAAGACGAACACACATCGATTTAGTACTCTATGTAAAGGCAATAGATAGGTTATTCTTACGAATGTTTTACAACATCAAATAGGTTACCGAATAAGACCTATGATAAATTGATAGCAAAAATAACCGCAGACAACGAACTTCAGTAAAGTTCCGAATATAAATCCGAGTAAAGAGCCCACACCTGATTTAAGTGCCTGCGAGAACTCTTTATTTCCTAATAGTTCACCAATCACCGCCCCTAGAAACGGACCGAGAATAATGCCCCAAGGCAAGAAAAGAAGACCGACAAGGGTTCCTATGATACATCCCCAATTACCCCATTTACTACCGCCACTATATTTACTTCCCAGCATCGGAGTGAAATAATCCAATACCTGCAAAACAGCTACAATCAATAACCATACGATTAATTGTGTCGTAGAATATTGTACCTTATCCGTGAAGTGCAGAATGATCAACCCCACATAAGCAATAGGCGGACCGGGAAGAAACGGCAGAATACAACCTGCTAACCCGGCTATCATACAAAGGGCACTAATTACAATCAAAATAATGTCCAACATAATCTATTTTTTTAGTTCTGCACAAAAATACAGTATCTTTCAGTAAAAACAAGCTAACCCCGAGAATTATTTCCGCCCCTTCACAGCTGTTTCAGAATAGTTTTGCGAAGGCTGCAATTCTTAGTGTGAATGAGTTTTTCCAATACTTTTTTGAGGATGCCTCGTACCCAACAAGAACTTTTACTATCTTTGTGTCGTTAACGCTATTAATAAGCAAGTTATAATATAAGAAATCAGCAGGAGGACAGGAAATGGATCCAATGGAATATATAGTACCCAACAGAAAGCGTTTGCCTTACGGTATGATGAACTTCGCAGTCATCCGCCGCGAAGACTATTATTATGTAGACAAAACCCGCTTCATTCCTATGATAGAGCAGGCAGACCGGTTCTTTTTCTTCATCCGTCCCCGCCGCTTCGGCAAAAGCCTCACGCTGAACATACTGCAACACTACTACGATGTGCGTACCCGCGATAAGTTCAACGATTTATTCGGCGACCTCTACATCGGGAAGCATCCCACAGCAAACCGCAACAGCTACCTGGTGCTTTACCTTAACTTTTCAGGCATCACCGGCGAACTGAACGATTATCGAAAAGGACTGGATGCACATTGCCAAATCCGCTTCGACTTCTTCTGTGAAGTCTACTCCGACCTTCTACCACACGGCATCAGAGAACGATTGGACGAAAAGGACGGGGCTGTCAACCAACTGGACTATTTGGTTTCGGAGTGCGAACGTGCCGGACAGAAAATGTATCTCTTCATCGACGAATACGACCACTTCACCAACGCCATCCTTTCCGATGCGGAAAGCTTGCACCGCTACACTGATGAAACGCATGGCGAAGGTTATCTGCGTGCTTTCTTCAATAAGGTGAAGGCAGGAACTTATTCCAGCATAGAGCGTTGTTTCATCACCGGCGTAAGCCCCGTAACGATGGATGACCTGACGAGTGGCTTCAACATCGGCACAAACTACTCACTTACCCCTCAATTTAACCAAATGATGGGGTTCACCGAAGAAGAAGTGCGCGAAATGCTGACTTATTATTCAACGAACAGCCCTTTCCGCCATACTGTTGACGAACTGATGGAAATAATGAAACCGTGGTACGACAATTATTGCTTCGCACAGGATTGTTACGGTGAAACTACCATGTACAACTCCAACATGGTGCTCTACTTCGTGAAGAATTACATAGATAACGGCAAAGCACCACGAGAAATGATAGAAGATAATATACGTATCGACTATGAAAAGCTGCGTATGCTCATTCGAAAGGATAAGGAGTTTGCACACGATGCTTCCGTCATTCAAACTTTAGTGAGTCAAGGCTATATCACCGGTGAACTGAAGAAGGGTTTCCCTGCCGTCAACATCACCAATCCAGACAATTTTATAAGCCTGCTCTACTATTTCGGAATGTTGACCATTAGCGGAATAGATAAAGGCAAGACCAAACTGACCATTCCGAACCTGGTGGTTCAAGAGCAGCTCTACACTTATTTGCTGAATACCTACAACGACGCAGACTTAAATTTCAGCAGCTACGAAAAGAGCGAACTTTCAAGTCAGCTCGCCTATGATGGCAATTGGCAAGCCTATTTCGGTTACATTGCCGACTGCCTGAAACGTTATGCATCCCAGCGTGACAAGCAAAAGGGCGAATTCTTCGTTCACGGCTTCACCTTGGCCATGACTGCGCAAAACCGCTTCTACCGTCCTATCTCCGAGCAAGATACACAAGCGGGTTACGTCGATATTTTCCTCTGTCCCATGTTGGACATATATTCCGACATGAAGCACAGCTACATCGTTGAGTTGAAATACGCCAAATATCGCGATTCTGAAAACCGTGTGGAGGAATTGCGTCAGGAAGCCATCGCCCAGGCCAACCGCTATGCCGATACGGACACGGTGAAACAAGCTATTGGCTCCACGCAACTACACAAGATTGTAGTGGTATATAAAGGTATGGAAATGCGGGTATGCGAAGAGTTATAATGAACAATCTCTTCACCCTTCACTTTTCCTTGTATTATCCTATCTATAAGCAGTTTATAGGTGAAGGGTGTTCCCTTCACCCATCCTTTCACGTTTTTTCTTTTTCAAATTGTACCTTTCCACAATAAAAGCACTACCTTTGTCAATCATGTATGTAATATACAATATAAAATGAACGACAATAAATTAAAAAACAAAACAGTCCCTTTCAACTACGCCCGCTGCTACAACGAGCAATGTCCGAAAGCTTGTAACTGCCTGCGTCGGGTGGCTGCACTTCTCACTACCGCTGACGCTTCCTACATCAGCATCGTAAACCCAATGTGTATTCCGGCCACCGGCATTGACTGTCCTCACTTCCAAAACGCAGAAAAGATACATGTGGCATGGGGTATCAGCCACCTGCTGGACAACGTACCTTATAAGGACGGAACAAACATCAAGCAACAACTGATCGGGCATTTCGGAAAAACTCTTTACTATCGCTTTTATCGCGAAGAACGCTTCCTAAGCCCCGCGGACCAAAACTATATCCGCCAACTTTTTCGCCGGAAAGGTATCACCGAAGAACCAGTCTTTGACAGTTACACGGATGAGTATAATTGGTAAAGCTGCGTTCTAACTAGTTTCCAGCCTGCTGAAACTTTTTGTTTCAAGCGCTAGAAACTAAAAGTTTCATACGGTGAAACGATTCGTTTCTCACCGAGAAACAAACTGTTTCACTACGGGAAACCATTCGTTTCAAGGTATGAAACAAAAAATAGAACTAGTTGAAAACAAAAGAAGCCCTGATGAAGAGGCAGGTGAAGCTTAGGCCTTCACCCGCTATCACCGATGAACAAAGCGATGCAGAAGATGTTGAAGAGGTGAGAGGAATTTGAAGAGAAAAAGATAAGATATTTATTTCAACTACCTTACCTTCATTAGAGTTAGAACGCACCTTTATTAATTACAGTTTCTTCAGGTATAATTCCTATCTCATCAGGAAACAGCCATTATATTATTCGCTTGTTTCTATCTTTTTGATGATTCGTGCCGGATTGCCGGCTACGATTGTCATCGCCGGAACATCTTTAGTTACCACGCTACCGGCTCCCACTATCGCTCCATAGCCAATCCTTACACCTGGAAGTATGGTCGAATTTATGCCAATCCAAACATTGTCCTCAATCACAAAAGGAATCATACGGTCGTAGAGGTCAAGTGATTATTTTTAGTGTTATAGTTAAAATTTATCTACTACACTTGCAAGTTC
>ERZ1027150.1531-NODE-1531-length-14762-cov-6.123479_pt1 | contig 14762 bp, 9 predicted proteins | sample MGYA00519276_ERZ1027150 | MGnify/ENA primary metagenome ERZ1027150 (study PRJEB26926, sample SAMN06164860) | human gut metagenome | biome: ENVO:00009003; feature: ENVO:2100002; material: ENVO:00002003 | host: Homo sapiens | place: USA | collected 2012 ... | reverse complement strand
GGACAATGCCCGCCGCCTCCGGTCTTCGGCCGAACGTCTTTGCCTTCCGCTGCCGACCGTCGAAATGGTCGTTAATGCCTGCGTCGAGGTCGTTCGGCGGAATGAAGCTTATATTCCCCCCTACGGAACAGGGGCTTCGCTCTATCTGCGTCCGGTGATGTTCGGCACGACGGCCGGCCTGGGGGTCAAACCTGCAAAGGATGCTTTGCTGATTGTCTACTGTTCACCTGTGGGTGCTTATTTCAAGCAGGGAATCAAGCCGATCCTGGTTGCCATTGACCGAGAGCAGGATCGTGCTGCTCCACGTGGAACAGGCGATGTGAAAGTCGGCGGAAATTATGCGGCCAGCCTTTTGTCGGGTGAAAAAGGGCATAAAATGGGCTATTCGAATATCATGTATCTCGACGCTGCGGAGCATAAATACATCGAAGAGTGCGGTGCATGCAATTTCTTCGGCATCAAGGATGGCAAATATATCACTCCGAAATCCTCTTCGGTGCTTCCGTCGATCACCAATATGAGCCTCCGCCAGCTGGCCCGCGATATGGGGCTTGAGGTAGAAGACCGAAAAATTCCGGTCGAAGAACTTGCCTCTTTCGAGGAGTGCGGAGGTTGCGGAACGGCTGCCGTGATCTCCCCTATCGGCACTATCTATGACATGCAGACGGAGAAAACCTACTCTTATAGTGATAAGGTTGGTAAGATTTCTCTGGAATTATATACCCGATTGCAGGATATTCAGTACGGACGAGCTGAGGATAAATATAATTGGTGTACGATTGTTTTGTAGAATACGAATATATTGTTAAGAGGCCGCTATACAGCGGCCTCTTTTTGTTTCGTTTGTGTTTAAGGGTTTTGTATATATGTTCCACGTGGAACATGTCTTCTTTGGTGGTTGTTTGGGAAGAAAATTGAGATGATTACATTTGTAGAATCTCGTGGTTTAATTATTTTGAAAGGTGTTTGTGGGTTGATAGTTCCACGTGGAACACTACCCTATCTTCCGAATTTTACCAAGAGAACATTTACGTCTGCGGGAGAAACTCCGGGTATGCGAGAGGCTTGCCCGATGTTTTTAGGCCGAATTCGGGATAGTTTTTGCCGGGCCTCGATAGTCAGGGAATTCATCGAGTGAAAGTCGAAATCCGCGGGAATTCGTATGTTTTCGAGCCGATGTAGCTTTTCTGCAATGAATTTTTCGCGCTCAATATACCCTTTATATTTGATTTGGATTTCTGCCTCTTCGATCACCTCTTCCTCCATCCGGTTCGTTTCGATGAATTTTCGGAGCTTCGGCAGGACGGCTTGCAGCGAATCGAACGAAACATTATTCCGCATTAGTATGTCGTAAAGCTTCCTTCCCTGTGATAAAGGTTCGGAATTTATTGCTTTTAAATAGTCGTTAATTTCGGCTGCTTTGATGCTCTGTTGGCGAGTGAAAGAAATAAGCGATTCTACGAGCGTATTTTTTTTGACGAAATAGTCATATCTTTTTTGGGTAATAAGCCCGATTTTATATCCGATAGGAGTAAGCCGGATGTCCGCATTGTCCTGCCGGAGCAGGATGCGGTATTCTGCACGCGAGGTGAACATGCGGTAGGGCTCGTCCACCCCTTTGGTCACAAGGTCGTCTATCAACACTCCGATATAGGCTTCGTCGCGCTGCAATACGACGGCCTCCTCCCCTTTCAGCATCCGGTGTGCATTGATCCCTGCCATCAACCCCTGGGCTGCGGCCTCTTCGTATCCGGTCGTCCCGTTGACCTGCCCGGCGAAATAAAGGGCGGAAACGAGTTTTGTTTCGAGCGAATGGTGCAGTTGCGTGGGTGGAAAATAGTCGTATTCGATGGCATAGCCCGGGCGATAGATGTGCAGGTCTTCGAATCCCCGGATTTTATGCAGTGCTTCCAACTGTATTTCCCAGGGCAGCGACGAAGAAAAGCCGTTGAGGTAGTATTCGTTGGTGCTGCGTCCTTCGGGTTCGAGGAAGAGCTGGTGCTGGTCTTTGTCGGCGAATGTACGCAGTTTGTCTTCGATGCTCGGGCAGTAGCGCGGCCCGATTCCCGTTATCGTCCCGTTGAACAGCGGCGAGCGGTCGAACCCTGTGCGCAGGATGTCGTGCACCTCGGCCGACGTGTAGACCAAAAAACAAGGGAGTTGGTTTTTAACCGGTTGTGTGTCAGGTGAAAAGGAGAATTTGGCCGGGTTTTCGTCTCCGTATTGCGGTTCGAGTATTTCGAAGTCGATCGTGCGGGCATCGAGGCGTGCGGGTGTCCCGGTTTTCATACGCCCGGTTTCGAATCCGATTGCGCGCAGGGATTCCGTGATCCCGTGCGAAGCGGCGTCCCCTGCCCTGCCGCCCTCGGCGTGCGATGTGCCGCAGTGCATCAGCCCGTCGAGGAACGTGCCGGCGGTAAGTATGACGGCTTTACAAGCGAATTCGATGCCCATGCGTGTCCGTACGCCCGTCACGCGTGGTTTAGGTGCAGAGGTGTCGAACAGCAGTTCGGTGGCGGCGTCCTGCCAGATGTAAAGGTTCAGCGTGTTTTCGAGCGTATGGCGCCACTCCTCCGAGAAACGGGTTTTGTCACATTGTGCACGGGGACTCCACATGGCCGCACCCTTCGAACGGTTGAGCATCCGAAATTGGATAGCGGTGAGGTCGGTAATGCGTCCCATCTGTCCTCCCAAAGCATCTATCTCTCTGACTATCTGTCCCTTGGCTACTCCACCGACAGCCGGGTTGCACGACATGGAGGCCATTTTGGACATGTCCATCGTGAGCAGCAGCGTGCGCGACCCCAGGCGTGCGGAAGCCGAGGCCGCTTCACAGCCGGCATGTCCGCCGCCGATGACGATTATATCGTATTCGAGTGTCATTGTGCCGTCTCCCAGAATTTGAGGTATTTATCCTCCTTGCGGTGCATCTGCGCATTGGTGCGGGGCGTCTTGTCACCCTGCCCGCAGAGGTGCAGCACGCCGTGTACGATGACTCTGCGCATTTCCTGGAGTGTCGTGCAGCCGTATTGCCGGGCATTGTCGGCTACGGTCTCGACGTCGATGAAAATGTCGCCCGAAACGATGCGTTCGCCTTTGCGGTCGCTGTAATCGAACGTAATGACGTCGGTGAAATAGTCGTGCCCGAGCCACTGGCGGTTCATCTCCAGGAGCCGTTGCGCCGAGCAAAAAATGTAGCTCACATCGCCCAGCGCATACCCTTCCGCTTCGGCCACTTCGCGCAGCCATGCCGCCGTCAGGCGTTTCTGCGGCAGCCGGAAGGTACAATCGTCGTTATAGTATCGTATTGCCATGTTTGAAGGACGGCCCGAAGCCGTAATCAGTCTGTAAATCTTTGCAAAAGTACAAAAATAATATAGATGAAAATGTCCCGGCGGGCTTTTTCTCGTTGTCCGTGTCCGGGTGGCATTCCGAAGCTGCATCTGCCTTCCCCGCAGGGAAATTCCGGAAAATTAAAAAAAATATTTTTTCAGAAAGGGAGCGGTTTTAGTTACGGATCGTAACTTTTATTTCCGACCCGGGGATACATTGCCGCCATGTCCTGGTTTTTTGTTTCATATTGTTCTGATATACAATTTCTTATTGATATATCGGGGCGAATAACGATACGGAAAAACCGTTATATTTGCCTCGTCACGAAGTATTAACCCAAAAATCTCTCAAAATGAAAATCTTCAAAATGCTTACCGCGCTTGCGGCTTTTTTTGCCGTGGCGTTGTTTTCGGGATGTGATGACGACAAAGGATCCGAACCCGATCCGCAGCCTGTGAAACTCGCTTCGCCCGGGATTGTCTTCAAGGACGTCAAACCCACGTCGTTCGCGGCCTCGTGGACGGCCGTGGAGCATGCTGCGGCTTTCGGTTATAAACTGCTGACGACTGAAGGAGGACAGGAGGTCGTCGTGGCTGAGATCGCTTCGTATGATGCCGTGGAAGTCTCTTTTTCGGGGCTAAAACCCGCTACGGAATATACGCTCGAAGTCGTTGCGCTGGCCGGAGACGCCCCCGGATATACCGATTCGGATCCGGCAAAGGCTTCGACGACGACAGCCGACGAACCGGTCGTCGTGACGTCGCCGTGGGTCGATGTCGAGTTTTCTTACGAGACGGTCGGCGGAAAGGGGACGTTGCGTGTCGCCAACAAAGCCAATGTCAAGTGTGCGCATTTTTATTCGAGTACCGAGACGGTGAATGTCATCGGCGACGGGTATGATGACGAAAAGACGCTGATCGGTTATATCCTGATGGATTACGAGGACGGTGTGCCGGGCGTTTATATGGACACGGCCGGGCACAAGTTCAATAACAACGGCGCCGGGTTCAAGGCCGGGGACAAGCTCTTCTACTATGTCGTGGGCGTGGATGCGGCCGATAAACCGGGCGACCTGAACTGGTTTTGGGTCGAAATCCCCGCCAACATAGGCGACCCGGTGATTATCCTCGATTCGCCGGAGGTCTGACGACTTTCCGGAATAATTGGTAAGCGGGATCCTGTTTTTGCGGGATCCCGCTGTTGTATTCCGTTCTGGCCAGATACAGGGCTGCGGAAAAGGTTTTTTTGATCCGGAAAAGGTCGACGGGAGAGCTGGCCAGGTTTAGAGCGGGATTTCTGCCCGCCGTTGCCAAAAATATTTGATGGGATTTATCCTTCGCCCGAAACGGTTTTTCGGCGTGGCGTGTCCGGGGTTACCGTTCGGAAGGATTCCCGATCCGGTATTTATTGTCGGTGTTTATCGTTCGGAAGGGTTCCCGGTTCGGTGTTTATCGCCGGGGTTTACCGTTTGAAACAGTTTTCGGCGCGGAGCTTCTCGCCGGGGTTCGGCGGGTAGATGCCGAATACCAGTTTGTACTCGGTTTCCATCGTCATGATGTTGACCGACGAGCCGATGGTGCCCAACTGTTCGTTTCTTGCCACTTTCTGGCCCTTTTCAACGCATATCGACCCCATGTTGGCATAGGAGGTTATATATTCGCCGTGAGCCACGAAAACGTCGTATTTGTTCGTGATGCGGTTGCGCTTGATTTCGACGACCTTTCCGTCGTAGATCGAAATGACGTGCGCACCCTTGGGGCCGGAGATCTCGGCCATGTTTTCCTTGTAGCGTTTTACGGAACCGGCCGTGACGGGAAGCCTCAGCCCCGTGGTCTTGGTCGAGAACGACGCACCCTCGGTATTGCCTTTGGTGAGTTTGCGCAGCTCGCTGATGGCCACGTCGAGTTGCTGTTCCTGCGACAGTTTGCGTTGCAGGGCCTGTTTCTCCTTCTGCGACATTTGGCGGATATTGGCCCGGGCGTTGCGCGAATCGCGCTGGAGCTTCTGTTTCTGGGCGGTGAGGTTCTGCGTCACCGAATCCAACGAGCGTTTGCGACGGTCGAGCAGCTCCTTCTCGCGGGCGACCTGTTCCGAAAGTGCGGCGATGTCGTGCAGTTTGCGTTCGCGCATCGAAGCCACCTCGCGCAGGTTGGTGATCTTTTTCGCGACGTCGGCGAAGTCGCGCGACGAGAAAATGTAGGTCAGGTAATTGTTGTGCTTATAGTTGCGGTAGGCCTCGCGTACCATCTCGGCATACTGCGTACGGTTGCGTTCCAGGGCCGAGCTGAGATCGCCGGCGACGCTGTCCGTACGGGATATCTCCTTGCGCAGCAGGCGCACCTGCTTCTCGGTCTCTTCGAGCAGTTGGTTGCGGGAGTCGAGCTGGCGCGCCAGGCGGCGAACCCGTTCCTCGGTGGCGGCGCGGCCTTCCTGTATCTTCGAGATCGCGCGTTCCTCGTCGGCAATCCTCTTTTCCAGGGCGGCGATGACCCGTTTCTGCTCTTCGATGGCATCGCGGCCCCCCTGCGCCGCAGCGGTAAAGGCGGCGAACAGGAAAAGGAGGGTCAGTATGCGGGCGGGCTTCATCACGGTCACTCTTTTTCGGCTTTGCCCTGTTCCATGCGGCGGGTGATCTGGTCAGCGTCGTAGCCCTTTTCGAGTCCCTTGCGCCAGTATATTTCGGCCATGAACTGTTCGCCCATGGCATGCAGGATATCCCCGTAATGAACCAGCAGCGCCGCACTCTCCTGCCCGTCGAGGGCGATGGCCTGCTGCATCACCTTCTTGGCCTCGGCCGTGCGTCCCAGCTTGAAGAGCACCCAGGCATGGGTGTCCAGGTAGGTGGGGTTGTTGTCCGTGAGGGCGATGGCGCGGCTCGACATCGTGAGCGCCTTTTCGAGTTCACGCCCTTCGAGCGAGAGGAAATAGGCGTAGTTGTTGAGTACCATGGCGTTATCCGGATCGTAGCGCAGGCTGTGGTCGTAGGCTTTGTAGCACTGCTTCATATCCGCCCGGAACGAACCTTTTCGGACAGCCCGGGCGAAATTGTTGTCGATGTCCTGTTCGCCGGCGGTGGCTTTCTGGTGCCAGGTGTCGCCGATAAATCCCCAGATCACGCTGCGCAGCGAATCTGTCCGGGCATAGCCCAGCGATTGTTTGTAGGCTTTGATCGCCTGGGGATATTGTTTGGAATAATTCAGCGTATGCCCTTTCGAGAGGTGGAAATCGACCTGTCCGGGAAAGAGCTCCAGGGCGCGCCCGATATAGCGGTTCACCGAATCGGGATGCTGAAGATAGCTCTCGATGTCTATCACCGAACGGAAATACTCCTCGACGGGCGGCTGGTCGTCGAGGTGGAGTTTGTAGAGCGCGAGCGCCTGTTCCAGCTCGCCCGAGGCGATCAGGTGTTTGGCATAAAGTTCCACGACGCGCCTGTCCTGCGGGTAGCGGACGGCAAGCGTCGAGGCCAGCGTATTGAGCTGGGGGTAATATTCGCGGTAGAAACGCATGTCGGAGGTGAAGATCCCGAAACGTTTGATCTTCGTGTCGAGCGGCATCTTGTCCGACTCGAAAAGCCGCTGCGTAACGTCCAGCACCGCCCGGTAATCGTGGCGGCCGTTGTAGAAATCGGCCAGCGACATGAGCGTTCCCACGTCGGTCGAGTCGATCTGCAATGCCCGGTCGTATTCGGCCTTGGCCAGCGAATCCTTGCCCAGAATGCCGTAGAGGTCGGCCAGCACGACGTGGTGTTCGGCCTCGTAAGGCACCGCTTCGACCATGGCCTCGGCCTCTTCGACGGCCTTGTCCATCTGGCGCGTAGCGACCAGCAGCTGCCGTTTCATGGTGCTCAGCACCGGGATGCGGCCGAAGCGCACTTCGGCCGAGTCGAGCGTGGCGATGGCCGAGAAGGGCTGCTGCGCCTGCTCGTAGAGGGCGGCCAGAATCCGGTAGTTGTCGGGGTTCTGCGGCTCGTCGCTGCGCAGGCGGCGGTAGACGGCCAGCGCCTCGTCGTAACGGCGGGCATAGATGAGTGCCTGCCCGAGGAACTGGTGGTACCACTTGTTGGCGGTGTCGAGCCGGAAGGCCGTGCGTGCCAGATCCACCGCCTCGTCGGGCGTGGAATACATGCCGTTGGCGGCCATTTCGTAATAAGCCGGTGCGAAGGTCGAGTCGTTGCGGATGGCCTCGGCGAAGAATTCCCGCGCCCGGACGGTGTCTCGGGCAATGGCATTCTGTTTGATGCCTTCGGTATACAGCCATACGCTGCGCAGCGAATCGGGATAGCCGGGCACGCCGGCGGGGCCTTTCCCGGCGGCGAAGGCCGAAAGGAAGAGCACGCACAGTACCGTGATCGCTGTCAGACGTTTCATGGGCCCGGTGTTTTAGAGTGCCGTGTCGAACTGGTGGAGGAAACGCACGTCGTTCTCGAAATAGAGGCGCAGGTCTTTCACGCCGTATTTGAGCATTGCGATGCGTTCAATACCCATGCCGAAGGCGAAGCCCGAGTATTTTTCGGGGTCTATGCCGTTTGCCTGGAGTACGTTGGGGTCTACCATGCCGCAGCCCATGATTTCGAGCCAGCCGGTACCCTTGCACACCGGGCAGCCCTTGCCCCCGCAGAGGTTGCACGATACGTCGACCTCGGCCGAAGGTTCGGTGAAGGGGAAATACGACGGGCGCATGCGGATGACGGCCTGCTCGCCGAAAACCTCCTTGGCGAAGTAGAGCAGCGACTGTTTCATGTCGGCGAACGACACCCCTTCGTCAATGTAGAGGCCCTCGATCTGGTGGAAGATGCAGTGCGCGCGGTACGAAATGGCTTCGTTGCGGAACACGCGGCCGGGGCAGATGACGCGGATGGGCGGTTTCTGGCGCTCCATGGTGCGTACCTGGATCGACGAGGTATGCGTGCGCAGCAGGATGTCGGGATCCTTTTCGATGAAGAACGTGTCCTGCATGTCGCGCGCCGGATGTTCGGGCGGGAAGTTGAGCGCCGAGAAAACGTGCCAGTCATCCTCGATCTCGGGCCCGTCGGCGACGGTGTAGCCCAGCCGCGAGAAGACCTCGACGATCTGGTTCTTGACGATCGAGATCGGGTGGCGCGACCCCAACTGCTCGGCCGAACCGGGACGGGTCATGTCTTCGGTCGCAGCGCCGTCGTCGGCGATTGCGTCCTGAAGTTGCTCGCGCAGGGCGTTTATGCGGTCGAGGGCCGTGACCTTGAGTTTGTTGAGCTGCTGCCCCATTTCGCGCTTGAGCTCCGGGGCCACCGTCTTGAACTCTTCCATCAGGGCGTTCAGTTCGCCCTTCTTGCCGAGCACTTTGATGCGGAACTCCTCGATCTCGGCCGCTGCCTTCGGTTTGAACTCTTCGACACGTCGGAGAAGTTCATTGATTTTGTCGGTCATATTTTGATTGTTTACGCTTTTTCCGTATTTTTACCCGTCTTATTACGTTAAGTATAACGTGCAAAGTTATAAAAAAATTGAGATATGTTGCGTAAAACCCTCTCATTTATCTCGGTGCTGTTGCTCGCTGCGACGGTCGCCGGGGCGCAGAACCCCGACGACGGGACTGCACGTCCCCGCTCGGTGGGCGTCGTGATGAGCGGCGGCGGCGCAAAGGGACTCTACCATATAGGCGTGCTCGAAGCCCTCGAGGAGAACGGCGTGCCGATCGATTACGTGGCGGGCACCTCGATGGGCTCGATCATCGCGGCCATGTATGCCGCGGGCTACTCCCCTGCCCAGATGCGGGAGATCGTCGCTTCGGGCGTGGTCAAGGAGTGGGTGTCGGGGCGTATCGACCCCCGCTATACCCCCTACTACCAGCAGATCGGCCACAACCCGTCGTTTATCAGCGTGCGCCTGAACCTGGGTAATTCGGGCAAGCGTTTCCGTGTGACGAACCTGATTTCTTCGACGCCGATCGAGATGGCGCTTACGGAGCTGTTCGCGCCGGCCTCGGCGGCTGCCGGCGGCGACTTCGACCGTCTGATGGTGCCTTTCCTCTGCGTGTCGAGCGATATGAACGCCCGCGAGCCGGTGGTGATGCGCAACGGCGACCTGTGCGAAGCCGTGCGCTCGTCGATGTCCATCCCGCTGGTGTTCAAACCGATGAAAGTCGATTCGATGCTGCTCTACGACGGCGGTATTTACGACAACTTCCCGTGGCGTCCGCTCGACGTGGGGTTCCGTCCCGACCTGATCGTGGGCAGTATCTGCACGGCGGGCAATACCCCGCCGGGCGAGGACATCAACATCCTCGACCAGGCTTTCATGCTGGCGATGCACGATACGGATTACGACCTGCCCAAAGGGCGCAGCGTCACGGTTCGCCGTGCCGTGGATGTCAACATGCTCGATTTCGACAGCGCCGTGGCCGTGATGGATGCCGGTTATGAAGATGCGATGGCCGTCATGCCGCAGATCCTGGAGCGGGTTTCCGAACGCTGGTCACCCCGGCGCTATGCCGAGCGGCGCGAGGAGTTCCGCGCCAAATGCCCGCCGCTGGTCTTCAACGACTATAAGCTCGAAGGGCTCTCCTCGGCGCCCGAGGCCTATATCCGCGACTTCGTGAAGGTAGACCGCCGAACCCCCGGGCGCCAGCGCCCGATGGGTTTTTCCGAATTGCGCGACAACCTCTACGCGGTGCTTGCGGACGGCGATTTCACGATGGATTTCCCGCACGTGACATACGACACCGTGACGGAGCGCTATTCGTTCCGGGCAAAGTTCCATACCAAACCCAACTTCAAGATCACGATCGGCGGCAACGTCTCCTCGACGGCCTTCAACCAGGCCTACATCGGCGTCAATTACCAGACGATCGGCCGTGTGGGGCAGCAGTTGGGCGCCGACCTCTACCTCGGGCCGATCTATACGTGGGGTACGATCGGAGGGCGCACGGATTTCTACATGTGGAAACCCGTGTTCCTGGATTACTCCTACAATTTCGCCGTGCGGAATTTCCGCCACGGTTCATTCGGCAACATCACCAAAATCGACAACACGCGGCAGGTCAAGAACAGCGAAAGTTTCTTCTCGGTGGCCGCCGGAATGCCCCTCGCCCACCGCGGCGTCTTCCTGATCCGCGCCAACGGCGGGCATGTCAATTACCGGTACGATTCCGACGAGCTTTTCGCCGACGATACCGACCATTCGCGCTATTCGTTCTTCGGGATCAAGGCCGAGCTGGCGCGTAATACGCTCGACAAGTTCCTCTATCCCCGCCGGGGTTCCGACCTGAAACTGTCGGGCATCTTCGTCACGGGGCGCGATAAATACGAGCCGTTCGATGCCGAAAAGTTCCTGTCGCGGACGTCCCGCCAGTGGGTCGGGGCGCGGCTTACGTGGGACAAGTATTTCGACATGCCGGGCTGCAGCTGGTTTTCGCTGGGGCTGAACGTCGACGGCGTGATCACGAACCATCCCGAGTTCACGACCGAGGGGGCCACGGTGATGTCGATGCCGGCTTACGAGCCGGTGCCTCACGCGCAGATGATTTACATGCCCGACTTCCGGGGCAAGCGGTTCGCGGCGGGCGGCGTGATGCCGACTTTCGACCTGATGCCCAACTTCTTCCTGCGCACGGGTTTCTACGCCATGTTCCGCGAGAAACGCAGTTTCGTACCCGGGGTGTCAGGCCCGGTGGAAGATAAGCGCTGGCACTATATCGCCGAGGCGTCGCTGGTCTACCATACGCCGATCGGCCCGGTCAGCCTGGCCCTGACCAAATACGACCTGCGCAACTGGAAGAACATGTACCTGACGTTCAATTTCGGGTACGCGATCTTCGCGCCCAAGGGGACGTTCTATTAGCGTGCCGTGGCGCCGGGCGCATTATTTTTTCTGTTATCGGAATAACACTTTTTTAAATTATTTTCATAAATTTGCCCCGGTAATGCGTATTTGAAAGATCAATTCAACAAAATAATTCAAAATCAAAGAGCTATGTTCGCAATCGACAATTACGATTTCAAAGGCAAGCGCGCGATCATCCGCGTGGATTTCAACGTGCCCCTCAACGAGAAGGGCGAGGTAACGGACGATACCCGCATCCGTGCGGCGATCCCCACCATCAAGAAGGTGCTCGAAAAGGGCGGCTCGGTCATCCTGATGTCGCACCTGGGGCGTCCCAAGAAGAATCCCGATCCCAAGTTCTCGCTGGAGCAGATCGTCCCCGCCATCGAGAAACGCCTGGGCGTGAAGGTGATGTTTGCCGGCGACTGCATGGGCGAGAAGGCCGCCGAGATGGCTGCAAACCTCAAGCCCGGCGAGGTGATGCTGCTCGAAAACCTGCGTTTCTATGCCGAGGAGGAGGGCAAGCCCCGCGGTCTGGCCGAAGACGCTACCGACGAGGAGAAGAAGGCTGCCAAGAAGGCGCTCAAAGAGGGCCCGCAGAAAGAGTTCGTCAAGCGGCTCGCTTCGTATGCCGATTGCTACATCAACGATGCGTTCGGTACGGCGCACCGCGCACACGCTTCGACGGCGCTGATCGCCGATTATTTCCCCAACGACAAGATGTTCGGCTATGTGATGGAGAACGAGCTGAAGGCCATCGACGGCATTATGCTTAACCCGCAGCGCCCGTTCTGCGCCATCCTGGGCGGTTCGAAGGTCTCGACCAAGATCACCATCATCGAGAATCTCCTGGAGAAGGTGGACGTCCTCATCCTGGGCGGCGGTATGACCTATACCTTCGCGGCTGCGGAGGGCGGTAAGGTCGGCAATTCGATTTGTGAGCCCGACCAGTTCCAGACGGCACTCGATATTCTGGCCAAAGCCAAGCAGAAGGGTGTGAAGGTCGTGATGTCGCCCGACGCGCTGATCGCCGACGCATTCTCGGCCGATGCCAACACCGATGTGGCTCCCGCCAACAATATTCCCGACGGCTGGGAAGGCGTTGACATCGCCGAGGAAGGCAAGAAGGTGTTCCGCGAGGAGATCCTCAAGTGCAAGACGATCCTTTGGAACGGCCCCGTGGGCGTGTTCGAGATCGACAAGTTCGCAACCGGTTCGCGCGCCGTGGCCGAGGCTATCGCCGAGGCTACCTCGAAGGGTGCCTACTCGCTCATCGGCGGCGGCGATTCGGTGGCGTGCATCAACAAGTTCGGCCTGGCGGACAAGGTTTCGTATGTTTCGACCGGCGGCGGCGCCCTGCTCGAATACATGGAAGGCAAGGTGCTTCCGGGTGTGGCGGCGATCCGCAAATAAGCCGACATTCCGATCCAGATCCGAAATAAAGACAAGGGGTGTTCCGGCATGGTCGGACACCCCTGTCGTCACTAAATACCCGAACACAATGAAAAAAATCATTCTTTTCGCTGCAACAATAGCTTGTATGGCAAGTTGTCAGAATACCTCCAAAACCCCCGCCATCGACCTGGCCAACTTCGACCTTTCGGTAGCCCCGAATGCCGACTTCTACGAGTACGCCACGGGCGGCTGGCAGAAGAACAACCCCCTCAAACCGGAATATTCGCGCTACGGTTCGTTCGATATCCTGCGTGATAACAACGAGAAGCGTATCAACGAGCTTTTCTCGGAGATGACCAAGATGAAGGCCGAGCCCGGCAGCATCGAGCAGAAGATCTCCGACCTCTATAAGATGGGGCTCGATTCGGTACGCCTGAACGCCGAGGGCGCAGCTCCGGTGAAGGACGCCGTCGGGGAGATCCTCGCTATCGGCGACCGTGCACAGCTGACCGGTGCCATTGCCGGACTCCACACGGCGATCGCCAACCCCTTCTTTTCCGTGGGTGTGCAGGCTGACTTGATGAACAGCGATATCAATGCCCTTTATATCTCGCAGTCGGGCCTCACGATGGGCGACCGCGATTACTACCTCGACCCCGAGAACGAGAATATCCGGACGGCCTACAAGGAGTATCTGGGCAAGCTCTTCCGTCTTGCAGGCATCCCCGAGGCTGACATCGAAAAAGCCGTGGCCGGTGTGATGAACATCGAGACGAAACTGGCCGAGAAGTCGTGGTCGAACACCGAGCTGCGCGACATACCGGCGCAGTACAACCCCACGGCGAAGGCCGAGTTCGAGAAGACCTACGATGCCATAGACTGGCCCGCTTACTATAAAGCCATGGGCATCGGCGACTTCGACACGATCATCGTGACGACGAAATCGTCGATCGCCAACGCCAACGACCTGATGAAGAACGCTCCGCTGGAGGATATCCGTTACTACCTCGCGGCGCAGTACCTGGACGATGCCGCGTCGTACCTGAGCGACGATTTCCAGCAGGCTTCGTTCGATTTCTACGGCAAGGCGATGGCCGGCCAGCAGGAGATGAAACCCCGCTGGAAGCGAGCCATGTCGGTGCCCAACGGCATCCTTTCCGAGGCCGTGGGCGAGATGTATGTCGCCAAATATTTCCCCGCAAAGGACAAAGAGCGTATGCTCGGGCTGGTGAAGAACCTGCAGACGGCGCTCGGGCAGCATATCGCGGCGCTGGACTGGATGTCGGACGCCACGAAGGCCAAGGCTCAGGAAAAACTGGCGGCCTTCACGGTGAAGATCGGTTACCCGGACAAGTGGAAGGACTATTCGACGCTGGCGATCGACCCCTCGAAGAGCTATTTCGAGAACATCGTGAATGCCAGCCTCTGGTATACGGCCGACAATATTTCGAAGCTCGGCAAGCCTGTCGATAAGGACGAGTGGCACATGTCGCCCCAGACGGTGAACGCCTACTACAACCCGACGACCAACGAGATCTGCTTCCCGGCAGCCATCCTGCAACCTCCGTTCTTCGATATGAATGCGGACGATGCTATGAACTACGGTGCAATCGGCGTGGTAATCGGCCATGAAATGACTCATGGATTTGACGATCAGGGACGTCAATATGACAAAGACGGAAACCTGAAAGACTGGTGGACAGAAGAAGATGCTAAAAAGTTCGAAGAACGGGCACAGGTGATGGTTAACTTCTTTGACAGCATCGAAGTTGCTCCGGGCGTACACGCAAACGGTAGCCTGACACTTGGAGAGAACATCGCCGACCACGGAGGTTTGCAAGTTTCTTTCCAGGCATTCAAGAATGCAACAGAAGCCGCACCGCTGGAAATTGTTGACGGATTTACTCCGGAACAACGTTTCTTCCTGGCTTACGCTAATGTGTGGGCAGGAAATATCCGTCCGGAAGAAATTCTCCGATTAACCAAACTTGATCCTCACTCATTAGGCAAATGGCGTGTGGACGGTGCTCTTCCTCATATCCAGAATTGGTATGAAGCATTCAAAATCACCGAACAGGATTCGATGTTCGTACCTAAAGAAAAACGAGTATCTATCTGGTAATAGTTTTTGAATAGAGAGCATATATGCGAAGAGGCGTTGATTTTCCGTTGAGGAGAGTCAACGCTTTTTTTTATTAATTCACACCTTATTTATTACGTACGATAAACAAT
>ERZ1027150.1530-NODE-1530-length-14806-cov-35.156193_pt1 | contig 14806 bp, 10 predicted proteins | sample MGYA00519276_ERZ1027150 | MGnify/ENA primary metagenome ERZ1027150 (study PRJEB26926, sample SAMN06164860) | human gut metagenome | biome: ENVO:00009003; feature: ENVO:2100002; material: ENVO:00002003 | host: Homo sapiens | place: USA | collected 2012 ... | reverse complement strand
ATTCAACAACGATTCCGTTATGTCTTGCAACATTCCCATGGGCAAAGTTCCGAAGTAAGAAAGGAGGAGTGAAAGTTCATGTCTTATACAACATTGAAGCACAAGCTCCTGCCTTCTATACTGTAACCACTGCATTAAAGCACGATTCTACAGCAATGTCTTCAATCCATTATGAGCCAAATGTTTATTATATATTCGACAGGGCTTATGACTCTTTTAAGGAATTATATAGGATACACCTGCCAGGTTCCTTTTTCGTTGTCAGAGCTAAGACGAACCTGAAATACACAATGGTTAAATGAAAGCGAAGAACGCCAAAGAACATAATGACAGATGCGGAAGTGAAACTGACCGGATATCTCTCCGAGAAAAAATATCCTGAGTCATTCAGACTCGTCCGATATTACGACGAAGAGGATGACCGTGAGTTCACTTTTCTGACGAATGCGAAACAACTTTCTGCACTGGTGTCGCCAATCTTTATAAAAAAAGATGGTTGATCGAGCTGTTCTTCAAATGGCTCAAGCAACATCTCAAGATAAAGAAATTCTGGGGCACAACAGAGAACGCCGTCCGCATGCAAATCAGTGTGGCTATTATCACATACTGTCTTGTGACTATTGTTCAACATGATATGAAGTTGAAACGTTCAACCTATGAAGTCTTGCAAATTATCAGCATATTATTGACAGACAAAACCCACTTGCGTGACCTGTTCGACAAGACTGATTTCAATGATGTCAAAGATCTAAATAATCCTCTTATTCCGGGGCTATTTGATTAATTATTTAACTCGTCCCATTTTAACGGGACACTAATGAAATGAGAATATGGATGAAATGCCCCCGACTATTGAAAAGCCAGGAGGCTAAAGTATTTGTATTGATTTATATAATTATCACTATTCTATAAAACGCAAAATCTCTTCTACTTCTTTTCTTGCAGGAGCTTCATGATGTTCATCCTCTTCGTAACCGTAAACAATAAGCGCTGCCACTTTTTCGTTTTCAGGCAGGCCAATCCTTTTCGCAATAGCTTCGTTGTTGATTACTCCTAAAACACATGTGGCAACTCCTTTTGCGTATGCAGAAAGACAGAATTGCAGGCAAGCTATACCGGCATCAAAACACTCCCATGCAGCACTGTCACCCGGAGCGGCGTCTTCTGGCTTGACCTTTCCTTCCAAAGAACCGCTTTTACCTGTTACATAACTTAATACTACTACACCACTTGCTCTGGTGAGTGTTTTAGTATTATAAACAAAACCTTGCACACAGTTGTTGGCGATGTCTTCTATAATAGTTTTATTATCAATTATATTATACCTTGCTATCTGATAGTTAGACCAAGAAGGGGCAAACTGACTCAGTTTCACAATCTCTGTAATAAGCTCTCTCGGAACATCCTGGCTTTTGTATTTCCGAACACTTCTTCTGTTTTTTAGTAATTGAATTGCATCCATAAACATAATCAAATTTGACATTAATAACTACAAAAATAATGCAAACAAGATTGTATGCAAAATCTTATAAACCCGTTATTGCAGAAAATGTAATTTTCTCTTTAGAAATAATATGAAATTATAGGTTTTTATATACTTTTGTCAGTTAAAATAAAAATAAACGCATTGCTGTCCGGAGAAATTTTACCACAGCGTAAGCTGTCTAGGACTATCACCCACCGGAACATTATCGGTGAGGTCGGTTTGATTAAACATATCTCTGATATCTCCTCTTTTGAAGAGGACTTGACCAATAGAATTTAAAATAGAATGAAGACTTGGATTCAACATATAATGTTTCTTTGCAATAATAAGCAGAAGATAGTCACAGATGGCAATCCATATCTGTGTGAACACGGCATTCTTGATAGTTCCATAGAATGTCTTTATGTGCAGATACTGCTTTATCTATTTGAAGAACAACTCAATTTACCATTTCTCCCTGTACAACTCGGCAATGGTCAAGGCCTCAAGCCTAAAGTTGTTGGAGAGGAAACGATAAACTGTATTTGTGCTAAAGTCTTCATACACAAAAAGTCTAAGGGAATCTGGATACTTCCTGGAAGTGAGTGGCCCAGTCAATTTGATCGTTTCGTCAGAGAGAAGTCCAGCAGATTGGTCTACTTCTTTACTATCAAGAATCTCGTAAAGCATATTTTCTTTTGCTCTTGTTACAAAAAAGGCATTATTAAGATGAAAATGCCGGAACAAAGAGTCAAACTTAACATATCCTTTGTCCATAAGATAGTAAGAGTTGGCTTCTACAGGTATCTTATCCATAATTTGGGAATCGTGAACTGCTCCTTCTGTCAGATGAACAAATGTCGGAATAGAACCTCTAAGATCCATCAAGGTATGCATCTTGATTGCTCATTTCCCATGATGAAACTTAGCCCATGGACAAAGCTTCAGACACAGCTCAATAGCGCTACTGTCAAAGGCATAGACCATTTCATCCAGGTCAAGTCTAAGTTTCTGTCCCTTATACACTTCCTTTACCTGTTGTATCAGAACCTGCACAAAGTCCTGATAGATAAGCCAATACTTCTTTTCATTCGCTTCTGCCAGGGTGGATTTTGGCATTGCCTTGATACCAGAATGATAAAGGTCAGGAGAACAAAGGTTAAACGTAGTCTCTATATCTCTCAGCCCAGACCTGTCCGTGAACTGAGCAAAGCCCATTACCATGAACTGGTCACGGCAAGTGAACTTGATGGCGTACCTGTCACCCTTATAGCGGTTGACGCACTTCTTAAATTCATATGCGTTTATAAGAGACATAACCTGTGCAAATATTGTTTTTCCTTTGTTCATAGATTGCAGAATTGGTTGTTTATACCTTCTTGCAAAACTGTGATTTCTAATCGAAAAATTTTACTACCATCATAACTAATTGATTATTAATCAATAATAGCTATTCTGAGAAATTTTCTCTGGACAGCAGTGAAATAAACAAATAAAAAACATGAAACAGTTACATATAAAATTGGATGAAAATTCTCCTGCAATCAGATGGGCTGATGCACAGGCCGATAAGGTAGGCGCAAGAGGACATGTGGGAACTCATCTGGATTGTTATACAAAAGTTCCGGAAAAGTCGGAATTCAATATTCAGGGTCATGTGATTGACTGTAGGAGAGGGATGCCGTCAGCGGAAAACGTGAAACATATAGAATCGCTAGATAATAATATGGCATTGGTATTACATACAGGCAATATGGAAGCTAACAGTTATGGTACTGAGAGTTATTTCTCTTCAGAGACCTTTCTTACGGAAGAAACACCTAATACTGTTTTGGCAAAGAAACCTTTATTCATTATTATAGATTCTCATGGAATAGCAGAGAAAGGGAAGAAACATATAGATTTCGATAAGATTTGTGAGGCTAACGGTTGTCATGTTATTGAGAATGCTGATTTTTCAAGTTTAGGGGAAGAAAAAAAAATACAACTGCAAATAATTATCAGTATTGACCATAAATCTACAGGCAAGCCTTGTAAGTTATATTGCTTGTAATCTCAACTAAATATAAACATTCATTGCTGTCCCGTTAAAATCGAGAGAGGTTCTTTGAATTTATTGAAACATTGTTGATTACATAGTTTTTTCAAATTCGTTTTCTCTCAAATAGTTTCCTTTCTCGATGGAAATAAGTTCAACCAAATTGTCAGGAAGTATGGTGGTGACAAGTATGTGAAGCATTTCACTTGTTGGAACCAACTACTTTGTCTGATATTTGGTCAGCTATCCAATCGGGCAAGTCTTCGAGATTTGATAGTTGCATTGGAGGCACATAGAGGAAAACTCTATCACCTTGGCCTTGGAAAGAATGTGTCAAAAACAACTTTGGCAAAGTCGAACCAAGAGCGTGACTATCGCATCTTTGAGGAGTACGCGTACTTTCTTGTTGATGAAACTCAACGCAAGCGTGCTACCGACATTTTCAAACTCGGTGGCAACGTCTATGCCTTTGACTCCACAACCATAGACTTGTGCCTGAACGTGTTTTGGTGGGCTAAGTTAAGAAAGAAGAAGGGTGGTATCAAAGTCCACACGTTATATGACGTGGAGACACAGATTCCAAAGTTTTTCCATATCACCGAAGCCCGTGTCCACGACTCAAATATCATGAAAGAAATATCCTATGAATCAAAGGATTACTACATCTTTGACCGTGATTATAACGACTTCAAAAGCCTATATCACATTCATCTTGTAGAGGTTAAGTTCGTTATCGGAGCAAAGACGAATCTGAAATTCAAGACTTTCAAATGGAAACGTAAGCTTCTGAAAAATATCCTGTCAAACACTATCGTTGAACTGACAGGGTACCCCCCCAAAAGCACTATCTGGAGCAATTTCGTATCGTCAGATATTGGGATGAAGAACAAGAAAGTGAATTCGTTTTCATCACAAATACGATGGACATATCCGCTCTTCAGGTGGCCGAACTTTATAAGAACAGATGGAAGGTTGAGTTTTTTTTCAAGTGGCTCAAGCAACATCTGAAGATTAAAAAGTTTTGGGGTACGACAGAGAACACAGTACGTATTCAGATTTACTCGGCTATATGTGCCTACTGTCTGGTGACCATCATTCAGCATGAAATGCAGCTTACAAGAACTACATACGAAATACTCCAAATCCTCAGCATCTCACTCACAGATAAGACTTGTTTGAGAGACCTCTTTGAATCAAATAATGTTCAATATGACAAAGACCGATCCGACCAAAACGGTCAGCTATTTATTTATTTTTAAACCGTCCCAATCTTAACGGGACACTAGTGATATTTTTTATATATTTGCCTTTAGATAATAGACGTGTGTAGTTATGCAAGAAAAAATACTCATAGAAGATATAAGAAACGGTTCTGAAAAAGCTTTCAAGATACTGTATTCCCAATGGGTATCGAGGCTCTATCAGTTCGTATATCAGTATCTGAAATCAGAAAGTGCTACGGATGATGTGGTACAAGAAACTTTCATGCGCATCTGGACAAACAGAGAAAGTCTTAATTCTGAGTATTCGTTCAAATCATATCTGTTTACTATTGCATATCACTGCCTTTTGAAAGAATTGAAAAGACAAATCAACAACCCTTCCATAGAGCAATATCTGGAATACCAGAACACGATGGTAACCAAAGACGATGAAATCTCCGACGAAATAGATTATGATACATTCCAAAAAGCTTTGGAGAAAGCGAAATCACACCTGTCACCCCGACAAAGGGAAATCTTCGAACTGAACAAAGAATATGGAATATCTATACCAGAGATTGCAGAAAAACTTTCTATTACGGATCAGGTAGTACGTAACCAACTGTCGGCTGCACTCAAAACATTGCGCAATGAGCTGACGGGATTTAACGCCATTATTCTAATCATCGTTTTCTCTCTTCATTAATGTTATATAACATATAAAATGATATGTTATAAATCTGCTGCTTATGGATATTACCTGTAAAAATCAGATTTTGGTTTTATGAATATAATAATGGATAAAGAAGTAGCAAGGTTATTGGAAAAATTCCGTTCGGGCAGAATAACATCGGAGGAACTTCAGAAATTGAAGTCCCTGATGGAAATTACCTCCGATCAGGAACTGAAAGATATCCTTATGTCTGAATGGAACAAATTTGACTATTACTCACCACTTCCTGATGAAAAAATAGAGAAACTTTATGAAAAAATGAATATAAAAGGGAAAGAAATTCGCCGGAACAGAATTTCCTTCAAGAACTACTGGATGCAAATAGCTGCTTCCATTTTATTCATTATTGCAGGAAGTCTGACTGTGCTGACCTATATGCAGAACAAAACGATAAGTTCACTGGCGGAGCAAAATGTGGTAATACGTTCGGGTGACTACGGAAAATCACTGGTTACCCTGCCCGATGGAACGATTGTTTATCTGAATGCCAAGTCTTCGCTTACATACAGTCAGGATTTCGGACGTGAAAGCAGAAATGTAGAGCTGTCGGGTGAAGGCTTCTTTGAAGTAAAGAAGGACATAAAAAAACGATTCACGGTAAAGACAGGCTTTATGGACATTACCGTATTAGGTACGAAATTCAATGTATACGCCTATCAGGATAAGGATATCGTGGAAATGTCTCTGGTAGAAGGAAGTGTAAAGATTAAAACAGTGTTTCCACCGTACAAAAATATAAACGTAAAGCCCAATGAGAAAGTGACCTATTATAAAAAGACAGGCGAACTGAAACATGTATCCACATCAAACAAGTCAGAAACTGCATGGATGAAGAAAGAGCTTGTATTCAGGAGTGAGAAACTGGGAAACGTATTCGACTGTTTGTCCAGAAAATTCGCAGTCACATTCAATGTTGAGAATAAATCATTGCTGGATGATATCTATACGGGAACTTTTGAGGATGAGAACATTGAAAGCATTATGAAGGTTTTGAAAATGCATTATAAATTTAATTATAAAAATGAAGACGGAATTATAACCATACAATTAAATGAATAATAACCTTTAAAACACTATGAATATGAAAACATAACTGTGAAAAAAAACTCCGAATAATCGGCAAATTATTCGGAGCGGAGAATTAGATTAGTCTTTGAGAAGAAACTATGTGAGAAATAGTATCAACAAATTCAACATTAATTATTTTCATTTCAATGAGAACAAAAACACAACTAATTAATTCCGAGCATAAAGATAAAGAAAAACATTCATTAAAATTACGTTCTTCCTTGTTATCTTTATGTATGTTAACTTTTATTGGGGGATATTCTCAAACAGGTCAGGTAAATCTCAACCTCAAGAATGCATCTGTCAAAGAATTTTTCAAGGCGATTGAAAAACAAACCAATTACCGCTTTTCTTATAGAGATGCAGAGGTGAATGATAACAGAGGTGTTACAATTTCGACAAACAGAAAGGAACTTAAACAGGTCCTTGTGGAGGAACTTGCCAAGCAAGGACTTGGTTATACTGTTTCAGGAAATAAAATTATCATATTTCCAGCAAAGAAAGCTGCTGCCTCTACCAAAGAAGAACGAGTAAAAGGTAAAGTTACCGATGCCAGCGGAGAACCTATCATCGGTGCAACCATTCTGGAAAAAGGCACAACCAACGGAGTTACTACCGACCTGGATGGTCTGTTCTCTTTAACTACCCGGAAAAATGCCGAACTGGAAATTTCTTTTGTGGGTTACAAAACTCAGACACTAAAGGCAACTTCAGGAAAAGAGATTGTAGTCAAACTACTGGAAGACACCAAATTGCTGGATGAAGTTGTGGTTGTCGGATTTGGAAGTCAAAAGAAAGCGAATCTGACCGGAGCCGTTTCCGTTGTAACAGCCGATGAAATCGCCGAGCGTCCGGTAAGCAATGTTTCACAGGCCTTGCAAGGTGTCGTTCCCGGATTGAACATTTCACAGACCAACGGTAGCCTGGAAGATACTCCGAATATTAACGTCCGCGGTATGGGTACTATCGGACAGGGATCCAGCGGCAGCCCGCTGGTTTTGATTGATGGCATGGAAGGTGACCTCAACACCATCAACCCTCAGGATATTGCCAACATTTCCGTGTTAAAGGATGCTGCGGCATCTTCTATTTACGGTTCACGCGCACCGTTCGGTGTCATCCTGATCACAACCAAGAAGGGTAATGACGACGGCAAGCTGACCCTTAACTACAACAACTCATTCCGCTGGGGAAATCCGATCAACAAAAACCACATGATGAACTCTGTTGACTTCGCCAGTTTTCTGAACGATGCCAACACCAACAGCAGCAGTGGAGTATTCTTCGACAACGAGCGCATGGCGAAAATTGTTGAATACCACAATGCCAAACCCTACAAACCGGGACAGCGTATTACCGAAGATGGAAGAATCCTTTATGCACTCAGCCCGGCCTGGTGGGACGAAACCGTATGGGGAGACGGTTATCAGGTCGGTATTGATGATGTGGATCGTTTCGATGTCATTTACAAAGACTGGACGTTCTCACAGGAACACAATTTCAGTGCTAACGGCGGTAACAAGAAATTCAATTACTACGCATCTTTCAATTATCTGGATCAGGGCGGTTTGATGAACATCGGGGAAGAAGGATTCAAACGATATAATGTTACAGCAAAAATCAATTCTGAAATTACAAACTGGCTCCGATTCAACTATACCATGCGTTTCAGCCGTCAGGATCAGAAACGCCCGTCACGTCTGACCAGTAGTCTCTATCAGTCCATTGCCCGACAGGGATGGCCTACCCTGCCTGTATACGATCCGAACGGATACTACATCAGCTTTCCGTCACCGGAACTCGGACTGGCAGAAGGCGGTACTGACCAGTGGCAGAATGACCGAATCTACCAGCAGGCCGGACTGTTGATTGAGCCGATCAAGAACTGGCTCACTCATGTGGAATTCAATTACAGCACCTACCATCAGGATCGTCACTGGGATTCTCAGGTTTTGTACAACCACAACGTTGCCGGAGATCCTATAGTTTATGAAGATGGATCAGAGGTGCACGAAGGATTCTACAAGAATGCTCATCTCACCTTCAACGCATATACAGAATATACCCACCTGTTCAACGACACTCACAACCTGCATGTGATGGCCGGTTTCCAGGCTGAAGAAATGCGTGTAAAACAATACGGACTGACCCGCAACGGTATCATGTTCCCAAACAAACCGGTGATTGACCTTACCAGCGGCAACAGTTTCTATGGTGAAGCTATGACTCCGAGTGTATACGGAAACCTCAGCGACTGGTCTACAGCCGGTTTCTTTGGCCGTGTAAACTACGACTACATGGGCCGTTATCTGTTTGAAGCCAATATCCGTGCAGACGGTTCTTCCCGTTTCCGCAGCGACAACCGATGGAAAGTATTCCCGTCTGTATCACTCGGATGGAATATCGCACAGGAAAAATTCTTCGAACCGCTGAGCAATACGATCGGAACATTGAAACTTCGCGGATCATTCGGTTCATTAGGTAATCAGAATACAACCAACTGGTATCAGACTTACCAGACTCTTGCCATCTATTCCGCCAGTGGAGCATGGCTGATGAACGGCAACCGTCCGAATACGGCAGGTACACCGGGACTTGTATCTACCGACCTGGGATGGGAAACCATCCAGAGTTACAACGTCGGTCTCGACTGGGGATTGCTCAAGAATCGTCTGACCGGATCGTTTGAATATTATATCCGTGACACCAAAAACATGGTCGGCAACGCCCCTGAACTTCCGAACATCCTGGGTACAGGAGTTCCCGTAACCAACAATACCGACCTCCGCTCTCAGGGATGGGAGTTGACTATCGGATGGAGAGACCGCCTGCAGAACGGATTCAGCTATGGGGTAAACTTTAACTTGTCGGACGCACGTACCAAAATCACCAAATATCCCAACAACCCGACTGAAAACATCTGGAACTATATTCCGGGACGATACATCGGTGAAATCTGGGGTTACACAACTGTGGGACTGGCACAGACAGACCAGCAGATGCAAGACCACCTGGCTACCTTGCCTAACGGTGGACAAGATGCACTGGGACAAGACTGGACAGCAGGAGATATCATGTACGCAGACCTGAACGGAGACGGTAAGATTTCAAGCGGATCTGAAACATTGAGTGACCACGGAGACTTGTCTGTCATCGGAAACAACACTCCGCGCTACCTGTTCGGACTTGACCTGAACGCCAGCTGGAAAGGATTCGACTTCCGTGCCTTCTTCCAGGGTGTCATGAAACGTGACGTATGGCAGGGAAGTGCCTACATGTTCGGTACTTCCTGGCAGATCTGGAATGACAACGGTCTGACCGCTGTCAGCGACTACTTCCGTGACCAGAACACATGGTCTGTACAGAACGGCTACCAGCAGGAAAATCTGGACGCTTATCTGCCACGCCCGCTGCATAACTACAAAAACCAGCAGACCCAGACACGTTACTTACAGAATGCAGCCTATATCCGCTTGAAGAACCTGCAGCTGGGATACACCATTCCGAACAGCATTACCAGCCGCTGGGGTATCCAGAACCTGCGTTTCTTCGTTTCAGGAGAAAACCTGTGGACACTTTCCGGAGTTGACAAGCAGTTCGATCCCGAAACTCTTTATGGCGGTTACGAAGAAGGTGTAGCCTACCCATTATCCAGAACCTTCTCTTGCGGTTTAAGTATCACCCTTTAAACAATTAGTCTATATGAAACTGAAATATACTTACCTTACAACAGGCATGCTGCTACTGGCAGTATCCCTCTCTTCCTGCGAGGATTTCCTGAACAAGGAACCGCTCTCGAACGTAATCCCCGAAGAATACTATCTGACCGCCGATCAGATTCAGGCAGCCACTGTGACCTATTATGACCAGATCATGCCCAACCTGCAAGGTGCATTCAACGACGGAAGTACCGATATCCAGGTGGGACTCAGCGCCAGCTCCAGCTTTGGAACCGGGCTCTACAAAGTAGGCATGGACAACAGCAATTATGACTGGGGACTGATACGTAACCTGAACTATGTCATAGACAAAGTGGAAACCAACCTGGCAGCCAATCTCGTAACCGGTGATGAAGATATCCTCAACCAGTCACTGGGCGAACTTTATTTCATGCGGGCCCTGCGTTACTTCAACATGTACCGTTCTTTCGGTGACTTGCCCATTGTAACCAAACCGCTGCCTGCCAACGAAGATTCTCTGGTTGTGGCCAGCAAACGAATGCCGCGTAACGAAGTCGCACGGTTTATAATCACAGAACTGGACAAGGCACATGACTTGCTGGTAGAGAACTTCGATCCCGCCCGCAACCGTGTATCTCCGGACGTAGCCCGTCTGGTTAAGGCTCGTGTAGCTCTCTTCGAAGGATCCTGGTTAAAGAACTTTGCCGGAACTGCATTTGTTCCCAACGGCGAAGGATGGCCGGGCAAGACCAAGGATTACAATGCCAACTATGAATATCCAGCCGGAGACATTCAGGCTGAGTCAAAATGGTTCTATGAGACAGCCCGGGATGCAGCCGAAGAAGTAGCCGAAAAATATAAAGGTCTGCTGACCATAAACACCGGTATCGTACCACAAAGCGACAACGATGTAAACGACTATTTCTACATGTTCGGAGCTGTAGACATGAGTCCGTATAAAGACATTCTGATGTGGCGCGAATTCAGTAAAGGCAAGGAAGTAACCTGTAACACGGAAGTCGGTGTCCAGTTCGGTAACTGGGGAACGGGAGTAACCCGTGCAGGTGTGGAATCTTTCGTTATGAAAGATGGTCTTCCCCGATATGCCAGCCACGATGGTTTCACTTACGACGACAGCGAAATTGCTACAGTTCGCGCCAATGCCGATCCTCGTCTGCATATCTTCCTGAAAGAACCGGGACAGGCCAACCTCTTCAAGAACATGGACTCACCTACCACTCACGGAGTACCTGTTGAACCTTATCCTGACATCACCAATACCGACAGCCAGAAAGGTTACAGTACCGGTTACACACTCCGCAAGGGAGGTACATTCGACAAAGCACTGGCTGAAAACTTCTATGCCTATAACGGTGCTATCAGTTTCCGTGCAACAGAAGCTCTGCTGATCTATATGGAAGCAGCATACGAACTGACCAAAGATCTGAATGCAGGACACATTCTGGAATACTGGAAAGCTGTCCGTACTGCTGCCGGATTTACCGGTAATGCCATCGATCCGCAAGGAATGATCGCCGCCACTGACATGAATCAGGAGAAAGACAACTGGGGAAGCTATACAGCCGGCCATCAACTGACTGACAAAGTTGAATTCAACATCCGTCGTGAACGCTGCTCTGAACTCTTTGGAGAAGGCTTACGCGGTATGGACCTGGCCCGCTGGCGTTCTTATGACCAGCTGATGACTGCTCCCTGTCATGTGGAAGGTTTCCACTTGTGGAATACTCCTATGGAATCCTGGTACGAAGGACTGATTGCCGACGGAAGCGTGTCTGCCAACGTGTCAAGCCGCGACCTGAGCGAATATCTCCGTCCGTTTGAGAAAAACATGACCTCAAGCAACCTCTACAAAGATGGTTTGACCTGGCACATGGCTCACTATCTGAACCCCATGCCGATCCGTCAGCTCATTCTGACTTCATCAGACCATACCAACCCGGAAAATTCACCGCTCTATCAGAACCCATACTGGGGACTGACACCTGATACTCCGGCTGAACAATAATCCAACCGACTGACATAACATAGATCTACAAAAGCTTTCCCTTTGATATTTACTGCCATCAGCAAATGCAAAGGGAAGCTTTTACCTTTTCCCAAAAAAGGACTAACTTTACCAGGTTTTTTAACGTAAAATCATAAACAAACCTTAAACAAGAAAACATGAACAGAAAGATCATTCTTGCTTTCGCCTGGACTTCCCTGTCTTTTCTGTCCCTGAATGCCCAGACTTACCAGCTGGACAACGGGTGGGAGTTCCAAAGACTGGACAAAGTACAGAAACAGGCAGCCATCAAAAATCAGGGAAGCGACTGGAATTCGCAGTTCAACATCCAGCACGTGAAGGCAGAAAATCTGTTGCTGGCCGTACATCCTGATACGCTGGCCCGGGAAATGAAGCAGCTTGCCAAAGGGGTATGGGAGCAGGTAGCTCTTCCGCATACTCCTTTCATCGAACCGCTTACGGTGCTCCATCAGTGGCAAGGGGTCTGTTACTATCGCAAAACGATTACCATCAATCCGGAAGACGAACATAAACAGTTGTGGCTGGAATTTGAAGGAGCCATGCATCTGGCCAACCTGTGGGTAAACGGAAAGCATATTCTCCAGCATGCAGGAGGATACACACCTTTCGTGGCCGATGTCACAGGCATGCTTCATGCCGGAAAGCCCAACGAAGTGGTCGTCCGGCTTGACAACCGGAACAATCCTCTCATTCCTCCCGGAAAACCGCTGGAGGAACTGGACTTCTGCTATTATGGAGGACTCTACCGCGACGTCAACCTGCTGGTGAATGAACCTGTACACATCACCCACCCCATTCTGACCGGACAGACAGCCGGAGGAGGAATCTTTGTTACCTATCCGGAAGTTTCCCGCAAACAGGCTGTTGTAAATATCCAGACTCAGGTGGCCAACGCTTCTGTTTCAGATAAGCAACTGACCGTATGCCATACACTTTACGAGTGGACCAAAGGCAAAGGGAAAGGCAGAAAAGTCACTTCCATGGAACAGACGTTGGCCGTATCTGCCGGAAACTCTGCCGACAGCCGGCAGCAGATGACCGTCATGAATCCCCGGCTCTGGTCGCCCGACTCTCCTTCACTCTACATCCTGCGTACGGAAATCAGAGACGGCAAACACATCACCGATACGGAAGAAACACGCATCGGCATCCGCCGTTTCGAAATGAGCCGTGAAAAAGGATTCATCATCAACGGAGAACCGCTGAAACTGGAAGGAACCAACCGGCATCAGGAATATCCGTATGTCGGCTACGCCATCTCCGACCAGGCACAATACCGGGACATGTATCAGATCCGCATGAACGGATTCAACGTGGTACGTCTGGGACACTATCCGCAGGATCCGTCCGTACTGGATGCCTGCGACGAACTGGGACTGCTGGCCATCGAACCGATTCCCGGATGGCAGTTCTACAACAAGAACCAGACTTTTATTGACCGGACTTATCAGGATATTCGCGACATGATCCGGCGCGACCGGAACCATCCTTCCATCCTGACCTGGGAAACTACTCTCAACGAATCCTGGCCGCCCAAGGAATGGAAAGACGGAGCCGTACGCACGGGACATGAAGAATATCCGGGCGACCAGTGCTTTACTTCCGGCGACAGCTACGGATATGACGGTTTCGACGTGTGCTACAATGACTGGGAAGAAGGTTTCAATCGCCCCAACAAAACCGGAAAACCGGGATTCATCCGCGAATATTACGACTATGAGTTCGGAGGACATTACAGCACCACCCGCATTTCCCGCGGAGACGGTGACCACGCCCTGACACAAAATGCCTGGAATGCCCAGTGGAGTCACAACCGCTACCGGGCTTATTATCCGTGGACCATGGGCGGAGCCATCTGGAGCATGTATGACTATAACCGAGGATGCTGCGACAATATCTGTTACAGCGGACTGGCCGACCTGTTCCGCCTGCCCAAGTTCGGACTGGCTTATTTCCGCACACAGGTTCCAGCCGGAAGTTATACGCCTGCCGGAAAAATGCCTTACGAGGTATTCATCAACAGCCACTGGATGCCGGACGCTTCTGACACACTGCAGGTATACGGCAATGTAGACGAAGTGGAACTGCTGCTCAACGGCAAGTCCCTTGCACGCCGCAGACCGGACAATGGCCCTTCAACCTCCGAATATGTTTCCCGCCCCGACGGAGGAAATGCCGAGCATATCAATTATCCTCCTTTCACATTCTTCGGAGTGAAATGGGAAAGCGGTGAACTGAAAGCCGTCGGTTACAAGGACGGACGGAAAGTTGCCGAACAGACGGTCCGCACACCGGGCAGAGCGGAAGCCATAGACATCTCTTATTTTGAGAGTGGAGTTCCGGCTTCGCGCAACGACCTGCTCATCGTGTATGTCAGCCTGAAAGATGCCCGGAGAACCGGCTGTTTCGGGGAAAACGGACAGCAAGTCAAACTGGAAGTGACAGCCGGAGGAGAACTGCGCAGCCCGCAGCAGGTGAATACGGAAGCCGGTGTGGCCTCATTCCTGGTAGCAACCGGAAATGCCTCCACACTCACCCTGAAAGCAACCTGTGGCCAGCTGACTGCCACCCGT
>ERZ1027150.1522-NODE-1522-length-14927-cov-7.357921_pt1 | contig 14927 bp, 8 predicted proteins | sample MGYA00519276_ERZ1027150 | MGnify/ENA primary metagenome ERZ1027150 (study PRJEB26926, sample SAMN06164860) | human gut metagenome | biome: ENVO:00009003; feature: ENVO:2100002; material: ENVO:00002003 | host: Homo sapiens | place: USA | collected 2012 ... | reverse complement strand
AGATTAGCTGCAGTCTCGTGGGCTCGGAGATGTGTATAAGAGACAGAATTTATTCCAATCATGATTACTTATTACAGACAGAGATGTGATATAAATTTGTGCATCATAAGCTGTTTTCCAATCATTCTGTATATTTGAAACAAAACATTGGAGTTCTTCTAAATCTTCTTTTTCATTCATATTCGGATATTCTAAATTACTACAATTATACCCTATTTCACCAATTCACCATTGATATAAAGGTTCTTAAAAGTAACATCTTTTGCCCCTTTAATATCATTTGCTCCTTTGGCTACATTATTAAAATGAGAATCCTCTACACTGATATTATATACATGTTTATCATCCTCCAATCCGATAATAAGCACACCTAATTTACTCTTCTCACAAGTTACATTCTTCAAATGCACATTACGGACAATCGGGTCAAACCCTCTCTTACATTTCTCCCGGTTCTCGTATTGCAGATTGATGCGAAGTACAGCTTCACGACATTGTCCTACCGTTACATTACGAACAAATACATTTTCTATAAGTCCTCCACGGCAAGTGCTCGTCTTAATACGAATGACACGATCCAGATTCGGACTATCCATCCGGCAGTCTTCTACAAACAAGTTACGGTAACCACCCGAAATCTCACTGCCAATCACGACTCCTCCATGTCCATTCCTCATCATGCAACCACGTACGATAATGTTCTCACTGGGAATATTCCATTTACGTCCGTCTTCATTACGTCCTGATTTAATGGCAATACAATCATCACCCGTGTCAAATGTACAATTCTCAATCAACACATTCTTACAAGATTCAGGATCACATCCGTCTCCGTTAGGTCCACGATTGAAAACAGTCACTCCGCTAACAATCAAGCTCTCGCAGAAAAGAGGATGAATCACCCAAAATGGAGAGTTTAACAAAGTAACACCTTCAATCAAGATGGTGTGGCAGGAATGTAAGTTCAATAGCTGCGGACGCATACCATCTTCCGGCTTCATCAGACGCTTGTAGACAGGAGTCGATGTTTCACCATACATCAACAGACGTTCACGACCTCCATTGCGTTGAGCCACCATGCCTTCTTTCCAACCATACTTTACGGCTCCACACATCGGCCACCAAGTTTCCATGCTACCTTGTCCATCAATAATACCTTTTCCGGTTATGGCAATATTGCTTTCACCATAAGCGTAAATCAAGGGGTGAGCGTTATAGCAATCAATTCCTTCCCAACGGGTTAAAACAGCAGGAAAATAAAGGCTTTGATCTGTAGAGAATTTCAAAACAGCTCCCTCTTCGAGATGGAAATTCACATTGCTCTTTAGAGTAATAGGTCCGGTATAAAAAGTGCCTTTAGGAATAATTACTGTGCCACCTCCTGACAGACTGCACTGTAGAATAGCCTGATTAATGGCTTCATGGCAAGGATTAGCCTCATCATCCGTTTTTGCTCCAAAATCAGTTATAAGAAATGTTCGTTTCGGGAAAGAGGTCCGTTTAATCTGTTTTTCGATACGGGCGCTTTCTTTAAATGCTTTATCAAAATCAACAGTATTCGCAAATGTTACCTCTGCCACAAAAAGCAACATCAGTAGTAAATTAATAGTTCTTCTCATCATAATTCTTATCCTTTTATTAATATGTTATTTTTATTTTATTGCAATGTAACTCCCATCAAACCGATAACAACATCGTTTGAAAGTGTTTCCAACGTCAGATGACTTAACTCTTTGGAAGGATTCAGAGGCATGTCCAAAAGTACACCTGCTCCTCCCTCGATGGAACGTCCATAAACACCCTTTATGCCTAAGTCCTTTCCCAAGTCATTGCTAACCAAACCCGTCTTAAAATGAATGCGATAAGGACGGGGAGAAACAACGGTGAATGCCTGACCATCAACATAGAAATCCTGCTCAATAGGACACCAGTTATCCGGATTCACTAATTCCAATACATCAGAAGTTCCATCTGTATAGTATACACGAACAATACCATTAGCAATGCGACACTGCATGTGGTTGGTACTGCCTGCCATCATTAAATAGGCATGAGAAGCCCGACCGGAAAGCGGAATACTCAAACTGTCGGGATAATTATCCCACAACGAAGTAAAAGCAATATTGCTTCCTTGAGCCAATGTTCGGAACGGCACACCCAGTTTGGTAGTCAGCATCTCATCACGTACCAAGGCACGCAAACCTGCATCATCAATATCAGCAGTTAATTTCGGATGACACCACTCGCCAATGCCCTGAACAGGAAGTTGCAAAGTGGTATAAGGCGAACGGGGTGTCAGATACTCATTCCGGAAAATATCAGTCACATTCGCATTGAACAAAGAATCCATATTCATCACCCGGCACTCTGACGTATTCACCTGTGAGAAAGGAAGAATGACCGGTGATTTTTCCGATTTCGTAATCTGTACGTTTACAGGCTGCCACCATTCCATCTGTCCTTGTTTCATGCGAACAAAGAATGTATGATGCCCCAAATGATCATTGACCTTACTTCTTATAGATGTATCACTAACATTCGGTTGTATCAGCACTCCCTGCGGATCATATATTTCACCGAATACCGCCCCTAAAATGGATGGAATACGGATCTCCGCTAAAGCCTCCGCCTGTATTTCAGGCAGAACCGGATTCAGACTGTTTCCTTCCCACACAATTTCGACAATTGCTTTTTTGGCAGAAGAAGCAGGAATAACAACCACCGGATAACCGGAAGCAGCTTCCGCAAAGCTCCAGTCAACTTCTTTCCCATTTACTTTCACAGAATGAATCCTTTCTCTTCCGACATTCACTTGTAATGTCAATGCCAAAGGTGCCTTAAAACGTTGCTCTATCCGGTAAATATCTGTATCATTCTCCCTGACAAAGTGATAGGTTATGTCAGGCAAAGAAATAGAAGCTTTTGACCATCCTGCAGGAAATCCCGGACGAATCACCATCTTCCCGTTCAATACATCGGGTAAAATGCCATACAATCCTTGTACCAGTAATCGGGAAGCTACCCCTATCGGATCTCCAAAGTCACGATAACACTCTCCCCGGGCAGCATCATAAAAGCTGACTTGCCCCAAATTGCCGGGACTGTTACCTAAGTACATGCCATCCAGAAATGAACTTTTCATCAATCGATATGCTTCCTCCGGACGTCCTGCCTGGAAATAGGCCAAAGCTGTATGCATCACCTCTGCGAAAGCCACATTATTGATACTCCAGGAATAAGGTAACCAATTGGTAGTGGCAATCGTTGCATACCCCTCTTCCAGTCCATCGGCATACACGGGGATATGTGGTATTTCCGTATCAACATACCGTGTAGCCTGATAAGCTTGAAAAGGATCGGCAACGTCGCTATCGAGTGCATGGTATATAGTCCATAATCCCGGACTTTCGTGAAGCCGGCGATGTCCCATAAAATCCTGATATTCCGCCCAACAACCTTTGCCCTGCATCCAAAGACGCTTATTCATCGCTTTCAATATTTGCTCGGCTTCGTTCTGATAAGGTGAAGGATCTTCGCCTATCAAAGAAGCAAGAAAAGCAGCCATTTTATTGGCACGGTAGTTATAAGCCGACGAATGGGTGACTGCGCCACTGTTGTAGTAAAGCGCATCACTTGCCCAAATACAAGCGTATGCATCATATAAACCATCATTGTCCGGATCATAATTTAATTTTTCCCAAGCTAGATGGCGGGTAATCACAGGCCACATTTTGCGGACATACGCAGTATCTCCCGTCCAGTTGAAGTGCCATAACAATTCATCCATGTAACAAAGATTCATGTCATAGTGGTGCATCTGGTTGTTACGTTCAGGATTCCGGCAAATATACCCATTACTATATTGAGGAGTTCCCCAACGTTTTTCCGAACGCGCCAGATTCATTGTAGAATCTTGTGCCGGATGAGGTATTGTATTCGGGACATCAGTCACCTGACTGGCTGCATAAGCATCAAAATGAGTCCGTGCCCGGTCATGCCAACCTAAGGCATCACCAGTATATCCGGCTCTCCACCCACTTAACGGCATACGCCAGCCAATAGCACCGTGCAACCAAACCTGTCCGTCCCAAATTCCATCGGCAGCTGCGACCAATGCACCACCCAACGTGTTCAAATAAGGGTCCGGCGTTTCTATCTTCAAATGAGAAGCCAACGCCAAAGAGGCTGCCTCCGCTTGTTGATAGAGTTTACGGACATTATAGCCTTCGGGAACCTCCCCACGTACCAAGTATACTTCTTTCTGCAAAGCAAGTTCACCTGTGACAAGGTCAGTCGCTTCGGCAGGAAGTTCGAAGCAATCAGCCGGATCTACCCCCATATCTCCATTACGACTCAAACGTTTTCCGGTAGCTCCCCCATGTTGCCAACGAAGTATAGCTCCTTTAGGCATATTCGAAGGAGAAAAACGCCAAATAGCTCCATCCATATCGGCTAATGCCAATACTGAAATACGTAGTTCTCCTTTTCCCCAAGACGGGTCTGTCAAATAATAGGTACGTTTTCCAGCCGAATAACGGGATTCACAATACCCGGTGCAGTCAAGCGCCAATTCTGTTCCGTCACGAAGAATGACTTTGAAACTTATATTTCCTCCGCGTCCGTTATTATAAAAAGCAAAAACCGGTCGGTCACTTGTTTCTACACGAAAAGGACTGTGACTACCGTACAAAGCACGGGTATACCGATTCTTACCATTGACACAAACAAACTCATCACCATCGGGACGATATTGCAACGTCCTTTTTGTACCTCGCAGATGTTCATTCAAGGAAATGGATTCTTTAAAGTCACCGATCTGCTTTACCTCTCTTTGAGCATTTAATGGTATCGCCAGCAACATCAAGAGGCAACAAACTGTCAGCTTTCCTTTTAAAATAAGATTCAGATGAAAATAACTCATATTTTTTTGTGTTTGATTATGGTAATGGCTTCAATCCTTCCCAACGGACATTCCAAGTTCCATCTTTCGGAAATCCCGGATTAGTCTCCGTACATCCGTCCCAACCGGCACACATCATCGCAATAGCAGTCAGCAAGCCGCCATTACCCGGTAAATAAATACGTAAACGACCGTCCTGATAATTATGACCATTCGGCAAGTATGTGTTTGTGCGTTTATCCATCAGTAAAGCTCCGACGGCCTTTTCCGGTTCACCCAAACGGGCAGCATTCATAGCCGTCATCGGATAATCCCATCCCCAGGTTTTACCCCAATTCCAGTTATCCCAAATCCAGTGCAATGTATTTTTCATATAATCTTCCCGGATAAGTTTATTCATCGGAAGAATACCGACTGCCCCTAATACTGCCATGTGGTCGGAAGTATAACGAATATCTTTATAAGTATCTATGGCTGTTTCAGCAGCCAGATAAAGTCCTTCATTATTAGATGCTAAAGGGGAAAGTTTGTCGATCATTTCATCCCATTCCAGACTACGTTGCTGTCCCATACGTTCACGCCATTGTTGAGCGGTCTGCATGGCAAAATGCCAGTAAGAAAGTTCAAAAGGAGGATTAATTGTTTCTGCAGCACGCAACGTTTCTTGTGCAGGAATGGCACCTTTCAATACGTAACGTCCTTCCAGTTCATCGTATGTAGCAAAAGAGTACATAAATTCTGCAGTCTCCTGTACCAAACGATTATATTTCTCCAATACTTCTTTAGTCGGATCAGCACGATAAAGTAATTCTGCCAAATAAATTAGATGAGGTTGTTGCCAAATCAGAAAACTTCCTACTTTGGAAGGGGCTTCTGTTCCTGAAGGATCGGTCATTTTCATCCAGCGAACACCATCAAACCCTTGTCTTTGGGCTATTTGACGCGCTATCGGTTCAGCCTTTTCATACCAACCTAATGTACGGTCAAGTAAGTTGCTACGATTCCAAAGAGCAAATTGAGCTTCGTGCCACCAGATCATTTCAAGATGAAATTTGCCAAACCACGAATTATAGGTAAGCCCCGTCTCTTGCGGAGGAGTAGTACCTGCACTCTGAATAGCAAGCAAATATTGGCTAAGTACCACACGTCGTTCCAGTTCTTTGGCCCGTGGGTCCGTACATGCCGAAAAGTCAACAGCTGCACCTTCCTTCCAAAACGAATTCCAATAGTTTTTTGCTTCTTCTTGAGTTTGTGCTACAGTAACAGGCTGCGTTGAAGGAGCTGTACTAGTAAAAGCACATGTAAAAGCTAAATGATCGTCCATCGGAGTCAGGACAAAATAATGTTTTGCTTTCTCATTGAAAGTAGCCTTCCCTTCCCAATACAAAGTTACGAAATACTCTGTGCTATCTAAAGTATGTTTCAAAACTGCGGAAGATTCATCTTGAGTAACAATAGTCGTTGTATGTTTATCAACGGCTTCCCAATTACATGCATCATCACAATGAGCGCCCGTAGGATACGGAAAGCGAAAACAAATCCCGGTATGCGCCTTAGAGGTAATATTTGCAGCAATCATATCATTAGAAGGATGGCAGACTGTCTCCACTTGATAATCTTCACCGTTTAATTTAAACCGACTTTCGATTTTTCCATCCCACAAGCAAAGTTTCTGATGAACGTCAGTTACCTGTCCAATATCCGTACCTTCTTCCACGTCAAAGCCGACAATTCCTAAATGAAGACGATGCGGATTGACACGAAACCAATTAGCGGCATCCTGTTGTCTGCCTTCTTCTTTGAATTGAGTAGCGTAAAGTTCTTTCTTTCCCCTGCCAAAATCGTATTCTTTCAGGGTTTCTTCCGGAGTAAGCCGGTCCGGATTGGCGAAGCTATGCCAGCCCCACTGGCTCTGCGTTCCCAATGGAACTCCTTTTTTATAATTGTCCGGAAACGTCTGTAATCCGGTTATGTCTACCGTATAAGCAAACTCTCCATTTCCTACAGAAAGTGAAGCTAATGAATCGAATGCCGTCACAACAGGACTGTTCCTTTCTACTAATGCCTCACGGTCAATTATCGGCTGATTTCCATCTCCGCAAGCTGTCCAAATAAAAAGTGCTGCAATAGATACTGCGAATGTTTTCATGATTCTTTATTATTGTTATTTACAAAAGTATTTATTTTTGAAACAAATGACGCGGATTCTCATTCAAAAACCCGCGTCACTCCACCCTAATAATCCAATCCAAAGGATGATTTGAGGATCTTTATTTTAAATTCCAATGAACGAAATAACCTGCTTTTCCACCAACTTCTGCATTAATCTTAGCACGAATAGCTTCCGGATCAGCATATTTCGGACAAACACGATCAGCTATAATACTTGGATCATTGTAGCGACGTGCCATACGAATCATAGTAGGATAAATCTTTCCTTCTGCCGGAAACTCAAGCATCATTTCATCAAGAATCGCTTCATCATTAGCTCTAGCATCTCCACGTGTAAACTCACGATTACCTAAGTTAAACGCCCCACGAATACCCAGGTCCGGATAACGACGAGTACCTAACGTACTAGCTCCGGTCCAGTCATCTGTAAAACCATCCCATGTCACTCCACCATTCGGAAAACTTCCGTTCACTCCCTGATTAATCAATGCCGATGCTTCCGTTACACGTCCCAAATTATTGAGAGCCTCCGCCAACATGAAATACAGCTCACTGCCACGATAAATATAAATATGCACATCATCTTGATAAGCATAGGTACGCGCTGTGCTATTTGACGGACGATACTTTTGGATAACATAATTACCACTTTTATCTTTCGCAAAATAATAAGTAGAACGCTTATCCGAAGTAGCACCTCCAAGCGGATTAAAATCCGGATCAGTATAACGATCCATTCCTACCTGTGACGGAGCCAACAGATACTCATTGGGTGATTCTGTCCCAAAATGTTTCAACAAACTATTAGTCTGGTTTCCTTGATAATTATAGATAATAGCAGAAACAGTCTCTTGTGGTTGAGGATTAGTATTATCCCAAATCTTACTATATGTACCTGTCAACTTCACATTATGCATATACTGTGTTGCATCATTCACCGTACTGGCAAACTTTGCATTCATTGTATTCAAAATAACATTCACTGTTTTCTGGTAGTCACCATGCCACAAACATAACTCTCCATATAATGCAAAGAATTCTGGTGTCATATAGTCCCAATAACGATATGTACTTTCTGCTGTTTCCGTATCAGGATCGAGCCATTCTTTCCATGACATTGTATTCGTGCCATCTATTCCATCAAACCCTTTAGTTAATAAATCAAGGCAGCCTTCCACTATCTCATCCAAATTTTTCACAGGAAAGTCATTCAAATCTTTCATCTCACGAACCGGATCATTAAACCAGACAGCCTCTCCATAAATCTTACCTAATGTAAGATATATCCACGCTTTCACACGAAGTGTACAACTAACCAAAGCTTTATAATGATCCAGATTAATAGCTGCCGGATTTTCTGTTTTATAATCATACAACTTTGACAAGTAGTCATTGCATGCTATAATTACATCGTAATAAGCAGCCGGATCGGCATACGAATTTCCTGTCAGGTCTGTATCATAATTATAGATACTATACAACTCACTAGGAGCGTTCTTAGTTGGTTCCAGCAATTCACCACGTGTATCTGTCAAATAGATCACTTTGTCTCCAATGGCTTGTACTTTGGTCATAATACCTATATACCCCGAATACATCTCACTTTCTTCGGTGATGTATCCGTCATGATCTAATACATTCTTCGTCTCGACATTGAAGAAATCGTTGCATGCACCTAAGAAGAATGTCATACTTAGTAACACATATTTCAATATATTCTTTTTCATCATCCTTAAAAGTTCAAATTAACACCAAATTTAATTGATTTAGGCTGCATCATTTTCGCATAGTCAAATCCTTGCATAGCATCACTATAAGAATAAGAGAATTCAGGATCCAACCCTAAATATTTTGTAGCTGTCAACAGATTCTCACCTGTTACATACAATGTACCGGAACGGAAGAAATTCAAGAATTTCTTATCAAAACTATAACTAAATGTAACATTCTTCATACGCAAGAAAGAAGCATCTTCTATCCAACGGTCCGAAAAGTCATTGTTACCCATCGGGTCGTTCCATTGAGCACGAGGAATATTAGTTTGTTGTCCTTCCAACGACCAGCGGTTTACAACTGCCGCACTTTGATTGCCAAAAGTAGAAAGTGATTCCAAACTACGTCTCACACCATTATAAGCCTGATTCCCTTTTGAATAAGAGAATTCTGCAGACAATGCAAAAGATTTATAACTGATTCGTGTAAAAAAGCCACCGAAATACTTCGGTGCGGCACTGCCTAAAGAGACACGATCTTTACTATCGATACGCCCATCACCGTTCTGATCTACAAAATGGATGTCTCCTGCCTGATAAGCCTGTCCTTTTTGATTGACCAGATTAGCAGCATCTGCTTCAGCCTGTGTAGAAAATACCCCAAGCGTCTGATAACCATAGAACTGATAAGGAGACTCTCCTACACGGGAAACCAACTGCGCACCATCACTATAGCTATTAATCAATTGTGATGTGTTTCCTAATGACTCCACCTCCGATTCATTGCGGGCAATATTACCACCTATAATCCATTCGAAATCACGTGTACGAACCAAAGAAGCTTGCACTGCCAATTCTACACCTTTATTTTTTATTTCTCCACAATTTGCATAATAGTTTAGAGAACCAAGTGCCGATGTATGAGGTACTGCAAAAATGACATCTTTGGACAGATTATTATAATAATCCAATGTCACTTCCAAACGGTTACGCAACAGACTCATATCCAATCCTAGATTGAATTGTATGTTCTTCTCCGGTTTCAAAGTGGTGTTTGATATATTGGCACGAACAATACCGGAAGTAGTCATATAAGGTAAACTTGTATAATAATATTTTCCAAGATTGGAAGAGAAACGGCTGTTACCGGACAAACCATATTCCGCACGCAAGTTTAAGCGATTTACTAATGTAGAGTTAGTCAATGGCAACCAACCTTTTCCGAGCAAAGTCACACCACCGGAAGGATATATATAAAAGTGGTTTCCATAAGTACCGGCAGAGGACGCACCATCAGCCGCCACATTCAAAGAAGCTGCTACCATATCACGATAGGTATAATCAGCATGAGCATAAAAATTCGCCCAGTTCCATTTTTCCTGATAACCGTAAAAGTAGCGTCCGATTGTTTTTGTATCTCCCAATGTTTGATAAAAATCATTCGGAGTGTTACGGCCTGCACCACCTTCATACTTATTTTGAGTAATCAACATTTGAGCACCAGCAAGAATATTCAAATGGTGGATACCTTGAAAAAGTCTCTGATAACGTACATTACCATTTGCGAAAATGTTCAAAGTTTCACCTACACCTTCCTTCACGGTATTTTCTGCATTACCATACTGATCGACAATCGGCAAAATACTTTTATCTGATAGTCCGGGAATAAATAGGTGTTCTTTATTATAATTATAAAACATTCCAAATGTACCATTGAACGATAATCCATTGAAAGGCTTGTAAACCAATCCAAGTCTGAAATTTACATCATACTGTCGGTTACGACCATCAAGTGTATTGACGATAGCTAAAGGATTACTGACTGCAAAATCCATATTCGTTGAATTGCCATAGTAATAAGTAGAGTAAGTATCCAAAATATTACCATCATTATCTTTCTTATAAGGACTTAACAACGGAGCACGTGAATAAGCTGCTAAGATCGGATTGCTAACATTATCCATTCCCTGTTGCTGATAATTGCCTGTCAGATAAGCTAAACCGACCGTTGCTGTCATCTCCACCCATTTACTAATCAAAACATTTGTATTCAATTGTGTATGGTAACGCTGGCTTTTAGTGTAATCCATCAGTCCATTTTCCAGCGCATATCCTAATGAAAGGTCATATTTGGCAATAGCATCACCACCTTCTACACGAAACAGGTTGTCTGTTACAAAACCATTTTTATAAATTTCATCTTGCCAATCTGTGGTATTGTTATACAAGTAATTGTATTTACTATTGGGATCACTCAAAAAAGGAAATTCCGAGAAAAATCCTTCCATATTACCGAAATAAGTCATACCAATATCCGAAAGGTAAGATTTGTAATCATTACCTGTAAGTAATGGCATACGTTTATTATTCCAATTCACCCCATACTGTCCATAAAAGCTGACTCGCGTATCCAAATTATCGGAAGTTGCACCATCCGTTTCAATTAGAATAACACCGTTCGACCCCATCGAACCATACATAGAAGCCTCCGCTCCTTTTAGTACAGTGATATTTTGAATATCTTGAATATTATATGCCTGAAATATATCTCTCGAAAATCCATTTATCAATTGTGATTCACGAGAATCAGGTAAATAGGGTACACCGTTAATTACCACAAGCGGAGCATTTGAACCTACAAAAGAACGAATACCACGCAAGTTCATATAACTTCCTTCACCTGGCATACCACCTGCACGGGTGGTCTTCAAGCCTGCTACCTGTCCTGCCAAAGCCCGATCTATCTTCATACTTCCCTGCGTGAAATCTTTTTTATTGATATTCACCGCAGAAGTCAGTTCCGGACGGGAACTTTCGATTCTCATAGGTAATATAGCCGATTCATTATATTTATATGTGCTCTCCGGCATCATCAGAATAACCACTTGTGAATTATCATCTACCAAGCGAGTTTCCGGATAATAACCAGCTGCCCACACTGAAATTTGAGTCGTATTCTCTTTCAACTCCATTTTGAAAGTTCCGTCAACTCCAGTTTTCGCATCTTTACTTCCTACAGCCGAAATGATAGCCCCTTCAATCGGTTTATTCAGCGGTGAAAGTATTTTACCGCTAATTTTACGTCCTTGCGCATATACACTGGCAACCGACAGTAATAACAGCAAAGTTGTAAATATGATTTTTATTGTCTTCATATTGATTCCTTATCAAAATTAATAACAGTTCTTTGTTGGTCTCAGACACCAGTGGTGGAAGCAACATTTGCTTGCGTTTATTCCATGGAATTTAATAACCACATTTACCGGTTGAGTGCCTCCAATAGTGACTACACCAACTTTTGCTCCATCACGATCGTACTTTGTTTTATTTTTATCTGTCGCTTTAGAAGTGTCATACCCTTCAGGATATCCCTGTCCGCCACGATCATAGTGCCAATCAGTCTTCGTCAGTTGAGAGGCTGTAACTGTTCCTACATACTCTCCATTAAAAGAAACTTCCACGTCATGTCCCATTTTTTGCTCAAATCCCAAACACAAATCATATTCACCAGGAGGTATCTTATACGGAGCAGCGACTCTAGTTACTTCATCATAACTAAAACCTGTAAAATCCAATGTGTACTCTTTAGTAGCAGAATCTGTTAATTTAAAACGTACGACGCGATTGATTATAGTTGGGAAAACACCAGGCCAACCTGACCATGCTGTCACTTTCGTATCCATTTTATCAAAAGTTAGATTTTCGCTATCAAAATAAAGCGTTTTTTCTTCTTCTGACAGATACTCATACCATCTCATAAAATCTTTGACACGATAAATCAATACATTAGTAGGAATCTTCAGTTCTTTCACATAATATGCAACACCATTACTAAGAGATACAGGATTCTCCAAATCCACCTCTTGTACTGTAGTTCGCCACTGTTTACTAAAAATAGAATTCAAGTCTATATTATCTTCAAAATCCGATTTAGTAAGTTTTTTATTAAAGAACATTGATTGAAAAGTCCAGTTTTTCAGAATAGAGTCCTCCCGTTGCATTCCCCATTCCTGTATTTTGTTACGGGCTGTAGCCAACGCACGATTGACAACTTCATTAGAAGGAATCAATACAGTCGCTGATAATGACTCTGACATCATATTAAAACCTTCAGCCTCAAAATAAGGATTAGTAACCGTGAAAATAGAATCATAGACGTTACTTCCGGTTTCATCGACACCTATAATTTTACTGGCCTCTTTATCAAATGTCAACTGATTACGCTCCATAATCATCTCCCTAAAAATAGAATAATCATCTCCTAACCCTTCAATCAACTCATATAATGATTTAGGAGTTTCCACATAATCCTCCATTTCATAAACATAGCCATTGTTCACCTTCGTTATCTTTTTCACAGCTATACCGTTGAACGAGATAGAAGTATCATTATCTTCATTTTCTACCTTCGACACATTAATATATTTTCCATTCCACATCAACACACGTTGTCCATCCGACAGATTAGACGGAGAAAGAGAAATATCCGAAATGTGTGATTTAGCCAAAAAAGTTCTATCATCTGTAGCAACTGCACGAGATAATGCATTCTCGTCACTAACCACTAAAATAGTGAACAACAAATTCTTCTCAACCATTTCATCCAGCACTCCTGTTTCACTGAACAATTGGTACATGGAACTCAATTCCGGTTGCGACTGTAAATAATCAACAGCCGACTTGTTGACTACTGTAATATTTACATTATTCACTATCTGTTCTTCCTGGGAATAATGAGAATCCCAGTCATCATTACATGCATATATACCACTTATCAGCAATATAGATGACAATATATATTTTATAGTTTTCATAAGTATGTGTCTATTCATCTTCAATTATCGGTTCAAAAGTCATATAATCTAATTGGATACGGAACTTGTTATGAGAAGAAGCAGCCGGATCGGCAACCAACATCTTCATAGAATGAACCTTCGTCTTTGAGAATTCAATCTCATCATAAATAACTACATCATAACGTCCTAATTCATTGGCTGTAATACTCGCATAAATAGGAACTTCGACATCTGTATCGGTGTCATCATCAAATGTAAACTTAATTTTACCTCCATTACTTCCACTAGTCATTGTACGCATAAAATCCATTGATTTTGCATAAGTAACTTTCAACGTCACTTTATATTTGCCAGCTATCAGAATTGGTGTTTTCATGGTAACGGAACCATTATATCCCAAATTCAAATAGATATGATCTGTATTTTTACAATTGATCCAGTCCGAGCCTTTTGTCTTCGGAGTTGCATAGCCCACGCGATAATATCCGCCGTTTTGACCATCTAGAGATGTAAGAGTGCTCCTGGCATCTACGGTGTAACAAGAGAGCGAAGAGACATCCGACTGGCGCTCTTTTTCATCTGCCGTCTGATACTTTTGGTCCGGATCACCATAACCACCATTCACCCAAGAAGCTACCTCCTCATAATCAGCAAAGTCCCATTCTACGCGCACCGGAATCTCGGATTCCCACAAAGGCAACCAGCTATCTATTTCATGTAAAATACCATTTTTAGCCTGTACATCGGAACCGTCTTCAACAAACATCGCTTTCACCGATTGACCATCAATTTCTCCTTTATAATTAAAATACAACTTATTGCCACTCTGCATAGATGCTTCCAATACTGCATCTGCTTTGGTAGTCCACAATCGTGTAGTTGCACCTCCACTAAAATTGTTGAAATCAAAAACAGAGTAACTTCCACCAATCACATGATATGCCACATAGCGAAATAATTCGTTTGCTTTATCTTTATAGTCTGTTCCTATTGCACCTACTTTAGCAGCCAGATCAGCAACAGAAGTAACTCCTTCAGAACGATAGGTATCATCTGATACAGCCAGCAACGTATAATTCCGTTTTTGCTGAATAACCGTATTATCTTCCTGCCTTATTTCATCGTAAATAGTACTCAAACTGTCTTTCCAACTTGTTTGTTCCAAAGCATCAACAAAAATGGAGTATTTATTACTACTTTCACTGATACGTTCATATAGGCTTTCCACCAAAGGAGACATCACATCATTCAATACATACACATATCCATTAGACACTTGGATAGCCAGTTCCTTTACTGTCTCTTATACACATCTGACGCTGCCGACGACTAGTCGAGTGTAGATCT
>ERZ1027150.1512-NODE-1512-length-15016-cov-13.484393_pt1 | contig 15016 bp, 15 predicted proteins | sample MGYA00519276_ERZ1027150 | MGnify/ENA primary metagenome ERZ1027150 (study PRJEB26926, sample SAMN06164860) | human gut metagenome | biome: ENVO:00009003; feature: ENVO:2100002; material: ENVO:00002003 | host: Homo sapiens | place: USA | collected 2012 ... | reverse complement strand
TTAACAAAGTTCGCATCTTTTACAGCTGTAATCTCATCCGATTTAACTTCGGTCAGATTATAGCCCAGCGCTTTCGATTTACGCTTAATACCCAAAGCTGTGACCACTACCTCTTCCAAAACCTCGGTATCTTCTGTCAATGTAATTTTCAACAAAGCACCTGTTTTTGCTATTACCTCCTGTTTTCGATAACCGATATAGGAAACTTCAAGCTTGGCATTTTCAGAGACATTCAGTGTAAAGTTTCCATCAAAATCGGTAACAGAACCGTTTGTAGTTCCCATTTCGAGAATAGTAGCTCCAATAATAGGCTCACCGTTTGCATCTACAACCTGCCCTTTTACCGTAAAACGCTTTTGAGAGACCAAAGTATTTTGTCTATTTACATCTTTAGCAGAAAGAATAATATTCTTATCGAGCACCGAAAAAGTTACATTCGTACCCTTAAACATCTGACTCAACACATCAAAGATATCGCAGTTATGAGAAGAGACCGAAACCCGACGATTTAAATCTATCTGCTTATTGTTATAAAAGAAATCGTATTCTGACTGATTTTCAATATCCTGCAAAATCTCTCCGACCGTTGCATTCTGTGATTCGACACTGACCATTGCAGTCTGCGCATAGGTTCCAGAAGCATAACTCACGCCCAACGAACCGACGAAAAAAAGAACAGATAATTTCATAGTTCGAGATATTCTTAACGAAGCAAGCCAATGAGATTTCCTCATTTGTATCCCTTGCTCCGAAGGTTGCAAATGACAATTATTATTCATAAATTTGTATTGAGAATTAAAGTTTCTATTAAAATTATTTACTTGTCGCCAAACAAGTAACAGGGAACTTGTTTATACGGGAGAATACGCCAATATTTTCCCGTATTCTTTTTACGGTCAAGAAGAATTATGTGTCATCATAAACAATAAAATTTCAGGGTTAACAATATTAGATTATCAATATATCTCAATATGAGTTTTTGTATCAGAAGGATCTTTCGGTTCAATATATTTCCACCTTATACCCTCTGATAATTTAAAATATTCGAGAATTCGTTCCAAATGCTGATTGGTAAATGTTCCGGTAAAAGCTCCGGTAAGGTGAATATTCGAATGTACGATAAACTGTACATTATATCGTTTCTCCAAAATATGTAACACTTCTTTAATCGGTGTATTTTCGAGAATAATCTTTCCATCTATCCAGGCCGTTTCTGTCCGACAAGACGTCTTGAAAAGTTCGACTTGTCCCGAACGAGAATTATAAACCACTTTTTCTCCCGGAGTAAGCCTCAACTCTTTTACTTCCTTCTTCAAAGGATAATCAAAACCAACCCGACCATCTACCAGCGTAACCGTTATATCAGGATCTTCACTATACGCTTCCACATTAAAACGGGTACCAAATACCCTCACCTGTGCTTCCCGTGAAGTAGAAACGATAAACTGCTGCTCCGGATTCTTTTGTACATCAAAAAAAGCTTCTCCCTGTAACTCTACTTTACGCTCTTCTTCTCCACGGAACGAAGAGGGATAACGTAACCGGGAATCAGAGTTCAGATGTACTACCGAGCTATCCGGAAGAATCACTTTTGCAGTCATACCTGGACTGGTACGTGCCTCCAGCATCTGTATAGTGTCTGTCTGTGCATAACGCTCAATCAAGTATGCTCCCAGCAATGGAAGGAATAACGCCGCAGCCACACGTTGTACCCAGGTCCACCATACAACCTCTTTACGTTTTTTCATCCGTCTCCTTACCTTCGACAATGCTTTCTCCGTGTCGACCTGCTTCATTACATTCAAAGTATCAGTAGCCATATAAAGCATCTCAATCTGTCGGGCAATACGACGGTTTTCTTCCGACTCACGTAGCCATGACTCTACCTTTATACGCTCTTCTTCGGTTACCAATCCTTCGCAGTAAAGGGGAAGCAGACTTTCTATATCGTTCGATTCACTCATTATCTCTTATTTTATCGGGTTTCTATATACATGACAACCGAAAGGATAATGTTCCTAAACTCAATGCACATTTTTTTTAGAAAAATTTTTCGGCATAATATAAAATGCTGTTTTACAAAGTATTAAATTCTTATTTAAAAATTTAAAATACTGATTTTTAAATAAACTTATCTTTGCCAAAGACGCTTTTTCCTAAAAGCGGGTTTCTTTTAAGCAAAGCTAACTCTCTTGCCATATTCATTTAAAGAAAAATAAATATCTCCCTGAATATTTAGAGAATGAAGATGTCTCATTACAGTGGTACACCCGTCTCATTGTAGTGAGACGGGTGTACCATTAGAATGAGACGAGCGTCTCCTTATAATGAGACACCTTTACCTATCTATGAAATGACTATAGGAAATTCACAATGCGATGTTCTTTAATACGCTGTTTATCAAAGAAAACGATACCTACATCATACAAATCGAAGGTAACCCCCGTACGCGAATCGGCAATTATCGACTTCCACCATTCTTTTTTTTCTTTCGTGGCATAAGGAGAAGCAATTACAAAGCAGGTACGCGAACCAGCTTTACTGCACAAAGCTTCGAATACTTCTTTATAATAAGGAGTATGAGCAATATGGACGAGTTCGGCAGAATAATCTACCATATTTTGCCAGTTTTTTTCTGCATGGTATACAATCTGAGGATAAGAAGCCAGCAGGTTTTTCACGTCCTGGTGCAGACAACAGTCATAAGTATGAACTGGTACCTGTTTAGCCTCAGCCATATAAACAGTCGACAAGCCACTTCCTGTTCCTATTTCGAGTATAGAAGAAGGTTGCCAGTAGTTGGTAAACCGGAATAAAAATTTATCGACCTTTTCACGATAATGCGGTAAAGACAGCACAGTCTTTCTCTTATCGTGCAAGGTACGGTATGCATAAAATGCCATACGCTCGTATACCACAAAAGTAATCAAGAAAAAATCAGAAGGAGAATGAACTCCGTACCCGCAACGATGACGGAAGCGACGACACCAATTCCAACCGCGAAAAAACCAATTTACCATGTCTATTCAGCCTTATTAAGTAAAAGCAAAGATCGTGAAAGGTGAGAGCAGAGGAAAACGAAAACAACATTTTCAGATTTTCCTTTGCCGAACCGTATCCTATCTTCGCGCAAACAAAGATAGTGAAAGACGAGTGCAGTACCAAGCCAAAAGCTTGCTTTTGAGCGAAAGTAATGCCGAGCCGCACCCTATCTTCCGAAAAGATTGTGAAAGGTAAGAGCAAAGGCAAAGAGAAAACAAAGTTTTCGCTCATTGACAATGCCAAGCTGCCTCCTATTTTCTGAATAGATATATAAAATGTAGAGTTATCTAAAGAAAAAGGCTGTAGTAAACCATAAAATAGTTACTACAGCCTGTCTCTCTCAAAAAAATGAGAGTTTATTTACGTTGTCCCAACTGATCGTTCAGATACAAGATACCGGCACCATCACCACATCTTCTCAGTTTTTCTACAATACCCTGAGCTGTAGCTTCTTCTTCTACCTGTTCGCGTACATACCCCCACAAGAAATCTTGAGAAGCCTTATCTTTTACTTCAGAAGCAACATTTACCAAACTGTCGATGAGTGCTGATACATGACACTCGTGCTTATATACATGTTCAAATACTTCAACTACACTTCCCCATCCTTCGGGTACTACATCTATTTTATTCACCTTTGCTGTACCGCCACGTTTTGTCAGATAGTCTGCCAAATCGTATGCATGCTGCAACTCTTCTTGAGACTGCTTTCTCATCCAGCTTGCAAATCCGTCGAAACCTTCACGCTGCAAATAGAAAGACATAGAAAGATAAAGATTAGATGACCACATTTCAGCAGTAATCTGATCATTGATGGCATTTTGTAATTTTTCTGAAATCATAATATTATAATTTTTAATGAATAACCTTTTCTTATAAGCCACAAATAAAATGCCAGAAAGCTTTCTTTTCACAGGAAAATCATTGTCTGCCACCCTGTCACGAGTTTACTGCAACATACGTTCTTTTCCCCAGAAAAAGCGAGACACTTTACACCGGTCCATACACCAGGCTATCAGAAAGCTTCCGGCCAGCACAAAGCCTACCGAAACAATCAAGAAGCACATTCCTGAAGTATCAAAACTGAAGAAAGATACAAAAGATTTTGTAATTACCGTGAAAATAGGGGAGAAAACCAATATCACAAACGTATTTCTGCCAATATACAGACATGCATCTCTCAACTTTCCCAAAAGAAAAGGATAAACAGTCAGTCCCATGCTAACAGCCAAATATACCATGGCCATTCCTCCCCACGTAAAGCAATTCAGATTCTGTTCATTGGCAGACAACCAGATAAAAGGCAGTATTCCCCACCAGGAAGTCTTGAAGAAAGCGGTAAAAGAAAGATTGCAGCGACGCAACATAATTCCTCCCCAGAAATAAAGTACATGAGGCAGAGAACTGATATGAAGTACTGTAGATTCGACTGCCAGGCATAAAGCCAACACAATGGAAAAAGACAGCGTATTCTTCAGCCATCTCCCTCCTATTCTGTCCACCAGATAATAAGTCGTACTGCAAAGCATGAGCGTATGCAAGTACCAATAAGGTCCCAAAGGGTGAAGAAAAAGCTTATCGGCCCAAACCGTCAGACTCAGTTCATTCACTCCGTCACGTACCGGCAGAATGGACGACATCACCATATATCCGCTTTCCATCACGGCATAAGGAACAAAAATCCAACCCATGGTACGGAAAAAGGCAAGCGGCTTTTTGGAAATACTGACAAGATAGCCGGAAATAAGAAGAAAGGCCGGCATGTGAAACGTATAAACCAGCTGTTTGGCATATGGATACTTATCACCGATATAGACCAGATGAAATACAATCATCAGGATAATGAATACACACTTCAAAAAGTCGAGCTCTTCTATACGTTTTTTCATGGGAATTACAGTTAAATAAAAAAAGCGGAGAGGTTATTTCTAACTTCTCCGCTTCAGTACCCAGACCCGGGGTCGAACCGGGATGGATGTTACTCCACTGGTGTTTGAGACCAGCGCGTCTACCGATTCCGCCATCTGGGCATTTCTCTTAATGCGCTGCAAAGATAGGGATTTATTTTCAACCTCCAAAATATTTCTGTATTTTTTGTCGAAAATAAATGTAGCGGTAAAATCTATTCAGAGCTACACAAACGAAACTTCGACATAAAGGATGATATTTTAATGATAGAAAACAACCCTGACTATGAAAGCAGGTTGAATCTGACAACAAATAAAATCCAACATTTTAAACTAAAATTTCACCTTTCAGATACCGTATCTGTAGTAAGTATATAAATTCTTTAATAAAGCTATACGCATCAAGCAAACATCAAAGCAGAAAATATAAAATTACAAACAAAGTTCTTTATATTTGCTAGGAATAGTTCCTGTCAACTTCTCAAATTGAGTGTAAAAATGCGTGAGACTATTAAAGCCTACTTGATAGGCAATTTGTGCTACATTTAAACTTGAGTTTCTTAGCAATGAACAGGCCTTTTCAATCCTCAAACGATTTATGAACTGAAATAAAGTATAACCAGATGCCTGCTTAAAGGATCTACACAATGCCGATGCATTTTGATTGGCATAATTCGCTATCATATCTAAAGTCAAGTTCTCTTGATAATGTGCATATAAAAAATTAAAAGTCCGTTCCACTGAAGTGTTGACAGGTAATGTATCTATCGAAGAAATCTTCTGCTCTAACGTAAGTCTTTCACTAATAGAATTTTCTGCCAAATGGTGCAAAAGTTGAAACAGAAAACTAAGTTTTAGGAAACCATTAGTTCTTTTCATTTTTTTACACAAAGCCCTCGCTTTGGATACCAATGTGGATGACCTAAATAAATATCCAAACTTCAAACCTTCTATAAATTGACCATCCATTGTGGATACATCCATTGAATCTGCTATTAAAGATAGTTTATCAAATGATATGTGTAAAAGTTCTCCTTTTATGTCTTTTGAGAAATCAATAAATCCATGTGGAATATTTTGTCCAAAAACAAGTATATCATTGGGCAGAGCCTCCTTGGGTAGATTTCCAACCACATATTTTAAAGAACCTTGCCAGATTATCATAATCTCCCAACAATTATGATAATGATAGGATTGTGGACCTTGGTAATAACTATCAGAGGTTATTGGTAGTATCTCAATGATGCTTCCATACTTGTATTCTTGGATGGAGTTTTTTATTTGTCTCTTTCGTTTCATGCAAATATTGCTTTATTATATGCAAATATAGTGAACATTCATTTGATAATAATAATCTATCTTTGTAAAATCAAAAACAAAATCACAATGAGAAATAAGTTATTAAAATGCAACGTATTATTGATTGTATTAGCTACGTTGACTATTGTCAATAGTATCATATTGAATATCATATTGGAAGGTCTTCATGGGACAAGTTTTTTAGGTTTGAGTTTTTATGCATGGATATGGTTACATATTGGATTGGGAATACTCTGTTCTGTAATCGTGCTTTATCATATCTTTTTACATATTAGAAAACCAATTAATTGGTTAAAGTGGGTGTTTGAACTGAACAGTAAACTAACTAAATGGCTAGCGTGGAGTTTTGGAATAGCTATCATAACAGGGTTAATTGCAGCTGTTTGTTTCTGTTGCAACATGGAGCATACGCCAATCGGAGGCCTACATGGAAAAATTGGACTTTTTGTAATTATACTAATGATATGCCATTTAATAAAACGTTGGACATGGTTTAAAGGACGTGTTAACGGACTGGTTTTTCATCCAGTTATAAACAACGAAAAATGCATTCGTTGCGGACTTTGCACAAAGAGATGTCCAGCACAAGTATTTGAAAAGCAAGGTAACAAAATTATTGTAAATCGAACAGAGTATTGCTTGCAATGCAAAAAATGTGTGGCTCATTGCCCAAAGAATGCTATTAGCTAACAATATTATTCAATAGTTTTCTACCTGTATTTTAAAAAGTTCAGGATTTACTTTGACTCTACATGAAGACGAATGGGAACAAACTGGGAACATGCATATAAAAAGAAAAGAGTCAAATGTTTGACTTACAAACACTTAACTCTTTTTCTTGTACCCAGACCCGGGGTCGAACCGGGATGGATGTTACTCCACTGGTGTTTGAGACCAGCGCGTCTACCGATTCCGCCATCTGGGCATTTCTCTAATGCGCTGCAAAGGTAAGAACTTTTTTCATTCCTGCAAAACAAATCGGGACTTTTTCTTCCAAAAGAATAAAAATATCCTCATTTTCTTCATCAGAAAGACAAAACACATCACTTTATATAAAAAAGAATCTGCAAACCATTGAAAACAGTCTGCAGATTCCTTATTTATATTTTAAAGCTAAATTACTTTTCGATGCTCAGCAATTCTACCTCGAAAATCAATGTAGAGAAAGGTTTGATGTTACCAGCTTCTCTTGAACCATATGCCAATTCCTGCGGGATATAAAGTTCCCATTTAGAACCTACAGGCATCATAGTCAAAGCTTCTGTCCAACCCTTGATTACCTGATTAGCACGGAAAGTTGTAGGCTCCTTACGGTCGTAAGAGCTATCGAACTGAGTACCGTCAATCAAAGTACCCTTATAGTGAACTTTTACACGAGAAGTATCGGCAGGCACTTCACCCTTACCTTCTGTAATCACCTTATACTGCAAACCACTTGGTGTAGTTTTGATACCTTCTTTGTTTTTGTTAGCAGCCAGGAATTCTTCGTTCTGTTTCTTGTAGTCAGCATATTTTTCTGCCAATGCTTTTTCTTTGATTGCTTCTGTACGTTCCTGAACATACATTCTTGCAGAATCAGCAGATACAAGTCCTTTTTCTTTTACTGCAGAAATAAAACCAGCCAAGAAGTTTTCTTTGTTCAATTTGTTTACAGAATCACCTCTGAACACCTGATTATTGATAGCATCAAACATTTCACCACTAATCTGCAAACCAATCTGCATACCAGCCAAATATGCTTTCTGTTTAGCATCTTCTACAGTAGTACCCTGTTCGATACCTTTGATAAAGTCTGCTACATAAGCAGAATCTACTCCCAAACGTCCGGTAGCATAGTCCATCAATCCCTGAGAGTTAGTCATACCCAACATATAAGACAAAGTATCTACATCACTTTTCATATTTGCCTTTGGGCCCTGAGAGCTACATGATGCCAAACCTGCTGCTGCAGCCAGCATCATTATTACTGTACCTTTTTTCATTACCTTTTATTTTTATATTTTTAATTATAATACTTCAATCAATTCAACCTCGAAAATCAGTGTGCTGTGAGGAGGAATCATTTCTCCGGCACCCTGTGCACCATACGCCAGATCAGAAGGAATATACAGTTTCCATTTTGCACCTTCCGACATAAGCTGCAAAGCTTCTACCCATCCCTTGATTACCTGATTTACGCCAAATACAGCCGGTTCGCCACGCTTGATAGAACTATCGAACAATGTTCCGTCGATCAAAGTACCTTCATAGTGACAACGTACACGGTCTGTTTCCTTAGGCTGCTTACCATTTCCTGCAGTAATCACTTCATACTGCAATCCGCTTGGCAATGTTACAATATTAGGATTCTTCTTGTTTTCTTCGAGGAATGCTTTTCCTTTAGCTATATTCTCCGCATTCATTTTTTCTTCCAATTCTGTGAAATACTTATTTACAATTTCACGAGCTTCTGTATGCGTGATAGCTGTCTGGTTTCCCTCTAATACGTCTTTGATAGCCTGTGCAAAGTCGTTTACTTCAATACCGCGAGCACCCATGCTCAGTAAGTTCTGGCCTATTCCCAGACCAATGGCGTAACTGAATTTATCCATGATTGAATTTTATTTAATATATCGTTCTTTTTAACAAACGTGGCAAAGGTATCTTTTTTCTTTGAATATGAGCCGCTTTAAGCGATTAAATTTTCTTATTTTTGTGTATTATATAAATAAAAGCATAAAGATGAAAAACTTAGTTGTATTAACAGGAGCCGGTATGAGTGCCGAGAGTGGTATCAGTACATTCCGTGATTCCGACGGACTGTGGGAACGATATCCGGTAGAACAAGTCGCCACTCCCGAAGGATATGCAGCAAATCCTAAACTGGTAATAGACTTCTACAACGAACGGCGTAAACAATTGCTTGAGGTGAAACCCAACCGGGGACACGAGTTACTCGCGGAACTGGAACAAAACTTCAATGTAACCATCATTACACAGAATGTAGATAATCTGCATGAACGGGCCGGAAGTACACACGTAGTCCATCTGCATGGTGAACTGACCAAAGTCACTTCGAGTTATCAGCCTAATAACCCGAACTATATTAAAGAGCTTAAGCCCGAACAGTATGAAGTTAAAATGGGCGATACTGCAGAAGATGGATCACAACTCCGTCCGTTTATAGTATGGTTTGGCGAGGCCGTTCCTATGATTGAAACAGCCATTCATTATACCGAGCAGGCGGATATCTTCATTATCATCGGTACCTCACTCAACGTATATCCGGCCGCAGGGTTACTGAATTATGTTTCTTATGGAGTACCAGTATACCTGATCGACCCGAAAGAAGTAAAAATCAACTCCGGCAGACAAGTCAATGTGATTCGAAAAGGAGCTTCGGAAGGAGTTTATGAGTTAAAAAAGATTTTATTAAAAGATAAACAGTAAACAAATTCTTTCTATATTTGTTTTTAGAAAGACAGTATTATTAATATTAACTCAAAAATAAAGATAGATTATGAAAAAGTACATTTGCACTGTATGCGACTGGGTGTATGATCCTGAAACAGGTGATCCGGAAAGCGATATCGCACCGGGAACTGCATTCGAAGATATTCCAGAAGATTGGGTATGCCCCGTTTGCGGAGTAGGCAAGGAAGACTTCCAGGTAGTAGAAGAATAAATTGCATTATACCACGAAACAAGGCTGTTTTCATACGAAAGCAGCCTTGTTTTATTTTATACCTCTCCCCTTCTCCAATTACATAAATACAATACAACCAAGACGACATTGCTTACAATCTATAAACAGCGACATCGGCTATACAGCCGTCGCCGCCGTTTGTAAAATCGGAGACGACGATTATAACACTCATCAGCTACCATTGAAATTGCTCACAGGCAAAATTATCCGAGACAATAGAAACAAAAAAAGATTCCCTAATCGAATACCGATCAGGAAATCTTTACTACACCTATATAAACAAAAGCTTATTTCTGCTCTTTGTTCTGCTGAGGACGTCTTTCACGTTTAGGCTGTCCTTCACCCGCATTCATACCTTCCGGTTTAGGTAACAACACCTTATGAGAAAGTTTGAATTTACCGGTCTTCGGATCGATATCCAGCAACTTCACATCAATTTCGTCACCTTCTTTCAGACCAGATTCTTCGATTGTTTCCAGACGCTTCCAGTCGATTTCAGAGATATGAAGCAAGCCATCTTTACCCGGCAAGAATTCTACAAATGCACCGTAAGGCATTACAGAACGTACCTTACCTTTGTATACTTCACCGATTTCAGGCACTGCAACGATACCCTTAATCAAACGCATTGCATCGTCGATAGCCTGTTTATTGTTACCAGAAACTTCAATGCGTCCTACTCCATCTACTTCTTCAATGGTAATAGTAGCACCGGTTTCTTCCTGCATACCCTGAATGATCTTTCCGCCCGGGCCGATTACAGCACCGATAAACTCTTTCGGAATAGTCATTGTTTCAATACGTGGAGCATGCGGTTTCAGTTCTGCACGTGGCTCAGCAATACATTCGGTCAGTTTACCCAAGATGTATTCACGACCTTGTTTAGCCTGAAGCAATGCTTTTTCCAAAATATCGTAAGTCAAACCGTCGCACTTGATATCCATCTGAGTAGCAGTGATACCGTTCTTAGTTCCGGTTACTTTAAAGTCCATATCACCCAAGTGGTCTTCATCGCCCAAGATATCAGACAATACGGCATATTTTTCTTCTCCAGCATTCTTGATCAATCCCATTGCAATACCAGATACCGGGTTCTTGATAGGTACACCGGCATCCATCAGTGCCAATGTTCCGGCACATACAGTAGCCATAGAAGAAGAACCGTTTGATTCCAGGATATCGGAAACCACACGTACACTATAAGGATAATCTGCAGGAATCTGTCCCTTCAGCGCACGCCAAGCCAAATGACCGTGACCGATTTCACGACGGCCTGCACCGCGCTGTGCTTTTGCTTCACCTGTAGAGAATGGAGGGAAGTTATAGTGCAACAGGAAGCGTTCCTTATGCTGATCGAGTACATCGTCTACAATCTTTTCGTCCAACTTAGTACCCAATGTTACAGTACTCAAAGACTGAGTTTCACCACGTGTAAAGATAGAAGACCCGTGAGGACCAGGCAGCGGACTTACTTCGCACCAGATAGGACGGATTTCTGTAGTAGTACGGCCGTCAAGACGTTTGCCTTCGTCCAAGATGCAGCGGCGCATTGCTTCTTTTTCTACATCATGGTAGTAACGGTCTATCATGCCTTCTTTTTCTTCAAGTTCTTCTTCAGTAAACTGAGCCTTGAATTCTTCACAAATAGCATCGAAAGCATCCTGACGTTCGTGTTTGTTCTTGTTACCAGAAGCTGCAACTTCGTATGCCTTTGCATAGCAAGCTTCGTGAACCGCCTTGCGCAAATCTTCGTCGTTTTCTTCGTGGCAGTATTCACGTTTTACAGTCTTGCCCACTTCTTCCATCAGTTCCATCTGTGCTTTACAGTGTACTTTGATTGCTTCGTGTGCGAAACGCATTGCTTCGAGCAGGTCTTGTTCAGAAACTTCGTTCATTTCACCTTCTACCATCATGATGTTATCATAAGTAGCGGCTACCATCAAATCCATATCAGCTTTTTCCAATGCTTCGAAAGTAGGATTGATAACGAACTGTCCGTCGATACGTGCCACACGAACTTCTGAAATCGGACCGTTGAATGGAATATCTGATACAGCCAAAGCTGCAGAAGCTGCCAGACCAGCCAAAGCATCCGGCATATCCACTCCATCTGCCGAATACATATTAATTGTTACATATACTTCTGCATGGAAGTTGTCCGGGAACAACGGACGTAATGCGCGGTCTACAAGGCGGCAAGTCAGAATTTCATAATCCGAAGCTTTTCCTTCACGTTTGGTAAAACCTCCAGGAAAACGTCCGAACGCTGAATATTTCTCTTTATACTCCACCTGAAGCGGCATAAAATCTGTACCGGGAACTGCATCTTTTGCTGCACAAACAGTAGCCAGCAACATGGTGTTACCCATGCGTAGCATAACAGCACCATCTGCCTGTTTTGCCAGCTTTCCCGTTTCGAGTGTGATGGTTCTTCCATCACCCAACTCGATCGTCTTAACAATAGGATTGATCATAAAAAATGTTTTAATGTAAATTCATCATAAATACGCGCAAAGATAGGCATTTATATATTAACAAAGGAGGGAATTAGATAAAACTTTCATTTATAATCTGTTTTTATACATTTATTGATGATTTTCAAGGCAAAAACAGAGGAGAAAAGCAAGAAGAAACAGTAAAAACTTTGTGAAGTCATGAAAAGCCGTATCTTTGCAAATCGAATATAATGAGAACTGATAATGAAGAAAAATGCTTATATCGCAGCCGCATTGCTGTCGGCAGGACTGGTTGCCTGCAACAACGAACCTGCTTTTAAAGTAGAAGGTGAAGTAGCACAAGCTACAGACAAAATGTTGTATTTTGAACAAACAGGTCTGGAAGGTATCGTAACCATCGACTCCGTTAAACTTAATGACAAAGGTGCATTTTCTTTTTCAGGTGCACGTCCCGAATCACCCGACTTTTACCGTTTACGCATCGGAGAACAGGTAATCAACTTTACCGTTGATTCTACGGAAACCGTCACTATTCATGCCGACTTCAATAAATTCGCAACCGATTATCAGATTGAGAATTCAGAAAATAACGAAAAGATTAAAGAGCTGGTCCTGTTGCAAGCAGACTTACAGCAGAAAGTCAATCAATTAGGAAAATCAGGACTTCCTATCGGAGTGGTACAGGACAGCCTGCAACAAATGGTAAATGCCTATAAGGAAAAGGTAAAGAAGAATTACATCTTTATCGGTCCTAACAAACCGTATTCTTACTTTGCCCTGTTCCAGCAGCTCAACGGACTGATGATTTTCGACCCGTTGAACGACAAAGAAGACATCAAATGCTTTGCTGCTGTAGCTACCAGTCTGAACAACATGTATCCTCATGCAGACCGTTCCCGCAATCTGTATAACATGGTAATCAAGGGAATGAAAAATACCCGTACTCCACAAGCCAAACCGCTGGAAATTCCTGAAGACAAAATACAGGAGGCCTCTATCATTGATATTCCTCTTATGGACATAAAAGGAAATATCCGACATCTGACCGATTTAAAAGGAAAGGTCGTGCTGATAGACTTTACAGTGTATGCCAACGCGGCATCGGGAGCACACAATTTGGCACTTCGCGAATTGTATCAGAAATATGCTTCACAGGGCTTGGAAATCTATCAGGTTTCATTGGATACAGACGAACACTTCTGGAAAACAGCATCCGATAATCTGCCATGGATTTGCGTACGCGACCCACAAGGACCATACTCAACTTATGCAAACATATATGGAGTAACACAGCTTCCAACAGCTTTTCTTGTGAACCGTGAGAATGTGTTAAGTGTAAGAATCGGCGAAAAAACCAATTTGGAAGAAGCAATTAAGAAATTATTATAATATGTTGAAAAGCATGCTAAAATAGCTCGATTATATACTTGACAGATATTATAAAAAGACCTATCTTTGTCAAAGATACAAAATAAGAAAGGGTTCCGGCATTGTTTACATGTCGGGATTCTTTTTTGTTTATAGGATAGAAAAATTAGTAATAACAAATAAAAAAGGAGAAAATTATGGCTTACATGTCAGAAGAAGGTTACCAGCAACTGGTTGCCGAATTAAAACACTTGGAATCGGTAGAGCGCCCGAAAATCGTAGCTGCTATTGCCGAGGCTCGTGATAAAGGAGACTTGTCAGAAAATGCAGAATACGATGCTGCAAAAGAAGCACAAGGCTTGTTGGAAATGAAAATCAACCAGCTGAAAGCGACTATCAGCGACGCAAAAATCATCGATACTTCCAAGTTGAAAGCCGATACAGTACAGATCCTGACTCGTGTAGAGTTGAAGAATGTAAAGACCGGTATGAAAATGGCTTACACTATCGTATCAGAAAGTGAAGCAAATCTTAAACAGGGTAAGATCTCTGTGACTACTCCTATTGCACAAGGTCTTTTGGGTAAAAAAGTAGGTGACGTAGCAGAAATTACTATTCCACAGGGTAAAATCAGCTTGGAAATTACAGGTATATCATTTTAATCAATAAAGGCAAGTCTGCTTTATGCAGGCTTGCCTTTTTAATACTATACCATTATGGCAACAATATTCAGTAAAATCATTGCAGGTGAAATTCCCAGCTACAAGGTAGCAGAAAATGAAAATTTCTACGCATTCTTGGATATCAATCCACTGGTAAAAGGACACACACTCGTTGTTCCTAAAAAAGAAGTCGACTATATTTTCGATTTGAGTGATGAAGAGCTTGCAGCTATGCACATCTTTGCCAAACATGTTGCAGCTGCCATCCAAAAAGCATTCCCATGCAAAAAGGTAGGTGAAGCTGTCATCGGACTTGAAGTTCCACATGCTCATATTCATCTGATTCCTATACAAAAAGAGTCGGATATGATCTTCTCTAATCCGAAACTGAAACTGAGCGGCGAAGAATTTAAAGCCATTGCTCAAGCCATTCAGCAAGCATGGACAGATAATGCCCAATAATTTTTCCTCCTTAACTATATATGAAAGCCGTCCCTTACCGTTTGGGATGGCTTTTTTCGTATATTTGATGTAGTCTGAAGGTATTTAATTGACTACAAATAGATTAAAAGAAAC
>ERZ1027150.1506-NODE-1506-length-15084-cov-6.897465_pt1 | contig 15084 bp, 9 predicted proteins | sample MGYA00519276_ERZ1027150 | MGnify/ENA primary metagenome ERZ1027150 (study PRJEB26926, sample SAMN06164860) | human gut metagenome | biome: ENVO:00009003; feature: ENVO:2100002; material: ENVO:00002003 | host: Homo sapiens | place: USA | collected 2012 ... | reverse complement strand
GAGATTAGCTGCAGTCTCGTGGGCTCGGAGATGTGTATAAGAGACAGAAAACGGGCTTTTAAGGAGCCGGGCTTTGCGTCGTGTCCGGCATGGATGATGGCGCTGTTTGCTTTGGAGGTTCCGCAGCAGACGTCCTCTTCTTTTTCCAGCACCAGGATATTTAGTTGATAACGGGAAAGCTCCCGTGCAATCGCGCATCCGGTCACACCGGCACCGATTATGATTGCATCATACATGGTAAATTCTCCTTTCGGAAAAATGAAAGTCAGGCACTTGTAAATTACGGCAGAATGTGTCCGGCAGCAAGATAGAGACGATACCATTCCTCACGGGTTAGCGTAATATCGCAGGCGGCGCAGATCTCGCGGAAGCGGGAGGGCTTTGTCGTGCCGGCGATCAGCTGCATGTGTGCAGGGTGACGCAGAATCCATGCAGCTGCAATTGTTGTCGGAGTCGTGCGGTATTTGTCTGCAATTTCCTCCAGACAGTGGTTCAATTCGGGATACTTGTCGCTGCCGATGAAAACGCCTTCAAAAAAGCCGTACTGGAACGGTGACCAGGTCTGGATGGTGATATCGTTGAGACGGCAGAAATCGAGAATGCTGTCGTCGCGGTCAATTGCACCGGCGGTTGTCATGTTGACTTCCATGCCGTTCTGGATCATGGAGGAGTTGGGCAGGGAAAACTGCAGCTGGTCGGTTACGAGGGGCTGGCTGATATATTTCTGCAGCAGCCTGATCTGGCTGGATTTGTGGTTGGAAACACCGAAGTTGCGGACCTTGCCGCTTTGCTGCAGCTGGTTGAAGGCTTCTGCCACTTCTTCCGGCTCCATCAGGGCATCCGGACGGTGCAGGACAAGCACATCCAGATAGTCAGTGCGCAGACGTTTCAGAATGCCGTCTACAGAAGATAAAATGTGTTCTTTGGAAAAATCATACATAACGCCGGAAACAATGCCGCATTTGGACTGCAGAAGGATCTTGTCGCGGACAGAGGGGGACATGTGGATCGCGTCTGCAAACGCTTCCTCGCAGGTGCCCTGACCGTAGATGTCGGCGTGTTCGAAAAAGTTGCAGCCAAGCTCCAGCGCCGTTGCAACGAGTTCCTCGGCTTCTTTAGCGGAAACGTCGCGGATGCGCATGCAGCCGAGGGCAACGGAAGGGACTGTCAGTCCACTTTTTCCAAGTTGAATATATTTCATATACCTATACCTCCACCGGGTAAATTTCATTGCTTTCAGTATACCTCATAAGGCGGGAAAAGGAAAGAAAAAGAGGTGTCTGGAAGCGTTCAAAAAAACGATACCAGAAGAGAAAATTTTGTGTATAGAGAGGGAGCTTCCTGCACGCAAAAACCGGCAGAGATTTTTCAAAAATCTCCGCCGGCTGAAAAAGCCAGGTGTAAAGCAGCCGGTGGCCGTTGCCGTTGTCGGTCAGTTGCCGGAAGCTGCGGAATCCGCCGCTGCGAGCTCAGGCTTGCGCATCAGAATCGCCATAAATTCTTCGCCTGTAATCGTTTCATGCTCGTACAGGTATTTAGCGATTTCATGAAGCTTGGGCAGGTTATCCTGCAGAAGCTGGATCGCTTTCTGGTGCTGCGTTTTTACAAGGTCGACGGTCAGGGTATCGATCTGGGTCTGTGTCTCGGGTGAGCAGGAAAGGGAAGAATCGCCGCCCAGATACTGGTTTGCAACGGTTTCCATTGCAACCATATCGAAAGTATCGCTCATGCCGTAGCGGGTGATCATTGCACGGGCGAGCTTGGTTGCCTGCTCGATATCGTTGGAGGCACCGGTGGTGATGGAGTGGAAGATGATTTCCTCTGCTGCGCGGCCGCCGGTCAGCGTTGCAATCTTATTTGCCATTTCTTCTTTGGACATCAGGAAACGTTCGCCTTCCTCGACCTGCATGGTATAACCAAGCGCACCGCTGGTACGGGGAATGATTGTGATCTTGTGTACCGGTGCGGAGTTCGTCTGCAGGGCGGCGACAAGGGCATGACCGACTTCATGATAGGAAACGATCAGTTTTTCTTTTTCGGAGAGCACGCGGCTCTTTTTCTGGTAGCCTGCGATAACAACCTCGATGCTTTCTTCGAGGTCTGCCTGTGTTGCAAAACGACGACCGTCGCGGACTGCACGCAGAGCAGCTTCGTTGACGATGTTGGCGAGTTCAGCGCCGGAGGCACCGGAAGCAGCTTTTGCGATTTCATGGAAGTTTACATTATCTGCAATCTTGATCTTACGGGCATGTACCTTCAGGATATCTTCGCGGCCCTGTAAGTCAGGCAGTTCAACCGGAATTCGGCGGTCGAAACGTCCGGGTCTGGTCAGCGCAGGATCAAGGGAATCCGGGCGGTTTGTCGCTGCCAGGATGACAACGCCTTTGGAACCATCGAAACCGTCCATTTCTGTCAGCAGCTGGTTTAAGGTCTGTTCCCGCTCATCGTTGCCGCTGATCTGTCCATCACGCTTTTTACCGATTGTATCGATCTCGTCGATGAAGACGATACAGGGAGCCTTCTCACTCGCCTGCTTGAACAGGTCACGTACCTTGGCTGCGCCCATGCCGACGAACATTTCCACGAATTCAGAACCGGAAATGGAGAAGAAGGGAACGTCCGCTTCACCGGCGACTGCCTTGGCAAGCAGGGTTTTACCGGTTCCGGGAGGGCCTACGAGCAGTGCGCCTTTAGGCATTGTTGCGCCAATTGCACGGTATTTTTCAGGGTTATGCAAAAAGTCTACGATTTCGGTCAGAAGCTCTTTTGCCTCATCTTCACCTGCTACATCGGAAAACTTGATGCCGGTGGAGGATTTGACATAAACCTTGGCGTTGCTCTTACCGAACGACATCGCGCCGCCGGGACCTCCGGTCATGCTGTTGGTCATCTTTTTAAAGAGCAGCTGGCCTAAAAAGATGAAAATAATAGTAGGCAGGATAAAACCGATCAGCATATTCATCAGAGGGGACTGCTGAGTCGGAATCTCGCTGGTCAGATCCGCACCGGAGGAAGTGATCTTATCGATCAATTCGCTGTCGGTGTTGATCAGACCGGTCTTGCAGACCTGAGTTTTGCCATTCTGTTTGAGGGTGTAATAAATGATAGAATCCTGAACGTCGAACTGGACCTCCTGAATCTGTTTGCTGTCGATACCTTTTAAAAAGTCACTGTAGGTCGTTTCCCTGATGCTTCGTTCCATGATCCCCGGAAGAACAAAAATATTAAGCAGGAACATAACGATCAGAGCGACGACGGCATACGTGGCAAGCACTTGTTTTGGTTTTTTGTCATCGGGATTGGTTGTCATAGGTGTCTCCATTCTGTGCGCTGTCTGCACGGCACGGACATGTCGGGATGTCCGGGAAAAATAGTGTCTTAAAAACGTTTCAGATTAAGTTTATTATGCGTCCGGCCTGGGAAATTTACAAGAAAAGAATTGAAAAGAAATTCTAAAAGAAATATAAACTGAAAAGGAATCGGAGAGGGTATCATGTTCTTATGCGCAGCTGAAAACAGGAGAACAAAAAAACACCGTCCCCGAAAGTCAAGCTTTCAAAAACAGTGCTTCTTAGTGCACCGCCAGGGGCTCGAACCCTGGACACCCTGATTAAGAGTCAGGTGCTCTACCAACTGAGCTAGCGGTGCATAACTTATTTTGTTCTGTGCTTTTGTGTTGTCTCAAGCACAAGTGATATTCTATAGCATGATTTAATAAAATGCAAGCACTTTTTTGTATTTATTTAAGAACAATTTATCTTTTTTATAATTTTCTTGTTTTTTCATCATTTTACCATGTTTTTTATATTGATATGTGCCTTTATACCCCTTATAATTCTATTATATTCCCAATTTTAAGAGAAAATATTTATATTTAATATACATTTATTAAGAAAAGAGAGTTGATATGAAGTTAAAAAAATTCGAACAACAGCCAAAACACGTTGACAATATTCCAATTGAGGCTATTAATCTTGATTCTGAACAGGAACAGCCGCCAAAACCTGACAAAGCTGTTGGCAAGAATGTATTCCAGCCTAACAGCAAATACTTTACAATTGTTATATATGGTCTGCTTTTTGTGCTAGGTGCAATTCTTATATATAAGTTCATTGGTAACTGGCCTGCAACCGTCAAGTCATTGGGCAATATATTCCATATACTGTCACCATTTCTTATTGGTGGCATGATTGCGCTTGTTCTTTATCCGTTTATCAAGACCCTTTATAACAGGTTCTTCATGGGGGTATGCCATATCAAGTCCAAGAAAGCCGCCAAAATGCTTTCAATTCTTGTTGCTTACCTGATAGCAGTTGGCGCATTTGCAGTATTAATAGGCTTTGTTGTGCCTCAGATATACAAAAGTATTACAGAGATTGCCAATCAGGCTCCTGTATGGTACGAGAATATCCGCAACTGGTTCACTGAGTTTGAAGATAAGCACGCCAATTCTTCTATTGATTACAATTTCATTAATCAGAAGATTGAAGATGCTCTTCCTAAACTTGTTGACTACATGACTGGTGCACTTACCAATATGGTTCCTTACATTCTTAATACATCCATGGCCATTCTTTCGGGTGTGTTAAACCTTGTTATTGCAATTATCGTGTCCATCTACATGATTTCTGATAATAAGAATATCTTTTATCATTTTAAGAGATTTTTATATGCCGTGCTTCCTAGGAAAACAGCAGACAATACACGCATCATCTGTAAGAATTGTGCAAGCATTTTTATTAATTATATTATCGGCAAATCATTTGACTCAATTATTGTCATGATTATCTGCTTTATTATCATGCTGATTCTCAAGCTACCATATGCTGTTCTTATAAGCGTGATTGTCGGCATAACGAACATGATTCCGTATTTCGGACCATACATCGGTGGCGTGATTGGCGGTGTGATTATTGTTATCGCAAGCCCTATCAAACTTATCATATTTGTAATCATGATTGTCTGCATCCAGCAGGTTGACGGTCTGCTTATTGGACCTCGTATCATCGGCAGTACTACAGGTCTTAAGCCTGTATGGGTTGTGTTCTCAATAACCGTAGGTGGGGCGCTGTTTGGCGTAATTGGAATGTTCCTTGGAGTTCCCGTATTTGCCGTATTAAGCTACCTGTTAAACATTACAGTGCAGCATTTTCTGGACAAAAGAAAAGTCACCGTGCAGCCTTATGACTCGCCCGATGACCTCTAGATTATTTTTTGGTATTAAGAATTCTCACGACATCGTCGAGGGAATTCTTAAATCTTACCACTCTGTAATTCGCACCTTTATGCACATACATCACTTCTGATACTTTCCTTGCAAATGCTTTATTCTTCACAACAATTCTCCAAAAGCCTTTATATAGTATATGCATTTATTATTAATGATTTCTTACTGCGATAAGTTTACAGATAGGATTGCCCATCTGTGAAAATCTTGTCTCATACTCTGTCATTACATTACCCTCGTTAAGTACAGAGTCATTATGTAAGTCAAATGTGACAACAGGAAGCTCCCAGTCTGCCTCTTTAATCTCTTCTAATGAAAAATCGAATAAATCTTTATTATCTGTTTTGAATTCCACCTGTCCGTCCGGCTTTAATATAATGTCATATCTTGCCATGAACTGTCTTGAGGTAAGTCTTCTCTTCGCATGTCTGTCTTTGGGCCATGGATCTGAAAAATTAAGGTATATTCTGTCTACCTCTCCCTCTCCAAACACCTCACATATTGCCTCTGCATCCATTCTGATGAATCTTAAATTAGGAAGCTGAAGCTCATCCTGTTTCTCTACAGCTCTTAAAAGTACGCTTGAATACTTCTCTATACCCACATAATTAATATCAGGATTATTTGCTGCCAATGTTGTTATAAATGTGCCTTTACCCATACCAATCTCAATACGGATTGGATTATCGTTACCGAAAACCTGTGACCATGTGCCTTTCATCCCCTCTGGCTCTGTAAACACATATTCATTCTCTATCATTACTTCCCTTGCTCCGGGTACATTTCTAAGTCTCATACATTACTCCTATCTTATATATTAGCTCAGATTTCGGCTATGTCCGTGTGCGGTATACGCTTGAATATGACAAGCTGTGCAGGAGTTAATGCCACCATCTGCATAAGTTCAGTGCGTGAAAGCACGTCCAAACGAAGTGCGTTTGATTTCACGCACTGTAATAGACTTTGCAGATGGCGGCATTTACTCATGCTAAGCGAAGTCATCCTGAAAGCACATGCCGCACACAGACATAGCCGAAATCTGAGTTTCCTATATATTATTTACCATAAATATCACTTTTTGCCAAGCGGGGTTTACTTATGTACAATCCTGGGCTACAATGTATTTGTATATTTTATTAATCGGAGGAATTATCTCTATAATGAAAAAGCAATTTTTAAAAGGATTACTTATAAAGATAACCAGCGCTGTATCTGCCACTGTTTTGGTATTCTCAGCTTTTGCAGCGGATACCCAGGCTGCAGCATACAACAAAGTCTACAGCGAGACAGACACAACCAGCACAGAGGCTGTATGGCCGGATGCACCTGATGTTAACTCAAGCAGCTGCATTCTTATTGATGCTGATACAGGTTCCATTCTTTTCGAGAGGAACTCTCATGAAAAATGTTATCCAGCCAGCACAACCAAGATTTTAACAGGACTCCTTACTATTGAGAACTGTAATATGGACGATGTTGTAACATTTTCACAGTCAGCTGCTAACTCAATTAATGTATATGAGGATGCCAACTTAAGTTCAAAAGCAGGCGAGCAATTTACTGTCAACCAGCTTCTTCACGGACTTCTGCTGTATTCTGCCAACGAGATGGCTTATGCCCTCGGTGAACATGTGGCTGGCTCAATAGATGCATTTGTCGATATGATGAATGCCAAGGCAAAAGAACTTGGTGCTTTGAATACACATTTTGCCAATGCAAGCGGATTATATAATACCAACCACTACACAACGGCATATGATATGGCAATGATTGCAAGAGGGTGCTATAACAATGCTTCTTTTGTCAGCATTGATTCAACTGCCGATGCATATGTAATTCCTGCAACTAACATGTCTGCACAGCGTACAATAAGACACCGACACAAGATGTTAAAGGGTCGTGCCTACTATTATGAATACTGCAAGGGTGGCAAAACAGGATATACTGATGAATCACAGAATACACTTGTTACATTTGCAGAAAAAGACGGTATGCGTCTTATATGCGTTGTATTTAAGGAAGCCACAGATGAGATAAGATATGTTGATACAAGAACCCTTTTTGACTGGGGATTTGCCAATTTCCAGAAATCAACAACAACCGGAAGCCAGCTCGGAGCAATGTTCTCTAATGACAACTATTACAACTCGGCTGTTTTCTCAACTCTTTCACTAAACTTTGGACTAAACGCTTCATTTATCACAATACCTAATAAAAGTTCATTGTCAAATGTATCAATGACGGTTGATGATAATTATGACATGACCAATGAGAATGGTGTTATGACAACACATCTTAAGTTCTTATACAATGATAATACTGTCGGCACAACTACACTTAATATATCTGCTGCCAGAACAGATACCGGAAGCCTGCTGCCATACATTAATAATGATGTTTCATCATCTTATAAACCAAAAACATGTATCAGAATTAATATATGGATACTTGTTGGAATTGGTGCCGTTATTCTTTTTATCATCTACATTATTGAAGAACGGGCAAGAAGAAAAAGACAGAGAAGACACTATAACAGAAGAAGACGCAGATTATAATAAACAGAGGATTCGGAGCTAAACCCTGAATCCTCTGTTTTCTATATTATCAGTCTGTGTTTCATTACTAATTCCACCTTTTGAATATGTAAGGCCTGAATATACAGCCTGTGTATTCTTCATAAGCGGCTCAGAATCATCCTGTTTACTAACCTCATAAAAGGATGCCCTGAGTTTCTTTAAAAGCCCTGTAATTCTGTTAATCTCATTATTATCAAGACTTACAGATGCTGATATAAGTGACCTCTTCATATGATTATATATTACGAAAAGATTAGCTGATATCTCATACTGCATATCAAGTCCGCATATAAGCTGGTCTATAACCTTCTGTGCCATATATATATTATTATGCGCATGCTCTGTACTATCACTCTCACATGCATCATTAAGATATTCTATAGCCATATCATACAGAATCACAACAAGCTGTGATGCTGTTGCCTGTGTAATTCTATACTGAAATGTCTTAATTGTTTCTTTAGTCATAGCATCCCTTTCCTATATAACCATTGAATCTTAAACTACTGTAATAACTGTAATACCTGTGAAGGTCTTTCATTAGCCTGTGCAAGTATTGACGTAGCTGCCTGTGTAAGAACTGTTTCAGAAGTATAAGTAGTCATCTCTTCTGACATATCAGTATCTATCATTGTTGATAATGACTTGGTAAGGTTCTCACTTGAAACCTCAAGGTTATTAGTTGTATGATCAAATCTGTTCTCGTATGCACCGATTCTTGAACGTATTTTATTAGTCTTATTAATAGCTTCATCTACAGTAGATATCGCCCTTGATGCTGTATACTGAGTCATGACATTCATATGCTCCGTGCCAAGTGAATACGTTGTTATTGCCGGAATATCAATAACAATAACCTGATCCTGATTAGCACCTACATGTATGCTCATAGTTCCAACGTCTGTGACTTCCTGACTTATAGTTCTCGCTGTACCTGCACCTGCAGCTGACTGTCCATCATTGTTACTATCGTCAAATACAGTACCTGCCGCATTACCTGGAACATCCATTGAAAACTCTTTGTTATTAACATCTGTTACTGTAATTACAGTTCCCTTTGTTGAAAGAATTGCCGAATCAGCAAAACCAATTCGCTTTCCATCATCTCCTGTAGCAATCTCTGCCTTAACATCGCTTCCTTCTACATATATACCATCTTGTGTTGCTGCCTGTGGTATTCCCAAAATATCTGCAAGCTCTGCATTATCGCATGTTATATTCATCTTCTGGTCGCTTCCATACTGGTTAGTCATAATAACAAGTGTTGAACCAGCATAATCGGCTGTTGGCACATAACCTGCATAATCAGTACCATTAGCTGCTGTATCATTATTAAGGTCTTTAACTGTAAATGCAGAACCACCTGTGATGTTAACTCCGTCAATAATCTTTCCCATCACCTTATCAAGTGTATCACCTTCGGAAATGCTTATCTTGTAACCGTTTATGCTTATTGTTCCTTCCTGTTCTTTTGTTATAGAAGCTGTTGATGACATAGTAATACTTCCTGCTCCTACCGCTATAGCCTGTCTTGCATCCTCAGTAACAGTTATTCCATATACACCTGCTGTATAGCTGTCAGATACAGAAAGCTGATTAACTCCCTGAAGGTCTGAATATACTCTTCTTGAAAGATTACCGTTAATAAGAGACTGTGTATTGAATTCTGTCTGATCAGATATTCTGTCAATCTCGTTATTAATCTGTTCTATCTCTTTCTGTATAGCTTCTCTTTCATCATCTGAATTAACATCATTAGCAGCCTGAACGCTAAGTTCCTTTAATCTTGTGAGCATACTCTGGATTTCTGTAATTGCACCTTCTGCTGTATTTAAAACAGAAACTCCATCAGCTGTATTATTCTGGGCCTGACTAAGACCTCTTATCTGTGCTCTCATCTTTTCAGAAATAGCACATCCTGCAGCATCGTCCTTAGAGCCATTTATCTTGTATCCTGATGATAATCTTTCAATTGATGTTGACAGATTATTCTGTGATTTCTGTAATGCATTGTTGGCAACAATCGCTGCCACATTAGTTCCTATTCTCATATCTTAACCTTTCTGTCTGTCCAATTTACCTGTTCATGCTCTATATATCGGACTTTCTGTGCAAATCTTTAGCCTGCAAGCAGTTTTACAATCTGTGCTGCAATTTCATACAGCTTATCTGTTGCCACACTGTCAGCCGCTGCTTCATAAGTCACATATGGCACGTCTGACGATTTTGTAATGTTGACGGTCACATTTGTAAATCCAAATCCTTCTTTTAAATTTTCTTCCATATCCTCAAGAAGCTGGCTTCCTTCATCTGAAACTGCTGTGTCACTGACAATGTACATACCAAGACTTTCTCTGTCAGCCTTAGCCTCAACAGAAACTTTTCCTAATACGCTGCTTAGCATGTTTACAGATATACGACCTTTATTGTCGTCATCCTGAACCAATGTAAGTTTCAGCATACCTGTACTTCCTGAGTCTGTTATATACGGTATTCTGTAATCATGCCTTAATGCCAGATTCTTAATATATCCGATTGTTCTGTCCTTAAGTCTTAAATCCAGAAATCCCTCGTAATTGACATCTATCTGTGTATCAAGGTCTCCTGCTTTGGAAAGAACCTCCTGAAGTTCTTCCTCTGTCTCATCTTTCATTTCTTCATACATAAGTGACAGTTTTTCTTTATGTCCGATTTTTTCAATCGAATCCCTTGCATAATCACGTGTTGTCTTAACACCTCTGATATCCGGGAACTGTCCTGATTCTAAAAATGCTTTAACAGCCTGTATGTTACCACTGTTTATTTCTGTATCTGCATTTCTTATCTGCCTCAATATATCAGCTCCTGCCTGCACTGCTGCCTGCTGTTCCTTAAGATATTCCTCATAATATTGTTCCTCGGCTGCCGCATCATAGTTATCCTCTAACTGTTCAATAAACATTTCAACGGACTGTTCTCCGATTCCGGATGAGTTATCCACATTCTTTAATGTATTCGGGGTAACTAATCCACCATTTGCCATAAATAATGCACTGTAATAGTTAGCAATTCCGCTTACCTCTGCCATTCCTGTATTCTCATCAATAACAGCGTCCATGTCATAATGCTTTCTTGAATTATATGCAGTCATAAGATTATTCATAGTGACCTCAGCTCCCTGCTTAATCAGCGCACCTGCTGCCACTCCGGCATCTCTGGTGAATATATTCATCATCTGGTATATTCCTATAAACTGCTTTCTCTGCTCTTTAGTAATACCATTGGTACGGTCAAGCTTATAAAGAAACTTTGAAAACTTCTCCTCATTATCCTTAGATGCTTTATTATTAGCCTCTGTAAGATATTCGTTGACTTCCTCAATTGAAGCATTCATTGGATTTACTCCGTCTTTTATCATATTAAGAACTGTCTCCGGTTTCATATTCTTAATAAGATTATTAATCATTGCATTAACAGATTTGACTATCTCTACATTTTCCTTTGTCATATCCATGTTATTAGCAGCCAGTACCTTTATTGCTTCCTTGTCCTCATCAGTTCCCTCAAGTCCAAGCTCCCTAATAATATCATCCGCACTTCCCTGTACTGCCTTCTTTAATGAATCACCTAAATCGCCTCTTATCTGAGTTCCGACTGCCTCATAAGTTTCATTCATCTTGTCAAACATACTGGCAAATACACGCGCAGGATTTCTTACTATCTCATTCAATGTCTTTCTTGCTTCAAGAACATCTGTATATGCAATCTGCGCTTCTTCATACATTTCATCCGCCTGTTCATATTCCATAAGCATTGAATTAAGCTCATCTATCGGAGTTGTAAGAATAGAAATGTTATTCTTAACGAGATATATGGACGCATTCGCACTCATAAGAACCCTTGCTGTTACAAGCGTGTCATACGCCTTATCTGCTGCCTGCTGTACATCAGATGCCTGATTCCTAACTTCACTATTTCCTGTGCTTACTGTTGCTGCACTGTATTCAATTCTGAAGCTTCTTGCATCCATCTCCAGCTTAAGGCTTGCTATTGTAAATGTTTCCCCTTTTGATACCACATTTGCAACATCTGAATACTCTGCCCTGTTAATAGTATCAAGAGCTGTCCTTATATCATCAACTGGCGAACCTGTAACGAGCGTATTCTCTGCCTTGCCTCCAAGCTTCATATTATCAAATATTTTATTAAGCAGTTCCTCTGAATCAGCCTGTATCATATCAATGTCTATCGAATCAAGCTGTGCTTTATATTCAAGATTTTCTTTAGTAACAGGAATCTGTGCGTCTATAAATGCTCTTGCATCCGCAAGTGTATTATCATTAACCTCAAGACCTGACGAAGCAATTATCTTCTCAATTCCCGGCCTTAAAGCTTCAAAATCAGCGTCAGATATTGCATCTGCGCACTTTCCTATTGTAACGCCATCCGCACTGATACTTGATGAGGTTGCCGCCTGTGCCTGATATATTCCAGCAATTGAAGGCTCTATGCGATTAGCAACCATGTAATTCTTTGTGTTCTCTGATAATGGCTTTAACTCTTTACTCTTTTCAAGTGTGCCTTTAACCTCAGCAACACTTTCATCATTGACAGCTATATCTGCTCCCTGCATACGGCTCTCGATACTTGCCGCCATTGCTGCACTTCCAGTCACACTCTCAATCTTATCCTTAGAAACTGCTGTTCCATAATTAACATAATCATCAGAGTGCATCGCAAGTTCTATCTTAATCTTCTCTACGATATTAACCATATCATCAGGCGTTGCATCTGTAAGATTAAAGCCATCCTCATCTAACTTTACCGCATCAGCACCTGATAACTTCATCATCAATGCCTTAAGGCTTATCTTTGCACCAGAAGCACTCGCCATAATCTGGCTCTTTACATCATCTGCCTCCTTAAGTAGCCCCTCATATGTATTGTCAGTTGCAGCTGTCACACCCCCAGAAATTACCACTCCTGCAAATGCACCTGCCACACCCTCACTTTTAGCCGTCTTATTCTCTTTATAATTAATTGATGTTCCCTGTGTGGCCACATCTTTATTAAAATTCGCACCTGAAACTGTATATGTCATATTCTGCTGCCTTTCTTATTCACTGTCTGAAACAATCACCCATTGCATTGTCATGTAATAAATATTTCGGCAGATATAGCGGGATAATTGAGAGATTAGTGGCAACAAATAAAAAGGAAGCTGATTCAGAATTAATGAAAATCCAAACCAGCTCCCTTTCTCTATATTATTGTCCTATATCTTCGTAGCATGAACCTTAGAAACATCACCGTTAAACTCATACACAGCTATTCCATACTTATGTAAGTCAATAAGCAATGACTGCGGATATCCATCACAATCTCCCTTAACGGCTGTAAGAGTCTTCTTCTGGTCAGCTTCATTATCTCCAAGAACCAGCTTATACTTAGTCTTGAACGGAACTCCTATTCTGAAGCTGTCTCTTTCAACTGGTGTAAAATTAAGTACAAAGAGAAGATTCTTCTTTCCATCCGGACTGATTCTCATAAATGATAAAACGCTATTATCTTTATCATTGGCATTAATCCATCTGAATCCTTCACTGCTGTAATCAGTAGCATACAGACATGGATAATTCTTATTAAGCTTCAGACACTTTTTCGTAAAATCCTTAAGTTCTGTATGACTTTCATCCTCTAACAGATACCAGTCAAGAGCACGCTTCTCACTCCACTCATTCCACTGACCAAATTCCTGTCCCATGAACAGAAGCTTCTTTCCTGGATGTCCACACATATATGCATATGCCAGCTTAAGATTCTTGAACTTGTCCTCCCTGTCACCAGGCATTTTCCCAAGCATAGAACACTTAAGATGTACAACCTCATCATGTGAAAGCACAAGAATGAAATTCTCGCTGTAAGCATACATCAATGAAAATGTCATCTTGCTATGATTAAACTTTCTAAAATATGGATCAAGCTTCATATATTCAAGGAAATCATGCATCCAGCCCATATTCCACTTAAATGTAAAGCCAAGACATTCCCCATTGTCTGGATCACCACTTACCATAGGCCATGCTGTTGACTCCTCAGCTATAGTTATTGCCTGTGGGAATCTCTTCTTTAACATGCTGTTAAAATGCTTTAAAAAACTGATTGCTTCGAGATTGCCGTTGTCACCATATTTGTTAGGAACCCAGTTACCTTCTGTCCTTCCGTAATCCAGATACAGCATTGAAGCAACAGCATCAACTCTTAAACCATCAATATGGAACTTGTCCACCCAGAACATTCCATTAGCAATAAGGAAGTTAGCCACTTCATTCTTGGAATAATCAAATACCTTAGTTCCCCAGTCAGGATGCTCTCCCTTTCTAGGGTCTGCATACTCATATACACAGCTTCCATCGAAATTAGCAAGTCCATGTGCATCCTTTGGAAAATGTGCCGGTACCCAGTCAAGAATTACACCAATTCCTTTTTCATGCATATAATCTACAAAATACATGAAATCCTTAGGTGTTCCGTATCTTGCTGTAGGTGCATAATAACCAGTCACCTGATATCCCCATGATCCATCATATGGATACTCTGCAATTCCCATAAGTTCAATATGTGTATATCCCATATCTGAAACATATTTTGCAAGCTCAGGTGCCAATTCTCTATATGTATAGAATCCGTCCTCTGTTCCATCATCTTTCTTCTTCCATGAGCCAAGATGACATTCATATATAGAAAGAGGAGCTTTAAGATGATTCTCCGTCTTCTTCTTCTCAACCCATTCAGAATCTTTCCATTCATAACCTGAAAGATCGGCAACTATTGATGCTGTCTCTGGTCTTAACTGTGCCTGATTAGCATATGGATCTGCCTTGTAAAGAGCCTCTCCACTCTGGGAAATAATAAGGAACTTATACATATCCCCTGCTTTAGCTCCCGGTATGAACAAATCATATATTCCACCATCTGAAATCTTCTTCATATCATAACCATATGCATTCCAGTTATTAAACTCACCTATAACATAGACTTCTCTTGCAGCAGGTGCCCACACAGCAAAATACACACCTTCTTTTCCGTCTTTTACTCCAACATGCGCACCCATTTTGTTATATATCTCATAATGAGTTCCCTGTCCAAAAAGATATGCATCCAGTTCTGTGATTGCCAGCTGCTCGTATTTTTGCATATTCTTCATAAAATCCTCCATTATATTATTATTATCCTACACGACACTTATGGGTCCCCTCAGATATCCCACTAATTAATAGCTGTCTCTTATACACATCTGAC
>ERZ1027150.1489-NODE-1489-length-15258-cov-6.277577_pt1 | contig 15258 bp, 10 predicted proteins | sample MGYA00519276_ERZ1027150 | MGnify/ENA primary metagenome ERZ1027150 (study PRJEB26926, sample SAMN06164860) | human gut metagenome | biome: ENVO:00009003; feature: ENVO:2100002; material: ENVO:00002003 | host: Homo sapiens | place: USA | collected 2012 ... | reverse complement strand
TCGTGGGCTCGGAGATGTGTATAAGAGACAGGAGCAGTTCGGTTTTACCGCAATAAATCCTCTCTTGGTGCCCAGACGTTTTTTCTGGAACTCGATGACATCGAAATGTTCCGGGTTGATTTCCGGCACTACCATCGGCACATCCGGTGTCCAGCGGTGTGCGCTGTTGTTGGAAACAACCGGTGTCTCGGTCTTTGCATATGCTTCTTCAATCGCTTTGATCTCGTCTTTCGACATATCAACAGCGGAAAATACAAAATCTACGGTAGATGCCACATGCTCTACATCATTTACATTCATCACAACGAGCTTTTTCACTGCTTCCGGCATTGGAGTATCCATTTTCCAGCGTCCGCCGACTGCTTCCTCGTATGTTTTTCCGGCACTTCTCGGACTTGCTGCCAGGGTCACAACTTCAAACCACGGATGGTTCTCCAGCAGAGAAATAAATCTCTGACCTACCATACCGGTTGCTCCTAAAATTCCTACTCTCAATTTCTGCTCCATTGGTTTCATCTCCTTGTTCTTCTGTGGCGTACATTTGTGCGTCTCATGTCATACTATACCAATTTTTTCAAAATTGCAACTGTTTTTTCAATTTTCCTGTAAATATTTTTTATTCTGCTCGATGACAGCCAGCATCGCATCTGCTCCCGGCGCACCGATCGTGTTGCGTCGTTCTACGCAGTTCTTCATGCTGATGGCATCATAAATATCATCCTCGAAGACCGGGCTGATCGCTTTGTACTCTTCGAGTTTCATATCATCAAGGGAGATTCCTTTGTCAATGCAGTACAGAACGAGACGGCCGACAATGCCATGTGCATCGCGGAACGGAACGCCATTTCCAACAAGGTAATCAGCTGCGTCCGTTGCATTCGTGAAACCGTTCTTTGCACTGTTCTCCATGCGGTCTTTTTTGAAGCGCATGGTAGAAAGCATGCCATTGAACAGAGCCAGGCAGCCTTTTACGGTGTCGATGGCATCGAAGGTCAGCTCTTTATCCTCCTGCATATCTTTGTTGTACGCCAGCGGGATTCCCTTCATAGTGGTGAGCATTGACATCAGAGCTGCGTAAACGCGGCCTGTTTTTCCTCGAACAAGCTCTGCGATATCCGGATTCTTTTTCTGCGGCATGATACTGCTTCCGGTGCTGTATGCGTCGTCGATGTCCACAAACTGATACTCATTGGTATTCCAGATGATGATCTCCTCGGAGAAGCGGGAAAGATGCATCATAATCGTAGAAAGAGCACTGAGGAGCTCAATGACATAGTCACGGTCGGATACGGAATCCATGCTGTTTAAGGTCGGGCCGTCAAAGCCGAGCAGCTCTGCGGTGTAAGCGCGGTCCAACGGATACGTCGTTCCAGCCAGCGCACCGGAACCGAGCGGACAGTAATTCATTCTCTTGTAGATGTCTGCAAGGCGGCCTCTGTCGCGGCGGAACATTTCAAAATATGCGCCCATGTGATGTGCCAGTGTGATCGGCTGTGCTTTCTGCAGATGGGTGAATCCCGGCATATAGGTGTGAATGTTCTCTTCCATGATTTTTTCGAGTGTTACCAGCACCTCTTTGACGAGTGCATCAATCTCGGTGATCTCATCGCGGACATAAAGTTTCATATCGAGGGCTACCTGGTCATTGCGGCTTCTTCCGGTGTGCAGCTTCTTTCCGGCATCTCCGATGCGGTCAATCAGGTTTGCCTCCACGAAGCTGTGGATATCCTCATATTCGCTGGTGATTTCCAGTTTTCCGCTCTCTACGTCGGCAAGAATCCCCTCCAGTCCTGCAAGAATCTGGTCTCTTTCGTCTTCTGTCAGAATGCCCTGTTTTGCCAGCATCTTTACGTGTGCCATGCTGCCTTTGATGTCCTGTTTATAGAATTTCTGATCAAAGCTGATGGATGCATTAAAATTATACACTAACTTGTCGGTCTCTTTTGTAAACCGTCCGCCCCATAACTGTGCCATTTTCATTCCTCTTTTCCTGTAAGTTTTTTAAATTATCATGTATTATTATACAAGACTCCCCTCTTCCTTTGCAAGTCAAATCACCTACTTTCCCGAATTTCGGCGTTTTGTGTAGTTTTTCTCCAGCCAGCCCAAGATGCCGTACAATCCTGCCGCAACGAGGCAGAGGATCAGGATGGACAGGATTACCCAGTCAAGTCTGAACAGATTTGCCCACCTTTTTGCGGCAGAGACGCTCGTCAGCCGCCCGATTTGCCGCTATCCAGAGCTCTTCAGAGACGATAGCAGGAATTTTCCCCGCATAGACGTACTGCCCGCCCGGCGGTGTAGGGAGCGTTTTTCCGGTGTTAAAATCGTAATGCTTCCTGTTCATGACTACGGTGCCTTTATTCATGGGATTCCGCACCATGCGGATAATGTCTGTTCCAGAGAATGGTTTTCCGGCGCGGCTGCGGACGCCCTCTGCTGCCAGAACCGCCGCAATTTTCCGTCCGCCGAGACCGTCTGCACAGAGTTCGTACATACGGCGCTTCACTGCGGCCTCCTCCGGGATGATCTCAATCGCTCCGTCTGCCGTCCGCCGGTAACCATAACTTTTTGAGGTCAGCACCGGCTTTCCATTATTCTGCTGCCGTTTCTGGTGCGCCAGATTCATCTTCTTGCTCAGCTCCCGGCTGTACTCCTCCGCCAGAATCGCCTTAATGCCGGTCAGAAGCGCGTCTTCCGGCGAATAGAATGTGTTCTCCAGATAAAAATACAGCCGCTTTCCGGCGCAGTTTAAGCGGTCTGCGAACAGATACCAGTCCCGCGTGTTCCGCATCAGGCGGTCCTGCGACTTGATTACGACGACATCAAACCGGTTCTGCTCGAGATCCTCGTACAGGCGGTTATATTCCCATCTGCCCTTCCGGCTCGTACCGGAGCGGCTCTCCACGTAGGCATCCACAAGCCTCCATCCTCTTGCCCGGATTGCCTCTTCCGCCTCCGCCGCCTGCCTTACCAGCGCATCCTTCTGGTTTTCCTCCTCGGTGCTGCACCTTGCATAATAAACCGCACGCAGCTTCTCCTCTTCCATCTCCTGTCTCACTTTCCAGATGCTTCTCTTTACTATATAGAAAAAAGGACCGGAAAGTTCCGACCCTCTTTTTGTAATTTCTTTTACGGATTGTACCGTCCGCACGGCTCATAGCCTTCGGCGATCAGGTCCTCGCGCGGTCCCTGATATGTCGCCTTGTTTTCATCCTTAATCGAGCTGACGCTGGAGCATGACGGCAGGTGGAATTTCATGCTGGATGTGTTCATGACATATTCCTGCTGATCCGTCATCGTTCCGCTGCTTTCGCTTAACGTGCTGTCTCCCGTTGCATAATTAATCGAGATGCCCGGCTGATTGTTGTATGCGAAGATATGGAAGGAAATGCCCTCGCCGTCATCTTCCATGGAAAGTGCCTCCATCTCCACACCGTCCGCTACAAGGTCGTCCCCGGTAAAAATTGGTGTAACGCGGTACAGCACATGGTTTCCGGTCTCTTTGACGTAGTCGGCAACCATGTTTTCAAACGGCAGCATGCCCTCGACGTTCAGATAACGTGTTCCAGTGATCAGATTCTTCTCGTTTGCATTCTCACCGGTCAGCTGGTATCCGATCAGATGGCAGCGGTTGTACAGATATTTACCTTCCACCTGATCGTATTTTACCGTATGCCAGCCCGTCGGCTTTACCTGGCCGATCGCGCCGCGCTTCTCCGTCGGCATCAGATCCTGGCCGATATTCGCCTCTGCCACGCCGCACCGTCCCAGGCTGTCCGGATCGCTGTAATGCTCGTACGACTCGGTCGTCTTTTCCTCATCGGTAAAATCCGGCTCATTTCCGTTTAAAACGACATACGGTTCACCGGAAAACTCCGGAACATCAAGAACTGAAACGGCCGTCGGTGCCTGATCGGTAATCTGGGATTCCGTCATCGTATAAGCGGCCGTAACCTCCGAACCGGAATCTGCTCTCTCCGTCGAGAGAAGATCCTGCGCCTCACAGCCGGTCAGTGTCAGAACAAGAAGCGCCGCCAGCAGCAGAAGCTGTTTTCTTAGTTTTTTCATTTCTCATATACCTCTTTCGTTATTTTCTCATGGGAATAGCCTGCAAACTCCTCCTCGGACACTTTATTCCATTTGGAAAGATCCAGGTCGAATTTCCGGTCAGACGGATAATGCCGGTTCCACCAGAAAACGATGATTTTCTCTATCTTCGCTTCCACAACCTGCAGTCCCGTATTCTCCACAAAGCAGTATTCTCCTTCGCCTGCCTGCTCCAGAAAATCTGCCGCCGCCTGAAGTGTTACCTTCCCACTCTCCTTCTGCTCCGCGAACAGCTTTTCCGAAGCCGGATTCATCCAGAGCGTTTTCCCCTCACACAGTTCGCAGATTTTTTCCGTTACCACGCGGTCCCGCGAAACGCGTCGTCCGCCAAACTGCATTCCTTTTCGTTCTTCCAGACATACGATTCCAATCATCTGTCATCCTCCCTTCTCTTGCGTGTGCATATCTGAACACCTGACTGCCGTAGATAATCAGATAGCCAAGCCCCTCTCTTGCCCCGATAAACTCTCCGATTACAACACCGACGAGGCACAGGCCGATGTTGACCTTCCACACGGCGAGCAGCCCCGGAAACGACCACGGCAGCACGACGCGGAACAGCATATCCTTCTTCGTTCCGCCGAGTGTTGCAATCAGGCGGAGCATATCCGGCTCCACACTCTGAAAGTTGCTGTAAATGCTGATCACCGAGCCGAATATCGCAACGGAAATGCCGGCCGTGATGATCGTTTTCACGTTTGCCCCCATCCACACAATGAGAAGCGGGGCGAGCGCCGATTTCGGCAGGCTGTTCAGGACTACCAGGTACGGCTCCATCACCGCAGAAAAGCGCGGAAAGAGCCACAAAAGCACAGCGAACGCCATGCCAAGTGCCGAGACGAGCAGAAAGCTGATTCCCGTCTCATACACCGTGATCCCGATATGGCGCAGAAGGTTCTGCTCCGTCAGCAGGGTCACGAACGTTTTTCCCACCCGCACAGGGCTGGAAAAGATAAACGGATCGATCCATCTCAGATCCGCCGCCACCTCCCATAATACCAGAAAACTGACGAGAAGCAAAGCCCGAAACACCCGCACCTGCTCCCGTTCTCTTTTTTTCTGCCGGAGATACGCCCTCTGAAAGCTGCTCTCCGGCGTTTTTGCCTGCTCACGCATTTTCATTCAGCTCCTTCCAGATGGCATTGAAATACGTTTTAAATTCCGGCGCACTGCGCGCTTTCATCGGCGTGCGCTCCTCCATCGCAAACTGGATTGGAATCTTTTTTTTCACATATGCCGGCCGTGCCGCCAGAACAATCACACGGTCCGCCATGCTGATGGCCTCCGAAATATCGTGTGTCACGAGAATTGCTGTCTTTCCCTCTTTTTTAATGATCTTTCCGATATCATCACAGACGTTCAGCCTCGTCTGGTAGTCGAGAGCGGAGAACGGCTCGTCAAGCAGCAGAAGATCCGGCTCCATCGCCAGTGTACGGATCAGTGCCGCCCTCTGCCGCATACCGCCGGAAAGTTCGGACGGACGGGCATTGGAAAAGGATTTCAGGCCGTATGTCTCCATCATCTCCCCGACTTTTTCTTTCCGCTCGGGTGTCAGCGTGCGCGAAATCTCAAGGCCCAGCAGAACGTTGCTGTAGATGGTCCGCCATTCAAACAGGTGGTCTCTCTGCAGCATGTAGCCGATATGGAGATCCGCCTCCGTGATCGGCCGTCCGCGACTCAGCAGAGTTCCCGCCTCCGGCTTTAAAAGACCGGAAATCAAGTTCAGGATCGTGCTCTTTCCGCAGCCGCTCGGTCCGACAAGAGCAACAAATTCCCCCGGGTTTACCGAAAAGGTCAGATCGCACAGCGCCGGTGTTTCTCCTTTCATGGTGTGATAGGACAGTGATATATGCTCTAATGACAGGATTTGATCATCCATTTTTTTGCATCCTCCTCTATCTATAAGATATCATATGCAGCTTGCATCCCAGCCGCGCTGAGGCTATAATAGAAAGGATTGAAAGATACCAGGAGGTTTGAAGATACATTATGGCCAATAAAAGAAATTACCAGAAGGAGCTGGATGCGAAGATTGCAGGACTTCACGGTGAAGTTCCGACCTTGCTGCTGCACAGCTGCTGTGCGCCGTGCAGCAGTTACGTGCTGGAATATCTGTCGCAGTATTTTTCCATTACGCTCTTTTACTATAATCCCAACATCTATCCGCCGACGGAGTACGAGCACCGCGTGGAGGAACAACAGCGTCTGATCCATTCTCTTCCCGCCGTGCATCCGATTTCCTTCTGCCCCGGCCCGTACGATTCTGACCGGTTCTATGAACTGACACGCGGGATGGAAAATGTGCCGGAGGGCGGCGAGCGCTGTTTTGTCTGCTATGAAATACGGCTCCGCGAAGCGGCCGAAATGGCAAAGCAGCTCAAACTCGACTATTTTACAACAACCCTCTCCATCAGCCCGCTGAAAAACGCGGAAAAGCTGAATGAAATCGGAGAACGGCTTGCCGCCGAATACGGGATCCCATATCTCAATTCAGATTTCAAGAAACGGGGCGGCTACCAGCGTTCCATCGAACTTTCCCATGAATACGGCCTCTACCGCCAGGACTACTGCGGCTGCGTCTTTTCCCGCCGGGAACGCGACGCACGGGTGGCAGCACAGGAAAATGAAAACAGCTGATGTGCTCTTTGAAGTGCCTGGCCAAAAGCTCCGTCAGGATATGCTGTACGAACTGATTTTCCTGAAACTTGTAACAGCAAACGCCCTTTGCAGCAGATCTTTTTCCTGCAAAGGGCGTTCGTATTTCTGTCATATTTCTCATGATACCAGAAAACCCGCAGAACCTTACGTCCTGCGGGTTTCTAAAGAATAAGCCGAAAATCAGATTCGAACTGACGACCCCTTCATTACGAGTGAAGTGCTCTACCGGCTGAGCTATTTCGGCCTGTGAAATTCATTTCCTGAATGACACAATCATTATTATACCGTATTTTTTTGAAATTGCAAGCATTTTTTTGAAATTTATGAATCTTTTTCTAAAATTTGTTCCGCCCCACTGATTTCCCGCCGTTTCCATCCCTGTTGTTTTCACCTCCCTGGCGCAAATTTTATGCATAAACTTTGTCCTTACTTTCAAAAATTAAGGAAAACCATCCCTTTCCCTTATAAAAATTAATGTATTTTGAAAGAAAAGCATTGACAACCGCCAAAAAAGTAAGTATAGTTTTTAACTAAAGGAAGAAAGGGGCTGTTGTCATGACCATGCAATACGATAATCTGGAAGACAAGCTCAGTCAGCTTGTAGAGTATACGAAAGATTCCGGAAAGATTGATTTATCTTTATACACTGAGTACGATGTAAAACGGGGACTGCGTGATTCCACTGGTAAAGGTGTTCTCACCGGCCTGACCGAAATTTCCGATGTTATCGGCTTCGATATTGATGAGCGCACCGGCGAAAAAGTTCCGACCGATGGCCGTCTCTATTTTCAGGGCTATAACGTCGCAGATCTGATCAAAGGTATGGAAGGACGACGCTTCGGTTTTGAAGAGATTACCTATCTTCTTCTGTTCGGTTCTCTTCCGACAGAACCGCAGTTAAATGATTTCAACGAAATTTTAAGTATCTACCGCGAGCTGCCGGACACTTTTGTCCGCGACGTTGTCATGAAGGCAACCAGCAAAAACATGATGAATACTCTGCAGCGCTGTGTGCTGACCCTGTATTCCTACGACGAAAAGCCGGATGACATTTCCATTCCGAACGTCCTCCGCCAGGCTTTGAGTCTGATCGCCAAAATGCCGCTGATCGCCGTTTACGGCTACCATGCATACCGCCACTACCACGAAAACCAGAACCTGATCATCCGAAATCCGAAACCGGAGCTGTCGATGGCTGAAAACATTCTGCAGATGCTTCACCCGGATGGAGAATACACTGCTCTGGAGGCAAAGGTTCTCGATGTTGCGTTAATTCTTCACGCAGACCACGGCGGCGGAAATAACTCAACATTTACGACACACGTTGTCTCCTCCTCCGGAACCGATACCTACTCTGCTGTTGCGGCTTCTTTAAGTTCCTTAAAAGGACCGCGCCACGGCGGTGCCAACTTGAAAGTTATGGAGATGTTTGAAAATATTGAAGAGAATGTTACAAACTGGGAAGACGAAAACGAACTGCGCACCTACCTGACCAAAATACTTGATCGTGAAGCATTCGATGGAACTGGTCTTGTCTATGGTATGGGCCATGCTGTTTATACCCTGTCCGATCCACGTTGTGTGATTCTGAAAGAATATGCAAAAAAGCTTTCCGCTGAGAAGCACCGCGAGAAAGAATTTGCTCTCTATGAGTCTGTAGAACGCATTGCCGGCGAGTGTATCGCCAAAAAGCGCCGTCTGCTCAAACCAGTCTGTGCAAATGTTGATTTCTACAGCGGTTTCGTCTACGCAATGCTTGGCCTTCCAAAAGAGCTCTACACCCCGATCTTTGCTATCTCCCGTATCTCCGGCTGGTCCGCACACCGGATCGAAGAGCTTGTCAACGAAGGAAAGATCATCCGTCCGGCTTATAAATATGTCGGTCATCATCGTCCGTACGTTGCCATTGAAAGAAGAACCCCAAGAAAGACTTCCCACAGTTTTTCAAATAACTAAAAAATTATGCAAAAAGGACACCTGCCCGTACCGTTCTGGTATCGGGCAGGTGTCCTTTTATTGCCAAGTGATCTCTCGAAAAACCCGCGGAGCGTGCTTCTCATGGTTATAAACAAAACTCTGCGTTATACCCGGATCTTTGTTCCCTTGGTATCTCGTTTTGCCAGCTTAATCTTCGCTGTCAGAGAAATCTCTTTGTCGTGATACGTGATCGTGTAATCCATCCGGCTTGCCAGCAGATACGCATGCTCTACCGCGTCGTCCTCTGCCATACGGATACCACGCACACCAACGGCTGCTTTTTTCTTCTCCGGCACTTCACTCGTAAGGAAACGCAGGAAGACACCGTTTTTCGTCTGCAGAACCACATACTCCTGCTCCTGGCAGACCTCGGCAAGAATCAGACGGTCCTCCTCGGATGAAAGCTTCGTCGCCGCGATCGTTCGTTTTACGACATCAAACTCGGATCCATCGACAAGCTTTACCATACCGGCCGCGCTGACGAACAGCAGCTTATTGTTCTTGATATTTTCCAGTGCATCGACGTAAATCATCTGCTCCTTCTGGCTGCTGTAATTTCCAAGGTTGTCGATCGGCGTTCCCTTGTCACGGAATCTTCCATACGGGATGTCCATTACTTTGATGCTGTGCATCATGCCAAGATCCGTAAAGACGCAGATCTTATCGGTGTTTTTGCACTGGAACACATATTTGTTCTCGTTGTGCACAGCCTCTTTGTTCCGCTCGTAAGCAGACGTATCGATCGTCTTCGCATAACCGAAGCGGTCCATCAGGAAGACAACATCCATCTCCTCGACCTTCGGCTCCTCAAGAACAATCGCCTCAGCATTCTCAATCGCCGTTTTCCGCTTGTGGCCGTACTCTTTTTTAATCTGCGTCAGATCTTCCATAATAACTTCCGACATCGAGTCGTAATGATTTAAGATATCCTCGTACTTCGTAATCTTCGCCACAGTCGCCTCATGATCTTTTAAGAGTGCTTCCACTTCCAGTCCGATCAGTTTCTGCAGACGCATCTCCAGAATCGCCGTTGCCTGGCGTTCCGTAAAGCAGAGCTGTGCTGCCATACGCTCACTTGACTTTGATTTGAAGCGGATACCATCGGTCACACCCATAATCAGACACTCTTTGACCTGCTTCTGTGTCTTGCTTCCGCGCAGGATCTCAATGATCAGATCGATCACATCGCATGCCTTGATCAGACCTTCCTGCACCTCGCGGCGCTCCATCTCTTTGCGGAGAAGGTTCTGGTATTTGCGGGTTGCCACTTCAAACTGGAAATCAACGTGATGCTCGATCACCTGTTTAAGGCTTAACGTCTCCGGTCTTCCATCTGCCACGGCGAGCATGTTGACACCGAACGTATCTTCCAGACGTGTTTTCTTGTACAGCAGATTCGTGATCCGCTCCACATCCGCGCCTTTTTTCAGTTCGAGCACGATGCGTGTTCCTTCTTTCGAGGACTGGTTGGAAATGTCGACGATTTCCGGCGCTTTCTTGCTCTCCACAAGCCCCGCCACATCGTTCAGGAACTTTCCGATGTTCGCACCGATCATCGGGTACGGAATTTCGGTGATCACAAGATACTGCTTTCCGTTTCTGCCTTTCTCCACTTCCACTTTTCCGCGGATTTTAATCTTTCCGACACCTTTTTCGTAGATCGACAGCAGGTCATCCTGATTGACGACAATACCGCCGGTCGGGAAATCCGGTCCTTTGATGTATTTCATCAGACCTTTGACGGTGATGTCGTTGTTTTTCATGTAGGCCTTGACCGCATCCACAATCTCACACAGGTTGTGCGGCGGAATGCTTGTTGCCATACCGACAGCGATACCGTCTGCGCCATTCAACAGAAGGTTCGGCACGCGCACCGGCAGAACAGACGGCTCTTTTTCCGTCTCGTCGAAGTTCGGTACGAAATCGACAACGTCTTTGTCGAGATCCTTTAAATAGACCTCCTGTGTAATTTTCTGCAGTCTCGCCTCGGTGTATCGCATTGCAGCGGCACCGTCACCCTCAATCGACCCGAAGTTTCCGTGACCGTCCACAAGCGGCTGCCCTTTTTTGAAATCCTGTGCCATTACGACAAGAGCATCGTAAATGGAACTGTCGCCGTGCGGATGGTATTTACCCATCGTATCGCCGACGATACGCGCGCACTTTCGGAACGGCTTGTCGTACTGGATGCCGAGCTCATACATGTCATACAGAGTACGGCGCTGTACCGGCTTTAAACCGTCCCGCACGTCCGGAAGCGCTCGGGAAATGATGACGCTCATCGCATAATCAATATAAGATTTCTGCATGACCTCAGAATATTCGGTCCGTATAATCTGATCTTCTGATTTTTCTTTCATCTTCCTTTGTCCTTCCTGTTAAATATCCAGCTCTGCATCGGTTGCATGCTCATAAATAAATGCTTTCCGCGGCGGAACCTCGGTTCCCATCAGTACTTCCGTCACATCGGAGGCCATACGGGCATCCTCGATCTCCACACGCTTCAAAAGTCTCGTCTCCGGATTCAGTGTCGTCTCCCAGAGCTGCTCCGGGTCCATCTCGCCAAGACCTTTGTAGCGCTGCAGCGTAAATTTTTCTTTGTGTGTCTTTCTGTATTTTTCCAGTGCTTTGTCGTCGTACAGATACTCTTCCTTTCCGCGGGACGGCATTGCCTTGTAAAGAGGCGGCATCGCGATATAGACATGTCCCTCGTAGATCAGCTCTGGCATGAAACGGTAGAACAGTGTCAGCAGCAGCGTTGAAATATGCGCACCGTCGACATCGGCATCTGCCATGATGATAATTTTATCGTAACGGAGCTTTGTGATATCGAAGTCGTTGCCGTAACCCTCGGAAAAGCCGCAGCCGAATGCATTGATCATGGATTTGATCTCGGCATTTGCCAGAACTTTATCAATAGAAGCCTTCTCTACGTTCAGAATCTTACCGCGGATCGGCAGAATTGCCTGGAAATTACGGTCACGCGCCGTCTTTGCGGAACCGCCCGCAGAATCTCCCTCGACGATAAAGATCTCGCACAGCGACGGATCCTTTTTCTCGCAGTTTGCCAGTTTGCCGTTCGTATCAAACGAATATTTCTGCTTGGTCAGCATATTCGTCTTGGCTTTTTCTTCGCTTCTGCGGATTTTGGCAGATCGCTCAGCGCAGGCAAGAACATTTTTCAGCACTTCGAGATTGCGGTCAAAATACAGCGGAATCTCCTCGCCCGTTACTTTTCCGGCGGCCTTTGCCGCATCCGGGTTGTCCAGCTTCGTTTTTGTCTGGCCCTCGAACCGCGGATCCGGGTGCTTGATCGAAATAACAGCGGTCATACCGTTTCGGATATCCGATCCCGTAAAGTTATTGTCTTTTTCTTTTAAGACACCGATCTCTCTGGCATAGCTGTTCATAATCGTCGTAAAGGTCGATTTGAAACCGGAAATATGGGTACCGCCCTCAGCGTTGTAGATATTATTACAGAAGCCGAGCACGTTTTCCTGGAATTCGTTGATATACTGGAACGCACATTCTACGGTAATGCCCTCAGATTCCCCTTTGAAATAAATCGGATCGTGGATTGCCTCTTTGTTCTTATTCAGATCGCGCACAAAACCAACAATGCCGTCCGGCTCGTGATACGTCAGGTGCTCCTCTTTTCCATCGCGCAGATCGGAAAAATAAATGGTAAGCGCCGGGTTCAGATATGCAGTCTCATGGAGACGGCTTTTGACCTCTGTTGCGGAAAAACGTGTTTTCTCAAAGATTTCCGGATCCGGCAGGAAGTTGATGCGGGTTCCGCTGTTCTTCGTTTTTCCGATCTTCGGCAGCAGCCCATCCTCATCGAGTTCCTGTACGGCAACACCTCGTTCGTAGCGGTCGTGGTAAACCCAGCCGCCGAGGCTGACCTGTACGTCAAGATAGGTGGAAAGCGCATTGACAACCGAAGAACCGACACCGTGCAGACCGCCGCTTGTCTTGTACGCATTGTTGTCGAATTTACCGCCGGCGTGCAGGGTTGTAAAAACGAGACGCTCCGCCGGAACGCCTTTTTCATGCATGCCGACCGGGATTCCGCGGCCGTTGTCGGTCACGGTCGCCGAGCCGTCTGCTTCAAGTGTTACGTGAATGGTGTCGCAGTAGCCCGCAAGATGCTCGTCCACCGCATTGTCTACAATTTCATAAATCAGATGATTCAGGCCTTTCCGCGAGGTACTTCCGATATACATACCAGGGCGCTTACGCACTGCTTCGAGACCTTCCAGCACGGAAATACTGCTGGCATCATACGTTTCTTTTTTTGGCATAACTGTTCTATCCTCACTTATGTGTTACTGTCTTTTTCTCTTAAAAATACTTCTGTCTGTCCCATTTTGGGGCACAGTATTTTATTATATCATTTTTCTTCCCGGAATAGCAAGATTTTCTTTAGAAGAAAGAATCTCCTCCGTTCATCAGCTCCTTAAAAGAAGTCACGTAGCGGTCTGCTTCCTGCTCCATCTTTGCGCGGTTTCCTTCCCCGCTTCTGTCATACACGCCCACAGCCGCAAATCCGCCCATTTTGGCGCCGCGGATTCCCGCTAGGATATCTTCATATACCACACACGTTTCCGGCGGAAGAGACAGCTTTTCAGCCGCTTTCTCGTAGATATCCGGAAAGCCCTTGCCGCGCTTTACTTCCGAGACGGTGACAAATGCTTTAAAATACTCATAAATCCCATTTCTCTTTAAGGCCGGCTCATACAGCTCCGGGCTCGATGAGGTAGCAACCGCCATGCGGATTCCTTTTTCTTTTAAATAGCGGAGATATTCTGCTGCCCCGTCTTTTAACTCCACTTCATACGTATAGGCGTCGACCGCCATCTGATGCCACTCCTGAATCAGCTCTTCCGGCGTTTCCGGAAAGCCGAACCGTCTGATCGTGTAGCGAGCAGCCTCCAGAAAGCCGAGCGGTGTAATCGCTTCCTGATAATCCGGCGGAACCTCAAGTCCTCTCTTCTTTAAAAATGCAACATCGATGTCATCCCAGACCCGCATCGAGTCGAGCAGTGTTCCGTCCAGATCAAAAATGGCTCCTTTGTACTGTTTCATTTGTCTTCTCCTTCTCTATTCTAATCTTTTTTCTTTCTTTTTAGAACGTATTTCTGTTTTTTTAGAACATTTGTTTGTTTTATCATACCATAACTGGCAAAAAATGCAAGTAAAATGCGAATTTCGCTACTTTTTGAAATTTTTTAAATTTTTTTCAAAAAAACACTTGCATTTTCTCCAGACATCGTGTATTATAAGCGAGTACGGTTCGTTGGTCAAGAGGCTAAGACGTCGCCCTCTCACGGCGAAAACAGGGGTTCGATTCCCCTACGAACTGCTTTTAATCGGAGCCTGCATGGCTCCGTTTTTTGCTGTGCTGATTTTTTTCTTCCTATCATAAACGCCAGCAAAAAAGCCCGGCAGTTTTCTGCCGGACTTTTCCTTTTTTCTGACAACTCTTTTATTCTGCGTAGATCTTAACCAGTTCTTTCAGCATTGCCATCGTCTTTTCCATCCCCTCAACGGTAATGTGCTCATACGGTCCATGGCATGCATATCCGCCGGTTCCGATGTTCGGGCACGGCAGCCCCATGAAGCTTAAGCGTGCGCCGTCTGTGCCGCCGCGGATCGGAAGAACGATCGGCTCCATGCCGGCTCTTCTGGCTGCCTCTTCGGCATTCTCAATCAGATGGTAGCAAGGACGGATCTTCTCAGCCATGTTGCGGTACTGCTCTTTGATCTCCAGTTTTACCGTTCCCTCGCCGTATTTTTCATTCATTGCTTTTTCAATCCGGCGCAGATTCTCTTCTTTTGCTGCAAATTTCTCTGCATCGTGATCACGGATGATGTACTCGGACTCGGCATGTGCCACATCGCCGGACATACTGGTCAGATGATAGAAGCCTTCATATCCTTCGGTATTTCTCGGGGACTCTGCTTCCGGCAGAAGAGACTGGATCTCGCTTGCAACAGCGATTGCATTGATCATCGTGTCTTTTGCTCCGCCTGGGTGGATGTTAAATCCGGTCACCGTGAATTTCGCTCCGGCTGCATTGAAGTTTTCGAATTCGATTTCTCCCTCTGTGCCGCCGTCCACGGTATAGGCAAACTCTGCGTCAAAGCCTGGAACATCAAAAAAGTCAGGGCCTTCACCGATCTCCTCATCCGGTGTAAATCCGATGGAAATCGGACCGTGCGGGATTTCTCCGGCAAGAAGGGCTTCTGCCAGTGTCATAATCTCTGCCACGCCCGCCTTGTCGTCTGCACCGAGCACCGTTGTTCCATCGCTTGTGATCAGCGTTCTGCCGGCCAGGGATGGAAGATGCGGGAATACCGAAACCTCCAGTGTTCTTCCGCTGTCAGCCAGCTTCAGATCCTTTCCGTCATAATTTTCATGTACGATCGGATTTACCGCATGATCTGCAAAATCAGATACCGTATCCATGCTGTCTCTTATACACATCTGACGCTGCCGACGACTAGTCG
>ERZ1027150.1484-NODE-1484-length-15362-cov-8.749265_pt1 | contig 15362 bp, 9 predicted proteins | sample MGYA00519276_ERZ1027150 | MGnify/ENA primary metagenome ERZ1027150 (study PRJEB26926, sample SAMN06164860) | human gut metagenome | biome: ENVO:00009003; feature: ENVO:2100002; material: ENVO:00002003 | host: Homo sapiens | place: USA | collected 2012 ... | reverse complement strand
TTATATGAATACGCGGTCTTTGTTGCAAAGATCAAAAGATACCGGGATTCCATGGCATTAAAAGAAGCCATTGATCTTGCCGTCAGGGAATGCATAGAGGAAAATATACTCAGAGATTTTTTGGAACAGCATCGCAGGGAGGTGACAAACTATAAATAGTCAAGAGTTTTTGAAAAATTTTGTGCAATAAAAAAGGGTAACTTTAATAGACCATCTGAAAATAACGTATTTCAGATGGAGCAGATAAATATATAGGGAAGAGATTAACGTATTTTCTGAGCGTTAAAGTCTACATCCTGCCTCTCCAATGCATAGATGACTCTAATCAGTTTTTTTGCAACGTGAGTAATAGCTACCCGGTGTTTTTTGCCTTCTGCCCGTTTCTTTGCGTAATAGGTTGCAAAGGTTAAGTCAAAACGGATTAAAGGAAGGCAAGCATTAAGAAGAACGTAACGCAGTTGAGAAGAACCATGTTTTACCATTCGGCCACCATGAGACTCAGTGCCGGAGTCATTTATTCCTGGTTCAATTCCAGCAAACGCAAGCATCTGACTTGGGTTTGAAAAGTTTGATATGTCGCCATATTCTGCATAAATAACAGCTGCTGAAATAGGACCGATACCAGGGATGGACATATAGTGAGGATGTACTTCTTCAATAAGTCTAGTAATCTCGGCTTCAAGATTTTTTATTTCCTTGCAGAGAGAGTTGTATAGGGTCAGTAAACTGTTTAATTCAATGTCAAAGATAGAATTATTGACACCAACTGTGTTAGCAGCTAATTCTTTCAAATGAAGGAACTGTTGTATAGAAAATTTACCTCTTGAAATACAACGTAGTTTGTCATAAGATGCAGAATTCATATGAGCCATTTTTTCAGCAGAACCATAGTTCTCAAGGAGATAGATAGCAGTTTTGGAAAGCCGTTCATTGAAAAAAGGTTTAAATTCCGGAAAGGTATGATCTAAAACATTTGTTATCTTCACAAGATAAAAAGAACGTTGACGAATTAATCTATCTCGCAAACGTGTTAGTGACTTCAAGGAATAAGCGTGGTAAAATCCTTTTGAATGGGGTTTGTACTCAACAGTCATTAACCACCGAGCTATTGATTCACAGTCAACAGAATCGGTTTTGGTTCGCCTTAAAGTAGTTGATTTTTTGTATTCCTTGATGAGAACTGGATTAACTTCCATAAAGCTGTGGTTGGCATTTTCAAGGAAAAGTTCAAGATTGAGGGCATAATGGGCAGTTGATTCAAACCCTATTTTTATATCCTCTGGATTGGAGAGAGAATTAAGTGAAATAAGTAGTTGTTCAAAACCATCCTTATCATTAGTGATGGTAAATTTAGAAACAATCTGCTGGTCGACTGCAGAAATGATGCAGCAATCATGTTTGTACTTGGAAATATCAATTCCAACAAAGTACATGGACATAGAGATTTACCTCCTGAAATAATATTTAGCACTGCTGTCTTCCACAGAGAGTTCGGCTGTGTAATCACGTAAATAGAAACGTCAAGCGTTAACAAACTAATTACCAGTAATAGACGAAAAGCTGTGGTCTGAGTCACCTCCGAACAGTCAAAGCTGTAGTGATATAGGTACAGATCCACAGTGCTTTAAGTATTATAATGGAGTATTCAATAAAACCCAAGATATTGGGAGAAAGGAGAATAATCCATTACCCTCAAAAGAGGATAATTGGATTATACGTGTGTGATATGTGTCTTACTGAATTTGATGAAAAGAAATATGAAGATGTTCTCCGCGAGGAAGGCCGGGAGGAAGGTCGAGAAGAAGGTCGTTCTGAAGAACGGAAAACCTTGCTTGAAATCGTTCAAAAGTTGAAAGAGGGAAAAACTCCAGAACAATTAGTTGAAGATGGAATGGAGAAAGAATCTGTGGATTCTGCTATCATGCTAAGAAACCTTCTGTAATCCGTAATAACCCATGTTTTATATAGACCAAAGATTATAAAGGAAGGAATTCTGAAAAAACATGGAAAAACAAATGATGACATTCATGTTAACAAAAAATATAAGGACACCGTATTCCGGAAACTGTTTGGCGAAAACAAAGAAAATGCCCTGAGTCTTTATAATGCGGTAAACCATACCTCATATACCAATCCGGATGATCTGGAATACACAACTCTGGAAGATGTCATTTACATGAAATACAAAAATGATGTTTCATTTCTTGTTGACAAAACATTGAGCCTTTATGAACATCAGAGTTCCTATAACCCGAATATGCCGCTCTGGGAATTTTTGTATTATGCGGATCTGTACCGGAAACTGATTCACCGATCCGAGCGGCTGTACAGCAAGCATCTGTTGAAAATTCCACGTCCCCATTATATTGTATTTTACAACGGAAGCGAAAAGGATCTGGAAGAAAAAAGAAGGACTCTGCGGTTGTCGGATGCTTTTGAAACAGATACCGGAGCTGGTGAATATGAATGGACAGCCACAATGATCAACATAAACAGTGGAAAAAATCAGTCCATCACGGACAGCTGCCACGTTTTATATGAATACGCGGTCTTTGTTGCAAAGATCAAAAGATACCGGGATTCCATGGAATTAAAAGAAGCCATTGATCTTGCCGTCAGGGAATGCATCGAGGAAAATATTCTCAGAGATTTTTGGGAACAGCATCGCAGGGAGGTGTGTGATATGTGTCTTACGGAATTTGATGAAAAGAAATATGAAGATGTTCTCCGAGAGGAAGGCCGAGAGGAAGGACTTGCAAAAGGTCGTAAAACAGAAGTATTTGTGTCTGTACAGGAAGGCGATTATGGAGTTATACGTGGAGCCCAGAAACTGAATCTTTCCGTAGAAGAATTTGAAAAAGAAATATCTGCGGCCGGATATCAAATCCCGGTAGAGACATAAAGGAAGGTCTTGCAGAAGTACTTAATAAAGAATGTTCCAAGGAATGGAAAACTTTATTTGAGATTGCTCAAATGTGTCAGTATTTCGTTTATTGCCAAATGCTGACACTTTTGTATTGCACATTCAGTTTCATGTTGTTGCCGAAATTCGATATCCTACATTATAAGTGGTTCTTCATTTTTGTCACTTGCTTGTCTCTTATGCGTTGCTTACGTGTTACTTGTAGCGCTAATATTACCTCCATTCATTTTCACAAACCCGGTATTTCCAATACTTCCGCGGAAAATACCATGCGTATTTCCGGTTAAGGTAACTTACAAGACTTCTACAAAGAAAAATGCTAAGGCAAAGACAAAGACAAAGAAACTTACTTACACACTGAAAGTTGCTAAGGTAGGCGTTGCTTTATCTGGAGATTCAGTAGTAGCTATTGGAAGCACAACTAAGTTAACAAATACTAAGAAAAATTCTTCAAGAGCTAAGATTACTTACACATCAAGCGATGATTCTATTGCAACAGTAGCAGCTGACGGTACAGTAACTGGTGTTAAGGCTGGTAAGGCAACAATCACAGCTAAGATTACCGTTGGTAAGGATTCAGCTGAAACTACTAAGGATGTAGAAGTTAAGAACTATGTTCTTTCTACTGTAGCACAGAACAAGTTGACAGAGCTTACAGCTACTGTTACTGGTAATACAAAGAATCTTAAGCCTACTGATTTCGTAGTAAAGAACGAGACAACAAACGTTGTTTATCCAGTATCTAAGGTATCTGTTGATTCTAAGGATGCTTCTAAGGTTACATTAACACTGTTCAGTGAATTAAAGGATGCTGCTACATATGATGTAACTCTTGATGGAATCACAAAGACATTCGTAGCTTCTGACGGAAAGGTTGCTTCTATCGGTCTTGACAATGTGACAATTCCTGCAGCTACTGAGACGGAAGTTAAGTTAGTATCTAAAGACGCTAATGGTGTTATTGTTAAAGAAGTATCTTATCCTTCATCTGATTCTACTTATGACTTCACAATTGATACCAAGGGAAATGGTTATACAAGTGGATCTAAGCTTTATTTAAATAAAGTTGGTGATACTGCTGAAGCAACCATCACATACAAGACAGGTAAGTATGACCAGAATGGTAAGCCAGAAGGAAATATTGGACCAAACAAAGTTACAATTACCGCAGTTGATCAGGCTGTTGTAAATAGCTTTGATGCTAGAATTGATGATAATACTAAAGCATCATTTGATAAGGCTAAAGATACAAAGAAGATTGCAGTAAAAGATCCTAATAAGGCCGTATTCTTCAAAATTAAGGATGCAAACGGCAAAGAAATTTCTAGTTCTGAATATGCTAAGTATTCCGTAGAAACTTCTGATAAAACAGTTCTTATGTTAGCTACATCTTCTTTAGGCTCAAAGAAAGTAAATGTTACAGCATTAAAGAGTGGTACAGCTTATATCCTTATTAAAAAAGATGATAAGGTTGTTGGATCTGTTGCTATCGAAATTGGTGCTGAGAGAACCGTAGCAACTCTTGAGTTAGATAAGTACAGTGTAACTGTATCAAGAAGTCTTACCGGTGATGCAAAGGCTGTAAAGGCAACTGTTAAGGATCAGTATGGAGATGATATTTCAGCAACTCTTAATGTAGAATGCTTATCTACAGATGTATCTGGAAAGGTTCCTGCTGATATTTCAGGAGCTAATTATTATACATATGATAATGATAAGACAGTTACATTTAAAAATTCTGCAGAAAAAGGAAATTATGTATACAAGATTTCTTACAAGAAAGATGGCAAGGAAGTTGTTGCAAAGACAGTTAGTGTTACAGTAAAAGAAGCAACAAACACTACAGCTACAGCTTGGAGATTAGATGTAGCTAATGACAATGCAGATATCGTTGTTGGAAAAGATGTAAAAGACCAGACAGTTACAGTTTCTATGATCGGAATGAATGACGGTACTGATGTTACAAGAGAAACTACTACCAAATATGTTGTAAAAGACAAAGATGGTAAAGTAGTTTATGACGATACTGCTGCAACTGTAGTATCTAAGGGTGCCTTTACTAAAAATGTTTCTGGTGTATTAACTTTTGATGCATTAACTACTTCAACTTCAACTTCTGGTTCTGCAATTACTGCAACAAAGAATATTGCTGCTGGTAAATATGATGTTACAGCTGTATATCAGAAGGACGCTAAGACAAAGGTTACAATGACAACAAGCTTTACTATTAAGGATTCTCAGGCAGCTGCTGGTGTAGAGCAAAAAGCTGAAACTGTTGATGCAGCTTACAATACCGTATCTGCTGCCTTAGGTCAGGCACTTGTTATAACATATGGCGACAAAGTATACACTGATCGTAGTGATGTCGATAATAAGACTGATGGTTTAGCTGCTAATATTGTAGAATACAAAGTTAATGACAATGTTAGGGGAGAAGTTACCAGTGATTCCGTTAAAGTTAATGGAACATATTTTAATGTTTCTAAATTAACTCTTAAGATTGAAGTATCTCCTAATGTTTATACTAACATTGATATTGATGTAAATTTAATTAAATCAATTACAGTAAAATAATTTAGATTGAATTATTCATCTAAATAATAAAATCCCTCTGTGCATTGCACAGAGGGATTTTTAAAATACCGGCATTTACCCAAACAGTAACTTTTGTAACGGTAAATCCTTCACCGCTTGTAAGGAAACTCTCTGTCTGACCATTTGTAAACTTAACAGTATATCCGTTGTTCTTTACGACTTCGTAAGTTGCAACATCAAGACCTGTATGTGTATCTGTATAATCCTTTACATTTGTATAAGTATAATCACCATACTTAACAACTACAGAATCAGCTAAAACAGCACTTATAGCAGAACCAGAAGTAGTTCTTGCATCTACACTATTGTGTTTTGTATCTACAGTTGCTTTAGCCTGTGTGTCTTTAATAGTAAATGTTGTTGTAATTTTTGGAACAACATTACTATCTACATTATCTTTACCTTCTGCATATACAGTATATGTTCCAGCCTCAAGATTTTTAATAAGAAGTGGATCTCCATCTCCATTGGTAGTAGCTGTTACAGCTTCGATAGATAATGCACCATTTGAGTTTACAAATGCATTATTAGTCTTTGCTGCGACTCCGGCTACACCATCGCTATAGATAACAGTTCCATCAGCTTTCTTTACAACATAGCTTACATCTGTAAGAGGGGTATGGCTTGCTGTAGAGGTTCCGGATATTACTGGATACTTCTCAGTAAAATAATCCTTATTGATTATTTGAAAAGTTTATTTTAAAAAGGGGCTGTCGCACTAACCTAGTTAGTGCGATGCCCTTTTCTTTTGAAAAAATTTATAATCCAATTATAATTTTACTCGTTCACCAGAAATCTCAATATTCGTATTTCTTAAATCCGCCTTTCCACCAGAAATAGAATTTTTCTTAATGGTAATTGAATATTCTTTTACAGAGTGTTTTGGAACATTTACTTTAAAAGAATTATTGGAATAAGAAGCTATTCCTTTATTTTTTTGATTGATTACAGAAACATGAAATTTCGGAATAGCGGTGATTTTTTTATTCGTACCGTTGGCAATTCTAAATTTTATAACCATATTTCCATTTGCTTGATAAGCTGCATGATATGCACGAATTGTATATTCATTGATTCCGGAATCCTCTATGGTAATTTTCTTACCTGAATACTCATTTGCTTTGATTGTGACTTTACATTTTAAGGATTTTCCGTCACTTAAGTGTGCAGTAACCGTTGTTGTTCCAATTTTTTTACCAGTAATTTTTCCTTTCCTATTTACAGAAGCAACTGAAGAATTGCTTGAAGTCCAGGAGGTAGCAACTCCATTGTTTACTTTAAGTGTTTTAACAAATCCTTTAGTGATGGATAATTTATTGCTGCTTAAACTGACATTATTCGAAAGTTGTACAATTTTGGCATCAAATTTAGTTTCCTGATCAAATACATACTCAACAGAGTAACTTCCTTTTTTTAATTGATTAACGACGTACTTGTATGTATACCATCCACGTCCATCTAATATCCATGAGTCATCATAATTTGTTAATACCATAGGGTTTCCAACTACTTTTCCGGAGCTGTTTTTTACAGTGTAGGTAACCCCAACCGGTGATGGAACATAAAGATTAATTTCAAGATCGGAAGTTGTATTAATTTTAAATTTATATTTATATTTCATTGCTTTGGCAAACAGAACACAAAAAAAATGCCAGCTCCCAAGAGCTGACATTTTGACTGCTTTTTATTATAAAAACTTTTATTACGCTTTGGTTATATTCAACTCATCTTTCTCCTTATTTACAGAAACGTTAATCGTATCTCCCGGTTGTAACCCAGCCGAAATAATAAGTTCCGAAAGTCCATCTTCCAAATAATTCTGAATGGCTCGTTTCAACGGACGAGCACCAAATTGTACATCATAACCTTTCGTTGCAAGAAATCTTTTGGCTTCATCATCCACAACCATCTTATAGCCAATAGCTTCAACACGCCCATACAAGCCTTTCAACTCTATATCTACAATTTTTGTAATAGCATCCAGTGAAAGCTGGTCAAACGTTATGATTTCATCCAAACGGTTCAAGAACTCAGGAGCAAAAGTCTTATTCAACGCCTTTTGAATCACACTACGCGAATGTTCGTTATCATCCGTACGAGCTTGCGCCGCAAATCCCACACCACGACCGAATTCTTTCAATTGGCGGGTTCCAATATTGGAGGTCATAATAATCACAGTATTCTTGAAATCAATGGTTCTGCCATAATTGTCAGTAAGACGCCCTTCATCCAATACCTGCAACAAGATGTTGAAAACATCCGGATGCGCCTTCTCAATTTCATCAAGCAACACTATGGAATAAGGTTTGCGGCGTACTTTCTCCGTCAACTGTCCGCCTTCTTCATAACCGACATATCCCGGAGCCGCACCAATCATACGAGACACCGTATATTTTTCCATATACTCGCTCATATCGATACGTATCAACGCATCGCTGGAACCGAACATGTATTTAGCCAACTGTTTTGCCAAGTGTGTTTTGCCCACACCGGTAGGACCAAGAAACATAAATGTACCAATGGGACGATTAGGGTCTTTCAATCCTACACGACTGCGCAATATTGCTTTGGTAAGCTTTTCAATAGCAGTGTCTTGTGCCACAACCTTGGCTTGCAAATCTTCTTTCATGCCAGCCAGTTTGATACCTTCCGCTTGAGCCATACGCTGCACCGGTACCCCAGACATCATTGAAATTACATTGGCTATTTCTTCCTCACCAACAGTTTGGCGATCATCTTTGAGACGCGCTTCCCATTCAGCTTTCATTTCATCCAAATGAACAGAAAGTTCTTTCTCTCTATCCCGATAACTAGCAGCCAATTCAAAGTTCTGAGATTTCACCGCTTCAGCCTTCAAAACACGTGCGTCTTCTATTAGCTTTTCCTGTTCCTCAATTTCTTTAGGAACATTTATGTTCATTAGATGCACGCGTGAACCGGCTTCATCCAAAGCATCAATAGCTTTATCAGGAAAGTTGCGATCAGTTACATAACGGTCTGACAACTTGACACATGCCTCCAACGCTTCATCTGTATAATCAACATTATGATGCTCTTCATACTTTTCTTTTATATTTTTTAATATTTGGAGGGTTTCCTCCGGAGTTGTGGGCTCTACAATCACTTTTTGAAAACGACGTTCCAAAGCTCCATCTTTCTCTATATTCTTTCTGTATTCATCAAGAGTTGTAGCACCTATGCATTGTATTTCACCACGAGCCAAGGCCGGTTTCAGCATATTAGCCGCATCCATAGAACCTGCAGCGGCACCAGCACCTACAATAGTATGAATTTCATCTATAAACAGAATTATATTCGGGTTCTTCTGCAATTCATTAATAATAGAACGTATACGCTCTTCAAATTGCCCGCGATATTTAGTTCCAGCCACAACAGAAGCCATGTCAAGCATAACAACCCGTTTATCAAATAGGATACGAGATACCTTCTTTTGGACAATACGCAATGCCAGTCCCTCTACAATAGCCGATTTGCCAACTCCCGGTTCGCCAATCAGCACTGGATTGTTTTTCTTACGACGGCTCAAAATCTGCGCCAAGCGCTCTATTTCACGTTCACGCCCAACCACAGGATCAAGTTTACCTTCCTCAGCTGCACGAGTCATATCCATACCGAAATTATCCAATACCGGAGTATCATTAGAGGGTTGCTTTGATGCTGTTTGTGCAGAAGAAGCCGTTCCCATTCCTGCGCTACGGGAAGAATGAGACATATTCATGTCTTCTTCATCTTCTTCATCTTCTTCCTGAAATCCCATTCCTGCGTTCGGATTAGTAGATTGCATTGTAAGCTGCTCGAATACAAACTGATAGTTTACACGATTTTCTTCCAGGACAGTAGCAGCCAAATTATCTCCATCCTTCAATATAGCCAATAATACATGCTCAGTATCGGCAGTTGCACTTTTCAAGACACGTGCTTCCAAAATACACATTTTCAATATCTTAGCAGCCATTGGAGACAATGGGACATCTGCATCCGGTAATAGGGTGTCATCTTCAGCCTCTCTCAAAAAACTTTCGATACGCTTCTTCACCTTTTTCAAGTCTATATCGAGTCTCATCAATATTTCGATAGCCTTTCCACCGCCGTCACGCAACATACCAAGTAGGAGATGTTCAGGACCGATATATCTATTTCTCAACCTATTAGCTTCTTCCTTGCTATAAGTTATTATATCAGAAACTCTTTGTGAAAATTGATTGTTCATATAATTTTAATCTCCTCAATTAAAGGTTTTTCTATTACAAAGATACGCATTTCTTTATATTGCGTATCACAAACTGAATTAATAATGTACAAATCCTGTGCCACAAATCATAATGTTATTCCCGTTTTTCTCCTACACCTTATATATAATAACGCACAATTCATCTATTTCCAATCCTCCCTTGTTTACAGGTGAACTCTATCATGATCCTATATAGAGGGAATCTCTGTAAGAATGTGGCCGGCAACAAAGTTTATGAAGGAAAACTTTTGTATATCGTAAAAAAGCAGTACTTTAGCGTGGTTTTTCACAAACCCCAAAATGTATAATTAATAATCTTTTTAAATGCTTGAACAAGACAGAATTATAAAGATTAACATCGAGGAGGAAATGAAGTCTTCGTACATTGACTACTCTATGTCGGTCATTGTTTCGCGTGCCCTTCCTGATGTTAGAGATGGTTTTAAACCTGTTCACCGAAGAATCCTTTTCGGTATGATGGGACTGGGAAATACGTCGGATAAACCCTATAAAAAATCTGCCAGAGTTGTTGGTGAGGTATTAGGTAAATATCACCCACATGGTGACTTTTCCGTATATGGTGCTCTCGTTCGTATGGCTCAGCCTTGGGCTATGCGCTACATGCTTGTAGACGGACAGGGTAACTATGGCTCTGTGGACGGAGACAGTGCTGCCGCCATGCGTTATACAGAATGTCGTTTGCAGAAGATTGGGGAAGAAATGATGCAGGATCTTGATAAAGAAACTGTTGATATGCAAACCAACTTCGATGACTCATTATTGGAGCCAACTGTGATGCCTACCCGTATCCCAAATCTCCTTGTAAATGGAGCTTCTGGTATTGCCGTAGGTATGGCCACAAATATGCCAACCCATAATCTATCTGAAGTGATAGATGCCTGCATTGCATATATCGATAATAATGATATTGATATTGAGTCCTTAATGACTTATGTCAAGGCTCCTGATTTCCCGACAGGAGGATATATTTATGGTATGAGTGGCGTACGCGAGGCGTATCTAACTGGTCGTGGACGTGTCGTAATGCGCGCCAAAGCAGAAATAGAGACAACCTCTACCCATGACAAGATTATCGTTACTGAAATTCCTTACGGAGTCAATAAAGCCGAATTAATCAAATCTATTGCCGATTTAGCCAATGAAAAGAGGATAGAAGGCATTTCTAATGCTAATGATGAGTCTGACCGCGAAGGTATGCGTATTGTCATCGATGTGAAACGGGACGCCAACGCCAGTGTAGTGCTGAATAAGCTCTATAAGATGACATTATTACAGACTTCTTTTGGTGTAAACAATGTGGCGCTAGTACATGGTCGTCCTCGTTTATTGAACCTGAAAGAGCTTATTAAATACTTCGTAGAACATCGCCATGACGTGGTTATTCGCCGCACTCAATATGATTTACGTAAAGCTAAAGAGCGTGCTCATATCTTAGAAGGTTTGATTATCGCATCAGACAATATTGATGAAGTAATCAAAATTATTCGTGCAGCAAAGACTCCGAATGATGCGATCAGCGGTTTGATGGAACGTTTCGAACTGACAGAAATCCAATCACGTGCCATTGTAGAAATGCGTCTGCGCCAATTGACCGGCCTTATGCAAGACCAACTTCATGCTGAGTATGAAGAAATCCAAAAACAGATTGCCTATTTGGAAGAAATCCTTGTCAACGATGAACTTTGCCGTAAAGTTATCAAAGACGAATTAATCGAGATCAAAGATAAATATGGTGACGAACGTCGCTCTGAAATTGTTTATTCATCTGAAGAATTCAATCCGGAAGATTTCTATGCAGACGACGAAATGATTATTACCATTTCTCATATGGGATATATCAAACGTACTCCATTAAGCGAGTTCCGAGCTCAAAATCGAGGCGGAGTAGGCTCTAAGGGAACAGAAACACGCGATGAAGACTTTGTTGAACATATTTATCCCGCAACAATGCACAATACCATGATGTTCTTCACGCAGAAAGGTAAGTGTTATTGGCTAAAAGTGTATGAGATACCTGAAGGTACAAAGAATTCTAAAGGGCGTGCCATTCAAAATCTATTGAATATTGATTCTGACGATGCTGTAAATGCATATCTACGCGTGAAAAACTTGAATGACCAAGACTTCATCAATAGTCATTACGTATTGTTCTGTACCAAGAATGGCGTTATTAAGAAAACATTACTTGAACAATATTCTCGTCCTCGTCAAAATGGTGTCAATGCCATTACTATTCGTGAAGATGATCGTGTTATCGAAGTACGTATGACTAATGGTAATAATGAAATTATCATCGCCAATCGCAACGGACGCGCTATTCGTTTCCACGAGAATGCCGTACGTGTAATGGGACGTACAGCTACCGGCGTACGTGGTATGACACTTGATGAAGACGGACAAGATGAAGTAGTTGGAATGATCTGTATCAAAGATCCTGAAGCTGAAACAATTATGGTGGTATCAGAACAAGGATATGGTAAACGTTCTGACATTGAAGATTATCGCAAAACAAACCGAGGCGGTAAAGGTGTAAAAACCATGAATATAACTGATAAAACTGGCAAATTGGTGACCATCAAGTCTGTTACAGATGAAAATGATTTAATGATCATCAATAAATCCGGAATTACCATCCGTCTGAAAGTTGCCGATGTTCGTATTATGGGACGTGCCACACAAGGAGTACGACTGATTAATCTTGAGAAACGTAATGATGAAATTGGTTCTGTATGTAAAGTGACTTCAGAAACCGAAGAGGATATCATCACAGAAGAAGATGAAAATATTTCAGAAACTCCTCAGAATGAAGTAAATAATGAAAAAGAAGAATAGACATAATATTAATTTAAAATTTTCTACAATCATGAAAAGAGTACTATTTTCAATGGTCTTACTACTTGCAGTAGGCTTCACTTTCGCTCAAGAAAAAAGCGTAAAAGAAGCTAAGAGCATTGCTAACGAAGTAAAACCAGATTTTGCCCAAGCAGAGAAACTTATCAACGGAGCTTTGACCAACACTGAAACGAAGGACAATGCCGAAACATGGGACGTAGCAGGCTTTATTCAAAAAAGAATCAATGAAAAAGAAATGGAAAATGCATATTTGAGAAAGCCTTATGACACTCTTAAAGTATATAATAGCGCACTGAACATGTGTAAATATTACTTTAAGTGTGACGAACTTGCACAAATACCCAATGAAAAAGGTAAAATCAAGAATAAATACAGAAAATCAAATAGCGCCGCTATATTAGCAGCACGTCCTAATTTGATTAATGGCGGTATTCAATATTTCAATTTGGATAAGAATAAAGAAGCTCTTGATTTTTTTGCAACTTATGTAGATATTGCTGCCAATCCAATGTTTGAAAAGGAAAATCTGCTTCAAACAGATACTGTATTACCTCAAATTGCTTATTATGCAAGTTTAGCCGCTGCCAAAATGGAAGATTATCCTAATGTCTTGAAATATGCTCCATATGCAAAAGAAGACAAGGAGGTAGGGAAGTATGCCATGGAATTCATTTCTACAGCATTAAAAGCTCAAGGCGATACTATTAAATGGATTGCTTCTTTAAAAGATGGCATTCAAAAATATCCGGAACATTCATTCTTTTTTGGTCATCTGATTGATTATTATAGCAATAGCAATAAGTTTGATGAAGCAATGCAATTTGCAGACGACATGCTGGCTAAGGATCCTAACAACACATTCTATTTATATGTGAAAGGGTATCTCTATCATAATATGAAAGATTATGATAAGGCCATTGAATTCTATAAAAAGACTATTGAAGTTGATCCTAACTATGCAGAAGCATATTCAAACTTAGGTCTGATTTACTGTTTACAGGCACAGGATTTCTCAGAAAAAGCAACTACTGATGTCAATAATCCTAAATATAAAGATGATCAGGCTACATTAAAAGCTTTTTATGAAAAGGCAAGACCTAATTATGAAAAAGCAAAAGAATTGAAACCTGACCAAAAAGATTTGTGGTTAAATGGATTGTATCGAGTTTACTACAATCTGCAAATGGGTCCTGAATTTGATGCGATAGAGAAGTTAATGCAATAATCGCAAATATTATAAAAATGGCTGTTCTTGTATGAAACAGCCATTTTTATAATATTATGTTTTCTATGATAGAGGCTAATTAAATAATTATTACGCATCTTATATTAAACATAATATCGATATTGTAGAATTATAATTCCTCCTATAATCAAAGCAAATAGAAATCAATTAGAACGCCCACAAATTACCAGTAATGGTGTATCAGAATGAAATATCATCTTTCTCGCAATTCCAGGATTGAATAAACGAGAAAATATATTTCTCTTATATGATGTCAATGCAATAATACCTATATGATTGGTTTTAATATAATTATCTAAGCTATTCAATAAATCATCATTCTTTACTACATCATAATAAATCTCTAATTGTGGATATTGTTTTTGGAAATACTCTTTAATACCACCTAATTTAATCTCATTCCAAGTGTTGCTTACATCAGTAAGATGAATTAGAGATATAGAAAAATGGAATGGTTTCAAACTATTAATTAGTGAATCAAAGGCGATTAAATCCCGTTGATCAAAATTTGTAATAAACGCCACACGCTTCACTTCACTAAATTGTTTGAATGGCGTATTTTCAGGAATAGCCAGAACGGGCACACGACTACGTTCAATGACCTCAGCTGTCACACTGCCAATTAAATCAATATCCTTTTGATTTTTACCACGTGTTCCCATTATAATGATCACCGGACGATATTCTTTGGCATAACGTAATATTTCTTCTTCCGGAATACCTTCTCTCAACACACAAACATATTTTACATCAGGAAACTCCCCAGAAGCGACTTTGACTTTTACCTTATCAGACAAAACATTTAAATCTGCATGAACTTTTTGTAATATACTTCTTACATTTTCTTCATCGCTCAACTGATAGTTAAAAACATCACCATATGGTAATGACGTAGCATAAATAGGTGTAAAATAAACATGGAGTAAAACAACTTCAGCATCTATGTTTTTTGCAAAATTGAAGCCAAACTCACACGCTTTCAATGAATAATTTGAAAAATCAACAGGAATCACAACTTTATTACTCCCCTTCTCTATTTTTGGAGCCTTTCCTCCTACCACCTCTTCAGACAGCCATGCTGAACTTTCAGTAATTTTCAAAGCATGCGGTAAATCACTTTCTTTAATACGAACACGCACACCGGAGGATACGACCGGCTGTATTTGATTCACATTATGAATATAAGTTTCAATGCCCTCATTTTCAAGAACATTCTTCAGTATCTGTGCCTTTGCATACGTCAGAATAGCTAATGTTACTAATTTATCTTCCATAAGTTATCCAATTAGATTGTTTATAAAAACAAACAAGAAATCCCAATTGTTTCTCAGCAATTGGGATTCTTTTTAATTTTTCTTAAGCCCGAACGGGTTCTACAGCTTCGCCTGCAATCTCATCTAAAATCTTCAAAGCCCGATCCAAGACCTGTCTCTTATACACATCTCCGAGCCCACGAGACTGCAGCTAATCTC
>ERZ1027150.1478-NODE-1478-length-15418-cov-12.444510_pt1 | contig 15418 bp, 19 predicted proteins | sample MGYA00519276_ERZ1027150 | MGnify/ENA primary metagenome ERZ1027150 (study PRJEB26926, sample SAMN06164860) | human gut metagenome | biome: ENVO:00009003; feature: ENVO:2100002; material: ENVO:00002003 | host: Homo sapiens | place: USA | collected 2012 ... | reverse complement strand
TATGCCGATTCTATGTTTAATTTTAATTTATCGGTAAAAATTTACCGAAGTATTGTATAATAGAATGCAGAATCTTCCTGTTGTCTGGTCATAAGCAAAGAAGAATGTACGGCTTCTGCATAATAATATTCTGTACTGTCTTGTGCCTGTTGCTTGGCTTTTGCCAGTAACATTTCAGCTTCTTGAGGCTTGTATCTGATGATTGAATCTTGTATCAGTGTAGTGAGTTGGACAGATGGTGATTTTTCATAGTCTGTGGTATGCTTGCATCCGGTGCTGAGTAAGCAAGCTATTCCGCAGGCACACAGTAAGTAAATGATGCTTTTCATAATTTAGAAGATACATTAATGTTTTATGGACAAAAATACTAATTTTTATGGACGATATAACAAATATTGATTTAGGTGTTTAATTTAGTGCATAAAATACGAATAATCCTGAATAATGTGACGAAATAAATACATCGGAAGCTTTGCTTCAGAAGTAGGGAAGTTGGATTGTTTGGTATTGTTTTCTACATTTGTGTGAGTTTTAAAAAATCAGTTTTAATGGAGCAAAAGGCATATAAAATATTTATTATAGAGGATTCAGATAAAGATAGGGAGTTATTGGAAAAAAGCCTTGCGTCATATAATCTGTTTCAAGTTGTAGGGTCTCTGCCTGGAGGTTCCGGAGCATTGGCTCTCATTCAGCGTTTACATCCTGATTTGCTTTTCATTGACGTGGAATTGCCGGGGCTTCCCGGATATGAGATTGTCAATAAGCTCCATGACGTGGTTATGTGGGATATGAAAGTAGTTTTTTATACTGCTTATCCTCAATATATGTTGGAAGCGATACGGAGTGCCGCTTTTGATTTTTTGCTGAAGCCTTTCGAAATGAAGGAACTGGATTTAATTATAAATCGTTTTGTACAGGCGAAAATAGAAAAAAAAGAAGACGTAAATATCGTGAATGCTATGCGTGGAATGGAAGGGGAAAGTAGTAAGGGGACGTTTTCTATTCAGCTGCCTACAGGGGAAATCCGTGTATTGCGTCTTTCTGAAATAGGATATTTTAAATTTAATGCTTCGCGCAGGTGCTGGGAGGTCTTTTTATTTATCCAGAAATTATTGGCAATGCGCTCTTCTATCAATGCCATGAATATCTTAGGGTTTTCTTCTCAATTTGTACAGATACATAAATCCTATATTATTAATATACAGCATCTTGCTATGATAGACGGAGATGAATGTATTATGTATCCGCCGTTTAATGGAGAGAGATTGCCTATTTCCAGTAAGTATAAAAAAGCGCTGCAAAGTAGCTTTATTCAACTATAGATAACAGTCCTCGTTCTCCGGGTTTTACTCGCTTGTTTTTCAGTCGATTTATGATAAACTAAAAACGTCCTTGTGTTCTGTTTCAAACACAAGGACGTTTTGTTTAAAACTCTTTGACGTTTTATTTTAAACGTAAGGGCGTTTACACCCAAACGTACTTGCATTTTTCCTAGCCTATTTTGTCTGGCTGTATCCCTCTGCTTTCAGCAGGTCGATTATGCGTTGTTTGAACTCTCCCTGAATGAGAATTTCACCGTCTTTCACGGCACCTCCTACACCACATTTGGTCTTGAGCATTCTTCCCAGTTCTTTTAAATCATCTTCCGAGCCGATAAAACCGGTAATGACGGTGACGGTTTTTCCGCCTCGTCCTTTTTTCTCAATACTGACCCTTAGTTTCTGTTGTTTCGGGTCGACAGTTGCCGGCTCTTCCTCCTCATCAAGCTGATAGCTGAAGTCTGGGTTGGTGGAATATACAATGTTCAGGCGGTCTTTCCAGTCATTCTTTTTCATGTGAATTTAATTTAATCTGCTTCAAAGGTATGACATTTTTCAGGAATCGTGTTCAGGGTTTACAAGAAATAGTTTAATTTTGCATTATTGATTAATTGAACACACTCCGAATGGCGGTACGAAGTCGTAAAATGACGGACAAGATTCCTGAGCCTACTTTACGCAGACTCCCGTGGTATCTTTCGAATGCAAAGCTGATGAAAGAGAAAGGGGAAAAGTATGTATCTTCTACACAGATTTCCAGACAAATAAATATTGATGCCTCACAGATTGCTAAAGACTTGTCGTATGTGGATATTTCCGGACGCACGAGGGTGGGGTATGAAGTGGACTTGCTAATCCGGGTGCTGGAGGATTTCTTGGGTTTTACGAATCTGCATAAAGCGTATCTGTTTGGTGTAGGAAGTCTGGGAGGAGCTTTGCTTAGAGACTCCGGTCTGTCACATTTCGGACTACAGATTGTGGGAGCTTTCGACATTAACCCGAATCTGGTAGGGACGACTATAGAGGGAATTCCTATTTATCATACCGATGAGTTTGAAGAGCGACGCGCAAAAGATGGAGTGAAAATTGGTGTGTTGACCGTACCTATCAATATTGCGCAGGATATTACAGACAAGATGGTGGCCGGAGGTATTCAGGCTGTGTGGAATTTTACCCCCTTCCGTATTCGTGTGCCGGAAACAATTGTCGTGCAAAATACGTCACTGTATGCACATTTGGCAGTGATGTTCAACCGTTTGAATGAAATTATAAAGAAATAACTCCATGAAAATTATTGCTATAGGCATGAACTATAGCCTGCATTGCCATGAACTGCATGCAGGAGAAGCCTTGCCCCAGGAACCGGTTATTTTTATGAAGCCGGATTCTGCCTTGCTGAAAGACAGCAAGCCTTTTTTTATTCCCGATTTTTGTGAACAAGTGGATTACGAGACGGAAATGGTGGTACGTATCTGCCGTTTGGGAAAAAATATTTCCGAGCGTTTTGCCCATCGTTATTACGATGCCGTGACAGTAGGTATTGATTTTACAGCCCGTGACTTGCAGCGTAAGTTCCGTGCCGAAGGAAAGCCCTGGGAACTGTGTAAGGGATTTGACAGTTCGGCTGCCATCGGTGACTGGGTTCCGGTGGAAAAACTGGGTGACATACAAAAGTTGAATTTCCATCTGAATATTGATGGAAAGACGGTGCAGCAGGGCAATACAGCTGATATGTTATTTTCTGTAGACCAGATTATTGCTTACGTGAGCCGTTTCTGCACGTTGAAAATCGGTGACTTGCTGTTTACCGGTACACCAGTGGGAGTAGGTCCCGTGCAGATCGGGAACCACCTGGAGGGATTTTTGGAAAATGAAAAACTTCTTGATTTTTACATACGATGAAAATAAGAGTAGGATTTGGATTCGACGTGCACAGACTGGTGACAGGGCGTGAACTTTGGCTGGGCGGTATCCGCCTGGAACACGAAATGGGTTTGCTGGGACACTCGGATGCTGATGTGTTGATTCATGCCATTTGCGATGCCTTGTTGGGAGCTGCCAACATGCGCGACATTGGTTATCATTTCCCGGACAATTCGGCCGACTTCAAGAATATTGACAGCAAGATTCTGCTGGCAAAGACCGTAAAACTGATTGCCGAAAAAGGGTATCGGGTAGGTAATGTGGATGCCACGGTGTGCGCCGAACGTCCGAAGTTGAAAAAGTTTATTCCGGAGATGCAAGAAGTGCTGGCACGGGTGATGGAAGTAGATGTGGATGATGTATCCATCAAGGCTACCACTACGGAAAAATTAGGATTTACCGGACGTGAGGAAGGTATATCGGCCTATGCTACAGTATTAATTGAAAAAGATTAAAGGAGGACAAGAGATGAATCCGAAGTATTCTGTGGTGATTCCGGTGTACAACCGCCCGGATGAAGTGGATGAGTTGTTGCAGAGTTTGTGCAGCCAAACATATCGAAACTTTGAAGTGGTGGTCGTGGAAGACGGTTCTGCCATTCCATGCAAGCAGGTGGTGGACAAGTATGCAGAAGCGTTGGATGTGCACTATTTTGAGAAACCGAATTCGGGACCCGGACAGACACGCAACTATGCGGCAGAGCGCAGTCGCGGAGAGTATCTGCTGATTCTGGATTCTGACTGTATCCTGCCCGAAACCTATCTGGCTGCAGTGGAGACAGAACTCCAGCAGGAACCGGCAGATGCGTTTGGAGGTCCTGATCGTGCCCATGATTCTTTTTCGGATGTACAGAAGGCCATTAATTATGCCATGACTTCTTTCTTTACCACCGGGGGGATACGAGGCGGCAAGAAGAAAATGGATAAATTCTATCCCCGTAGTTTCAATATGGGAGTCCGTGCCGAGGTGTACAAAGCATTGGGAGGATTCTCTGCCATGCGTTTTGGCGAAGACATTGATTTCAGTATCCGTATCTTTAAGGGAGGTTACCGTTGTCGTCTGTTTCCGGAAGCCTGGGTATGGCATAAACGTCGTACGGATTTGAAGAAATTCTTCAAGCAAGTACACAATTCCGGTATCGCACGCATTGATTTGTATAAGAAATACCCTGAATCTCTGAAAGTGGTACATTTGCTTCCTGCTGTATTTACGGTAGGCGTTGTGCTGGTATTGCTGGCTGCTTTTATCTGTCCGTGGAGTCTGCTCTTGCTGGCTTTGTTTGCCATTATTATTTTTATGGATGCTTCTATTTGCAATAAAAGTGTAAAAATCGGTGGACTTTCTGTCATTGCTGCGTTTATACAATTGACGGGCTACGGTTCCGGCTTTTTGCGGGCGTGGTGGAGACGTTGTGTATGTGGTGGAAAGTCTTTCTCTGCTTTCGAAAAAACGTTCTATAAATAAGAAGTTGCTCTCAATAGGGGTTCGGTAGTTCGTCGGTATTTTAAGATAAAAATTGATACATGAACGAAAAACTGAATATTACCCAGTGGGCGGAAGAAGACCGTCCGCGGGAGAAAATGATGCTGCACGGTCCGGCTGCTTTAAGCAATGCAGAGTTGCTGGCCATCCTGATAGGTTCCGGCAATACAGAAGAGACGGCGGTAGAACTGATGCGGAAGGTACTGGATGACTGTCATAACCGTTTGAGCGAATTGGGAAAATATACGGTAGACGACCTTTGTCGCTATAAAGGAATTGGTCCGGCAAAGGCTGTGACCATTTTGGCTGCTTCTGAACTAGGGAAGCGCAGAAGAGAGGAGGAACCCTCTGAGCGGAAAAAAATTACCAGCTCGCAAGATGTGTATGCCTTCTTTCATCCCTTGATGTGTGACCTACCTGTAGAAGAGTGCTGGGTGATGTTGCTGAATCAGGCCGCCAAGGTGATTGATACGGTTAAAATCAGTCGGGGAGGACTAGCTTCTACGCAGGTCGACGTGCGTTGTATTTTGCGTGAAGCACTCTTGAAACGGGCTACTTCCATGATTCTTTGTCATAACCATCCCTCGGGAAACATTCGTCCCAGTCAGGATGACGACCGTCTGACTCATGCGTTGCTGGAGGCAGCACGTACTATGAACATTCGCTTGCTGGATCATGTGGTAGTTTCAGACGGAGATTATTACAGTTACGGGGATGAAGGACGTCTTTAATGTCTTTTTTTATCGGACGAAGGTGAAAAAATGGAGATTTTTCCCTAAGTTTGCGGAAAGAATAAAGATTGAAAGATTAAAGATTATGGACAACGAAACGAAGTTGAAGATTGAGGAAAAAATCATAGATATGTTGAAGACCGTGTACGACCCGGAAATTCCGGTGAACGTGTACGACCTGGGCTTGATTTATAAGATAGACCTTCAGGAAAGCGGAGAATTGACTATCGACATGACTTTGACTGCTCCGAACTGTCCGGCTGCTGATTTCATTATGGAAGATGTACGTCAGAAAGTAGAATCGGTGGAAGGAGTGACTGCTGCTACGGTCAATCTGGTCTTTGAACCGGAATGGGACAAGGATATGATGACCGAGGAGGCGAAACTGGAATTAGGATTTTTGTAGAAAGAGACTTATGGATGCGATGAAGAATGTATATTTTCTTTCGGATGCGCACTTGGGTTCGAGGGCCATTGCACACGGGCGTACGCAGGAGCGCAGGCTGGTGAACTTTTTGGACAGTATCAAGCATCGGGCAGCAGCCGTCTACTTGTTGGGCGACATGTTCGATTTCTGGTATGAGTTCAAGTTGGTGGTTCCCAAGGGTTATACGCGTTTCTTGGGGAAAATCTCGGAACTGACCGATTTGGGAGTGGAAGTACATTTTTTTATCGGTAACCATGATATCTGGTGCGGAGACTATCTGGAAAAGGAATGCGGTGTCATTCTGCACCGTGAACCACTGACCTGTGAGATTTACGGAAAAGAGTTTTTCTTAGGACATGGTGACGGACTGGGCGATAATGACCCAAAATTCAAGTTGTTGCGCACAATGTTTCACAGCAAGACTTTGCAGCGTCTGTTTTCGATGCTTCATCCGCGATGGAGCGTGGAGTTTGGACTGGAATGGGCCAAACATAGTCGCCTGAAAAGGGAGGGTGGACGTGAGCCTGACTATATGGGAGAAGATAAGGAACCGCTGGTACTATTCTCTAAGGAGTATTTAAAGAGTCATCCGGACATTAATTACTTTATTTACGGTCATCGTCACATTATGTTGGATTTAATGTTAAGCCGTACATCGCGTATGATGATTCTGGGCGACTGGATTACCGAGTTCTCGTATGCGGTTTTTGATGGTGAAAATATGTTTTTGGAACAGTATATTGAAGGGGAGACTTCGGTGTGATACTGTTTTGAAAAGGATAAGAAAAAATTCAGGCGTTGAAGATTATATATTTTCTTCAACGCCTGAATTATTATAGAGTTATTGTTATCGAGCAACTTCTCCACTTTCCTGACGGGCGAGCAGCCCTTCTACCTCAGATACTTTCACCATGTTATAGTCACCGGCAATCGTATTCTTCAGTACGGAAGCAGCCGTAGAGAAATCCACACGTTTCTGGTTGTCCTCGTATGCATTCTGTGCATAAAGCATGGCACCGCAGAATGCATCGCCTACTCCTACGCAGTCAATCACATTGTCAATGTCGAATACGCGGGTGTATTTCATTTCTCCTTGTGCATAAAGCACTCCGGCGAAAGTGTGGTGTTCTGAACTCATTACATTACGCAGAGCAATGTAGATGTATTTGCAGTTTGGAATCTGCTGGCTGATTTCCTTGCAGAACTTCTCATATGCTGCGGTATCGTATTTCTCACCGTTTCGGGTGGCTTTGAAGCCGGGAGCTGGAATGCCGGTAATGAGTGCATATTCTCCTTCACTTCCAAACATGATATCACTGCTGGTCATGAGCGGGCGTAATACTTCCTGAGCTGTTTTTCCGTAGTTCCACAGGTTTTTCCGGTAGTTGATGTCGTATGAGATAGTCAGTCCCATTTCTTTGGCTATGTCAATGGCTTCCTTGCATACTTCAGCTAGTCCGGGAGTCAGTGCGGCATCAATACCCGACCAGTGGAAGATGGCTGCGTCTTTAAAAATTTCGCGCCAGTTAATCATTCCGGGCTTCAGTTCAGAGAAAGAGGAGTTTTCGCGGTCGTAGATGACGTTGGAGTTACGCATGGCGGCAGCTTTCTCCATGTAGTATGTACCTAAGCGGTGTCCGCCGAAAAGAATGTGTTTAGTTCCGATATTGTGAGAGCGGAGTTCTGCAATACAGGTTTCTCCTAATGCATTGTCCGGTAATCGGGTAATATATTCTACCTCTCCGCCAAAGTTGGCAATGGAGATGGCTACGTTGGCTTCGCTTCCTCCATAATTAACCAGAAAGTCATGGCTTTGCTGGATGCGCAAATTGTCGGGAGTAGTGAGACGGAGCATAATCTCTCCAAATGTTACAATCTTTTTACTCATAATAGAAGGTTTTTCGTTTATAGCTGAAACACGGGCAAAAAAAGAGGATACTTCCTGAAGGAATCTTTCTTTGCTCTTGTTTCTTGCACAAAGATAGTGAATTCCTTTTCAGGAGGTATCCTCTTTTAACTCTTTTAGGATTCCTGTGATTATTTGTTGTTCAGGATTTCTGTAGTATCAGTAGCAATCATCAACTCTTCGTCAGTAGGAATAACCACAACTTTTACTTTAGAATTGTCTGTAGAAATGATAGCTTCTTTGCTACGTACTTTATTTCTTTCCGGATCAATTTCTACACCCAGGAAGCCCAGTGTCTTGCAGACACCAGCACGGGCGGTAGCCTGGTTTTCGCCTACACCACCGGTGAACAAGATTACGTCAACGCCTCCCATGGCAGCCGCGTATGCACCGATGTATTTAGTGATGCGGTAGAAATACATGTTTTCTGTCAGGATAGCGCGTTCTTCGCCTCTGGCTACTGCATCTTCCAGTTCGCGCATGTCGCTTGATTTTTCGAACATACCCAATACACCACTCTTCTTGTTCAGCAAGGTAGACATTTCGTCTGGAGTCAGACCTTCTTTCTTCATGATGTAAGTGATGGCACCACCGTCGATGTCACCGCAGCGAGTTCCCATCATCAAGCCTTCCAACGGAGTAAGTCCCATGGTTGTATCGATACATTTTCCGTCTTTTACAGCTGCGATTGAACCACCGTTACCGATGTGGCAAGTAATGATGCGGCTACCTTCTTGTGGGATGTTCAGGAATTCACACACACGCTTTGAAACATAGCGGTGAGAAGTTCCGTGGAAACCATAGCGACGGATACCGTATTTTTCGAAATATGAATAAGGTATCGGGTACAGGTAAGCGTAGTCCGGCATAGTCTGGTGGAATGCAGTATCGAATACGGCTACCTGAGGTACTTCCGGCAGAAGTTTCTGTACGGCATAGATACCTTTCAGGTTAGCTGGATTGTGAAGCGGGCCCAGGTCGCAGCATTCTTCTACAGCTGCAATTACGGCATCATCAATCAGTACAGAACCGCTGAATTTGGTTCCTCCGTGCAATACGCGGTGACCTACTGCTTTGATTTCATGCAGGTTGCTTACTGCTCCATATTCAGCATTGGTCAAAGTATCGAAAATGAACTGTACACCAGTAGTATGTTCAGGTACGTCTTTTTCAATTACTTTCTTTTCGCCGTTAGGCAAAGTCAGTTTCAGGAAAGAACCCGGAAGACCGATTTTTTCAATACCTCCTTGAGCGAGGACTTCTTTTGTAGTCATTTCAAACAATTTGTATTTGATTGAAGAACTACCGCAGTTGAGTACTAATACTTTCATATCTTATTAAATAGTTTTTGTAATGATGAAAACTATAATGCCACTCTGGAAGAAAAGTGAGTGGCATTATGGAAATAAATTATCAGAATCGGATGATTACTGTGCCTTGGCAGCGATAGCCTGGTTGGCAGTGATGGCAATCATCTTGTATACGTCGTCGATGCTACATCCACGTGACAAGTCGTTTACCGGGCGAGCGATACCCTGCAGGATTGGTCCTACGGCAGTAGCGTGGCCCAGACGTTCAACCAGCTTGTAAGAGATGTTTCCTACTTCCAGACAAGGAACAACCAATACGTTGGCTTTTCCGGCGATTTCAGAACCCGGAGCTTTGCTTGCACCTACTCTTGGAACCAGTGCAGCATCTGCCTGCAGTTCACCGTCAATTTTCAATGCCGGGTCTAATTCTTTTGCTATTTTCAATGCTTCTACTACTTTGTCTACTACTTCGTGTTTTGCAGAACCTTTAGTAGAGAAACTCAACATGGCTACACGCGGGTCGATACCTGCAACTGCTTTTGCAGTCTGTGCAGTACATACAGCGATTTGTGCCAGTTGGTTTGCATCAGGTACAGGAGTTACAGCTACGTCGCCCATCACCAATACACCGTTGTCTCCACATTCAGGAGCGTGTGTCAGCATCAGCATAGCGCCTGAAACACATGTGATACCCGGAGCAGTCTTGATAATCTGCAGTGCAGGACGAAGTACGTCACCAGTTGTATTACGTGCACCAGCCAATTGTCCGTCTGCATCACCAGCCTTGATAATCAGACATCCCAAGTACAAAGGATTCAGCACAAGTTTACGAGCTTCTTCGATGGTCATTCCTTTTTTCTTACGAAGTTCGCACAACAGTTGTGCATATTCTTCTTGTTTTGGATTGTTTTCCGGGTCAATGATGGTAGCTTTATGGATGTTACCCAATCCCCATTCTTTAGCCTGATTCATGATTTCATCGGGGTTACCCAATAAAATAAGGTCTGCTACACCGTCTGTCAATATCTGATTGGCAGCTTTCAAAGTACGTTCTTCTGTTCCTTCCGGAAGCACGATGCGCTGTTTGTTTGCTTTAGCGCGTTCAACGATTTCACTGATTAAATCCATGATTTATATGTTAAATTGTAAATGCTTGTTGTGTGCGGTAACGAGCTTTTTATTTTTCACCTGCAAAAATAGCTATTTTTGTAATATCAAGTTTGCAAAAAGGGATTTTTTTTGCTTTAAAGTATGCAAAAACCGTTCTATCCCTTGTGGATATGAATAAAAACTGGCTTAGGAGGAGATTGGTTTTTCCGATTATGTATTTTTGCACCGGTTTTCAAGATAAAATATAAGGTATTATGATTCGACAGTGTTCTATTCTTTTTGGATGCCTGGCGTTAGGTGAACTGATTGTTTATTTGACGGGTATTAAGCTTCCTTCGAGCATCATCGGTATGTTGTTGCTTACTTTGTTTCTTCAGTTAGGCTGGATAAAACTGGAGTGGGTACAGGGGCTTACAAATTTTCTGGTTGCAAATTTAGGATTTTTCTTTGTGCCGTCGGGAGTGGCGTTGATGCTCTATTTCGATGTGATAACGGCGCAGTTCTGGCCGATTGTGATTGCGACGCTGGTCAGCACGGTATTGGTTTTAGTGGTAACAGGTTGGGTACATCAATTAGTTCGTAAGTATGGATTTTTTCGGAAATAAATTTTTTCTGCTGGCCATTACGTTTGGCTTTTTCTTTTTGTCAAAATTGTTGCAGAAAAAAACAGGATGGGTACTGTTGAATCCTATCCTTGTGGCAATAGCCATGTTAATTTGTTTTCTTCAGTTTACAGGGGTTTCTTATGAGACTTATTCTGAGGCTGGCTCGTTGGTGGAATTTTGGTTGAAGCCGGCTGTTGTGGCATTGGGTGTACCTTTGTACTTGCAGTTGCGTATGATAAAGAAACAGCTGATGCCGATTCTGATTTCACAGTTGGCCGGTTGTGTGGTCGGGCTGGTTTCGGTGACGATTATTGCCAAGTTAATGGGAGCTTCTCCGGAAGTGATTATGTCACTGGCTCCAAAGTCTGTGACTACTCCGATTGCCATGGAGGTATCGAATGCGGTAGGAGGGATTCCTTCACTGACGGCTGCTGTGGTCATTGTGGTCGGATTGTTTGGAGCTATCTGCGGATTTAAACTGCTTCAGGTAGGACGTGTAGCCAGCCCGATTGCACAGGGATTGTCCATGGGGACAGCCAGCCATGCGGTCGGTACTTCACGCGCCATGGAGGTTAGTGGCAAGTATGGTGCATACGCAAGTCTGGGGCTGACTTTGAACGGAATTCTTACGGCATTGCTTTCACCTACGATTTTGCATATCTTAGGATTGTATTAAGATTTTGTCTTTGCGAGGAATGAACTGAATGACCGGCTGATTTGTTATTTTTTTCAGATGTAATATTTGTTCGAAACGAAAAAGAAACACCTATATGATAGCATTTAAACCGATAGACCTGAGTGATAAGGAAACTGTGCAGAAGTATACGTTGTGCAGTCCACGGCGTAATTGTGATTTATCGTTTGTGAACCTGTACAGCTGGCGTTTCCTGTATCAGACGGAGATTGCGGAAATGGATGGCTTTTTGCTGTTTCGTTTCTATGCAGACGGACAGCTGGCCTATATGATGCCTGTAGGTGAAGGAAGTGATATTCGTCCGGTGATTGAGGCGTTGATGGAAGATGCAAAAAGTCAAGGGGCTCCTTTCCGTTTGTTGGGTGTATGTGCCAATATGCGTGCAGAGCTGGAAAATGCTTTTCCGGATTATTTTAGTTTTGTAGCCGACCGGGATTATGCGGATTACATTTACCTGCGTTCCGACCTGTCCACATTGAAAGGAAAAAAGTTTCAGTCCAAGCGAAACCACCTGAATAAGTTTAGAAGTACTTATCCACATTATACATATAAACCTTTGACTTCAGACTTGATTCCTGCATGTCTGGAACTGGAGACTCAGTGGTGCCGGGCGAATAATTGTGCGGAGAATCAGGCCTTGGAGAACGAGCGTCGCTCCATGACGGCTGCCTTGCAGCATTTGGAACAGCTGGATGTGATTGGAGGGGTACTTTATGTGGAGGATGAGATTGTGGCCTTTACTTTTGGGGCACCCATCAACCAAACGACTTTCGATACGTGTGTGGAAAAAGCCAATACGGCTGTGGAGGGAGCGTATGCTATGATTAATTATGAGTTTGCTAATCATATTCCTTCGCAGTACATCTATATCAATCGGGAGGAAGACTTGGGATTGGAAGGGCTCCGGAAAGCCAAGCTTTCTTATCAGCCGGAAGTGATTCTTGAAAAATACATGGCGGAGTTGAAATGAGTGTGAAAGAGCAAGTCAGAAGGTTATGGGCAACTTGTTTCCATGACTCGGAAGCGTTCATGGATCTTTATTTCGGTTGCCGCTATGCTGATTCCCTGAATGAGTATATGGAATCGGACGGGCAGGTAATAGCTGCTTTGCAACGTATTCCGTATAGGTTGACGTATGAAGGCATGAGTGTGCCGGTTGCTTATATTTCGGGAGCTTGTACACATCCGGTATATCGGGAGCGGGGAGTGATGCGGAAGTTGCTGGCCCAGGCTCATCAGAGCATGTTTCGGGAAGGGATGCTGTTTTCTACTTTGATACCTGCAGAGGATTGGTTGAAAGGGTACTATGCCCGTTCGGGATATACTCTTTGTTTTCAACGGAGGAAAAAGTTATTAACAGCTTCTTGTTTGCCTGTTGAAAACTTTCCTAATCGGTGGAAACTGGTTGAAATCCCTTCAGGAAGTGCTTTGTGTGGGGATGCTTTCCGTTTTTATGACCATTTTCAGTCTGATTGTGAAAACTGTATACAGCATAATTGGGAAGATTTCCACATCATATTGGCGGATTTACTTTTGTCGGGAGGTCAGTTGTGGGGAGCTGTAGAGGAAGGTGAACTGCACGGACTTTGCTTTTGTTTGCCGGAAGAAGAAAAGCTGATAATCAAGGAAGTTGTATGCAGAGATAAAACCATTGAACAAGCTATGCTGCGTGGATTGTCTTCTCATTACGGTTTGATGGAATTGGAATGTTATTCTTTTTCTGAAGGTCAGCCTAATGAATTGGGGATGGTTAGAATCATTCATGTAGAGGCATTGTTCAGATTGTTAGCTGGAATATGGACCGGAAACCATTATTTCAAAGTAGAAGGGGATAAGGCTCTTCCGCAAAATAATGGTTGGCATAACTTGGAAGGAGGCATGTATTCCAGAGGTGAATTGAAAGGACAGGCTTATCAAGTGGTCTCTATCAATGAACTGACCCGACAGTTGTTTGACGGGAAATTCCCCTACATGAACCTGATGCTGGATTAAAGTTACATCCGGTTGTCGGCTGTCAGCATACGCTCCAGCTCTTCTGCTGTTAACTTCAAGTGAAACTGTCCGTGGTAGGCAATGGAAATGCCGCCAGTTTCTTCGGATACAATAATGGCCATGGCATCTGTTTCCTGTGATACCCCCAAGGCTGCACGATGGCGAAGTCCTAATTCTTTAGGGATTTCCAGGTTATGTGAAACCGGAAGAATGCATCCGGCTGCTTTTATCCGTTTGTGGCTGATAATCATAGCTCCATCGTGTAACGGACTGTTCTTGAAGAAGATATTTTCAATGAGGCGCTGGTTGATATTGGCATCAATCAGGTCGCCTGTACGGACAATGTCATCCAACGGGAAATCTTTTTCTATTACAATCAGTGCTCCTACCTTTCCCTTACTCATATTCAGACAGGCCATTACGATAGGCATGATGTCTTCTTTTTCTGTATCTGTCTTTTTGTTGCCTTTCAGGAAACGGAACAGGCTGTTGCTGCGGTGTCTGGATCCCAAAGACAATAGGAAATGCCGTATCTCATCTTGGAATAAGACAATAAGGGCAATAACTCCTACACTCACCAGTTTGTCGAAAATAGAACCTAATAGTCTCATCTGGAGAACTTGTGATACGATTACCCAAATGATAATGAATACGAGGATACCGATGAAAATATTAATGGAGCCCGACGACTTCATCAGCTTGTAGGACTTGTATAACAGGAAGGCTACCAGCAGAATGTCGAGTATATCTTTAAAACTGAGTATGTAGATGTCGAAAGGCATAATTTAAAAGTATGTTGAAGTTCGTGTCTTAAATCATTGGTTTTGCAGGGCATTGAAAATCCGGACAGTTTCCACGGCTGCTTTTACATCATGCACCCTGAGCAGGCTGGCACCTTTCATCAGGGCAATGGCGTGTACGGCAGTTGTTCCGTTTAAAGCGTTCTCGGGTCCTCCTCCTAATAATTTATAAATCATGGATTTGCGGGATACTCCCACAAGTATTGGCAGCTGGAATATAGAGAACTCTTCTAGTTTGTTCAGTATTTCATAATTATGCTCCAGGGTTTTCCCAAAACCAAATCCTGGATCTATAATAAGGTCTTTTACACCTGCTGCCCGGAGGGTTTCGATTTTTTCAGCAAAATAAAGGATGATTTCTTTAACCGGATGTTGGTAATGCGGATTTTTTTGCATGTTTTGTGGATTTCCCTGCATGTGCATCATGATGTAGGGCACTTTCAATTTTGCTACAGTGGAAAACATGTTTGTATCCAGATTGCCGGCAGAAATGTCATTGATAATTGCTGTACCGTATTCTTCTACACACATCTGGGCCACATCGGCACGAAAAGTATCGACAGAAACAATGGCATCAGGGAATTCTCTTCTGATAATTTGTAATCCGTGTTTTAACCGTTTCATTTCTTCTTCTGGAGATACATCTTCGGCATCCGGACGTGAAGAATAGGCACCAATATCAATGATGCGTCCTCCCTCTTCTATAATCTGATGTACCCGTCTGATAATATCCTCTTCCGCTTGTTTACGGCTGTCGGCATAAAAAGAGTCCGGGGTTACATTGAGGATACCCATCACCTGAGGACAGGATAAATCCATCAGTTCTCCGTTGACGTTAATGTATTTTGCAAACGTTTCTTCCATCTGTATCTCCTTCATTTTTGCCTTGCAAAGTTACGTACAATAATTTGATTTGTGTCGGTTCTTTCTTGTGAAATTTTCCTTATAGAATGGATTTTTAGTCCCTTCATTATTCTCTTTTTTCACTTTTTGATAAAAAAACAACTCAAAAGTTTGCAGATTACAAATTTAGTTGTACCTTTGCAACCGCAATTGAGAACGAGACTATCGGGCGTTTAGCTCAGCTGGTTCAGAGCATCTGCCTTACAAGCAGAGGGT
>ERZ1027150.1477-NODE-1477-length-15428-cov-37.204840_pt1 | contig 15428 bp, 20 predicted proteins | sample MGYA00519276_ERZ1027150 | MGnify/ENA primary metagenome ERZ1027150 (study PRJEB26926, sample SAMN06164860) | human gut metagenome | biome: ENVO:00009003; feature: ENVO:2100002; material: ENVO:00002003 | host: Homo sapiens | place: USA | collected 2012 ... | reverse complement strand
AGGACGTGTAAACGCAATAAGGACGTTCAAGGGCTTAGTTGCGGATTTGAGGATAATAAAGAAACCGGCCTGACGGTCTGCCATTATTCGAATATCAAGGATACAGTCAATATAAAACTGAGTGATCTGGTAGAGGATTTCCGAATTGTCAGGTTTGATAACAGTCCGGAGGCAATATTTACTTACCGGACCCTTCCTACCATCACCGATCATTATATTGGTATTGGGATAACTGCAAGTCAACCTTATATGCTATTTAACAGTGATGGCAAATTTTTATGTACGGCCGGAAAGATCGGACAGGGTCCTGGTGAATATCCTATGAGTATTTATGATGCAGCCATTGATGAGCAGGAACAAAGAATTTACCTGGGATCATTTGGCTTTCTTAATAAAATTATGGTGTATGATCTGAAAGGAAACTTTCTTGAGGACAGGCAGATAGACTACGAATTAAATAAGCCTAAATTTGAACTTGGGGAAGATAAGTCACTATCTATTATTCATCTGCCTATTCAGACATCTGAAGGAAGTCCGTTAGTCTCCCAATATAGTAAAGAAGGGAAATTAATAGCTCAACTGGAAGAAGCACCTTATTTTAAGGTGGAAGATTACAATCAGGAAGTTTTTGCTTATCATAATGTTCCTGATTTAAGTTTCCATTTAACATCCGTTGATACCTTGTACCATTATATAAAATCGGAAAACAGAATTGTTCCCAAATTTACCTTAGATTTTGGAACAATGGAAGACAAGCCCATCCACATTTATAATGAAATACCCGGATATTATATTGCGATAGTTTTCGGAAAAGGAAACATCTTTGTGGATAAGGAAAAGCAACAGGCCCGCTTTGTAAGACTGATCAATGATTACTGTGGCGGCATGAAAGTCATGCTTAATTTCAAGGACGGTTGGGCGTGGCGTATTTTTGAGCCCAGTTATCTCATTGAATATATCCAGGATCGTATGAATGACAGTGACTGTACCGAAGAAGACCGGGAAAAGCTCCAATCCCTGCTGGATACCATTGATGAGGAGGACAACAACATCATGTTTTTGGGTAAGCTGAAGAAATAGAAATTATTCCTAAGTAATATTGGATTTGTGAAAGTAAGGCTGTTTCAGGATTTAGAATCGTGAGACAGCCTTGTTTCTGTATGCTCGTTTTGCCGATAAATTGTTTCGCTTTTTGGTGAGATATTCTTAGTAATAAGGTCCTGTATTCTCTGCAAGATGCGGGTGTTTCGTCAGTCCGAAACAAGAGTTTCATCAAGACGAAACAAGAGTTTCACCAGCAGAAAATAAAAGTTCCACCAGGAGAAAACAAAAGTTCCACCAGCACGATACGGTAGAATTGTCTGCTCGATACCGGAAGATTCTCCGGTCGATTCCGGCCGATCGTCTGCTCGATTGGGATTGATCGTCCGCTCAATGCCGGAAAATTGTCGTTTTGTCATGGTTTATTCGGATTTTATTTGTATATTTAGCAACTCCATATGCGTTTATCCGCATGGGGTATATTAGCCAGAACTTTAGTCTGATTGTTATAAATTATAGAGATTATGAAGGCTGTTTATCTTAAGGTTAGGCTGATGGCGATAGCTTGGCTGTCAGCTTGTTTGGTTGCTTGTACTTCCAATGTGGAAGCAGATCTTGAGGTGATTGAATACCCCATTGCTTTTCAGGCTTCGCTGACGGATATATATGGTACAGTGAGCGATGCACAAGGAATGGGTGATTTCCGGTTATGGGGATGGTATCTTACTGAGGATTCTCCTGTTCCCATATTCGAGGGCGATAAGGTGACAGATGGTACCTGGGCTTATGAAGGAGGACGACGCTACTGGACAATGGAGAAAATTCACAGGTTCTATGCTGTGTCTCCGGTGTATCCATTGGAAGGGAGCGGAACGAGAGTCAGTGTAACGGCTGATGGAGTTATTTCTGTTGCTGACTTTGACTGCTCCAGAACTGGTGATGAAGCCGTGGATCTGATGACCGCTCTGGTTGGGTGGGCAAGATATGAAGCAGAAGAAAAGCCGGAGAAAGTCGGGCTGGAGTTTAGGCATGAGCTTGCGCAGTTACAGATAATCGTTAAAACTGATCAGGGAGTTACTGCTACGATTCATGATGCGTCTTTTTATGACATAGCGGTTAAAGGCACTCTGGAACAGGATTCAGGCGAATCCTCGTGGAAACCTGCTGCTGTTGTCGGTAAGGCCGATACTCCTTTCCAAAAGAAGATAGAACGAGTGCTGAAGCCTGTCAGTCAATTAAGCCTTTTTGATAAGATGCTGCTGATTCCTCAGGATTGTATGAAAATTAAATTGGCTGTTAACTACACCCGTAACGGAGAGAATCTGACGGAAACGATTGATTTTTATGATTTGATTTCGTATTTGTCTATCGGACAGAATTATCGTATTGAGCTGACTATCGGGGCTGATACGATTACATATCGGGCTTCTATTATTAACAAGTGGTGAGAAACTTTTTGTCCTGCCTGCAGTTTTCTGCCGGCAGGACAAATGTGATAACCCTGATTTCCGCAAGTAAACTTGACTCTCATGTTACAGATGAACATTTTGTAAATCTTTCTTTTTATATGCTTCCTTTGTAGCATGAGAGTCAAGTTTACTTTTTCAAGCACAAATTTCCCTTACCCCATAAAGCGACTTGAGACAATACGCAGCAAATTCCCAAAACACTGATATTAATTACTCCTCACTTTTAAAGGCTTCGGCATAAGCGTGATTATCGGTATAAATGTTCAGTATGTATTCTCTTGCAGTTTTAATCCATTTGACCGGTACAGAAATATATTTGAAGATGAAAGTTTTGATACGACTAGTATGGGATAGTCCAAAATCCTTAACGTTCATTCTTTTGACAATCATCCTGTAAAAGTTTCTTATAAGTGGGTTTGGCATCATACTTTTTCGTTTCTATAAACTGGTGGTCAAAATCAAAATCGTACTTCCGGCCTTTGCATAATTCTCCTATATCTATAAGCGAGCGGACCAAAAGCTTATTCATTGTGTCAGCTGTATTGAAATCGTATGATTTTCCGCATTTTTATTCGTAAAAGTATAGTTGTATAGGACTTCTTGAAATAATGGATTGAAACGGCTTAAAATAGCTTCGTTATTTTCTCATTGATGAGACATTTTAATGAAAGCTCAAAGCAAATATTTGTCATATAGCAAAAAAGTTATGTTTTTATTTGTGAATTATAGCGAAAATGCTATCCTTGTAATTCTTAATAAATAAACGGTCTTTTAAATTATGAAGTACAATCAGCTTTTTGCGGAATTGACCGCAGCAGGTTGTTACGTTCTCAGGCATGGGACTAACCACGATATTTGGTACAGTCCCAAGACGGGAAACAAATTTGCTTTGTTGAGGCAATGGGGCGGCATATTGCCGTACCCCTTTTACTAAAGAAAGTTACGGAAATTATGGAAAAGGCAAAAGATGGGTATTATTTTTGCTATGTGGAAGAAGATTTGCCCGGTTTCGGATTATCCGGCTTTGGAGAAACCGCAAAAGCTGCTAAAGAGGATATGATGAAGGCGTATCAGGAGATAAAAGAAATGCAGGAAGAAGAAGGCGAAGAAATGCCGGAACTGGAGTTTTTCTACAAATATGATATGCAATCTTTCTTCGATTATTTCTCTTTCCTGAACGTAACGAAAGTAGCTGAACTGGCTGGTATCAATCCGTCTTTGATGCGTCAATACACATCAGGAGTAACCAATGCCAGACAAAAGCAATATAACAGGATACGTGTAGCGGTGGAAAGAATCTCAAAGGAGCTTTCTGCAGCCACATTCTAATGATAATGTACCGCCTGAGGCGAGACCGTTTATTAAGACAACAAATAACCCCGTTCTGATTAGTTTCAGTTCGGGGTATTTTTATTCAATCTTGATATTTATTTCCTTTCCGCAATGAGGACAGGTGAGGGAAAGACCGTCTTTCTTTGGTTGCTCAAATATACTGGGCATCCAATAGCATCAGCAATTCTCAAAAGAACCTCCGTTGATGGATTTCCATTAATGTGAGTACTAAGAGTTACGCGTGAGATACCCATTTTATCCGCTACTTCATTCACGGATGTGTCATAACGTTTCATGGCGTCTTTAATCATTAATCTATCTATCATAATTCTGTTATTTTAAGTTTATGCAGAATTACAATGGTTGCCGTAATGTAAAGCGATTGGCTTACATTTGCATCATCAAAGTTGAACAATCAATAAATAAACGATATGGCAACAAGTAAGTACAACAAATCGGAAGCTTTGAAGGAAAGCTGGAAGCGTGACTACCAGAATGACATAAAGGTAGCGGTAAAACGTGCCGTTAATATGAGTAGACTATAAAGTAATTATTTACAATCAAAACAATATAAAGACATGGAGACAGAAAAAGAGCAGGCCGTACTAGGATTTTCATAAAAGTATTTGGAAAAGCAAAGCAGAATCATTAGTGAATTACATAGTATTAATAATGTTGAGCTTACAAAGACATTGCCGTTAGGAGAGAACACACGTGCAGAATTTATTTTAAGACGAAAGTGGATGATGTTTTAAAGCACTACCCGTTGCGTTACATATCGATGAATTCCATTGGCTCCGGTCAGTGGAATTTCTTTTTCCTGTTGACTGTACGCTATTTCTTCTTTTATAATATGGGGTGTTGTCGTTTTTGGGGAACACCGATTACTGTTTCTTCCGTTGGAGGAGGTTCTACTTCCGGTCTTCCTTGGGATGGACGTAGGCCGGATGAGGAGGAAGAGACATATCGTAGGAGATGTTTGTTGTTTGCGGTTGGGATGGTGAAGAGGCAGAATGGAATGAGAAGTTATAGAAGAAAGTAAAAGATTAGGCATGTTTTTTTAGTTTAAATAAAAGAAATATATTTGCGCTTGATTCAATATAATGATTATTATGGAGGATATAAATCGCATTAAATTAGTTCTTGTAGAAAGAAAAAAGACTGGTAAATGGTTGGCTGAACAGTTAGGAAAAAATCCGTCAACAGTATCCAAATGGTGTTCTAATGTAGCACAGCCTGATTTGGCAACATTAGTAAAGATTGCATCGCTTTTGAATGTAAATATACAGGAACTTATAAATCATACAGAAAAATAATTTTATGGCAACAAGTATACAGCAGAAACAGGAATTGTTCAAGACTATATGGGCTACGGCCGAAGATTTGAGAAACAGTGTCGATGGATGGGACTTCAAGCAGTACGTACTCGGAATGCTTTTCTACCGTTTCATTTCGGAGAATATCACCAACTATATCAACAGACTGCAGCAAGAAGCAGGAATGGACGGCTTCGACTATGCTTCTTTCTCTGATGGGGATGCTGAAAGCGCACGCGAAATGATAGTGCAGGAAAAAGGTTTTTTCATCCTTCCTTCCGAACTGTTCTGTAATGTACGCGCCAGGGCTAAGAACGATCCTAACCTGAACGAAACACTGCAGTCGGTATTCGACAATATAGAATCGTCTGCCAAGGGAACAGACAGTGAGGACGACCTGAAGGGGCTTTTCGATGATATAGATGTGAACAGCAACAAGCTGGGCAATACTGTGACCAAACGCAACGAAACACTCTGCAAGATTCTGAACACCATAGGAAATCTCGACCTGAAAGGCGATTATGCCGACAATCAGATAGACGTGTTCGGTGATGCGTACGAGTTCCTCATGACCATGTATGCCGGAAATGCGGGAAAGTCAGGCGGCGAGTTCTTCACCCCACAGGAGGTGAGCGAACTGTTGGCACGCATTACTGTGGTGGGCAAAAAAGAGGTGAACAAGGTATATGACCCTGCCTGCGGTTCCGGCTCATTGCTGTTGCAGTTTGCCAAAGTATTAGGCAAGGAGAATGTGCGCACAGGTTTCTTCGGACAAGAAATTAATATCACCACCTATAACCTCTGCCGTATCAATATGTTCCTTCACGACATCAATTATGAGAAGTTCGACATCCATTGTGGCGACACGCTTACCGAGCCGTATCACTGGGATGACGAGCCTTTCGATGCCATAGTTTCCAATCCGCCTTATTCCACCAAGTGGGCGGGTGATTCCAATCCGGTGCTTATCAACGATCCGCGTTTCGCACCTGCCGGAGTGCTTGCACCGAAAACAAAGGCCGACCTTGCCTTTACGATGCACATGCTGTCGTGGCTTTCCACCGACGGAACAGCGGCAATAGTCGAGTTTCCCGGTGTACTCTATCGTGGCGGAGCGGAGCAGAAAATTCGCAAATATCTGATAGACAACAACTATGTGGATACTGTCATTCAGCTGCCTTCCAATCTCTTTTTCGGTGTATCGATAGCCACATGCATCATAGTCCTGAAGAAAAGCAAGAAGGAGAACAAGACTCTGTTCATCGATGCCAGTGCCGAGTTTATCCACGAGGGTAACAAGAACAGGCTCTCGCCTGAAAATATAAATAACATCCTGAATGAGTATATCGACCGCAAGGAAGTGAAGCATTTTTCTGCCTTGGTAGACAATGCAGCCATTGCAGAGAACGACTATAACCTGTCTGTCAGCAGCTATGTGGAGGCGGAAGACACCCGTCCGCAAACGGATATCAAGGAGTTGAATGAACGCATACGCCGTATCGTGGCACGTGAAAATGAATTGCGTACAGAAATCGACCGGATTGTAACAGAACTGGAGGAGGACGGATTATGAGTAAGTTACAGGAATTGATAAAGGAACTTTGTCCGGACGGGGTAGAGTTTAGAAAGTTGGAAGAAATATCTAATTTTCGTAGAGGTTCATTTCCACAACCGTATGGGAATAAAGAATGGTATGGTGGTGAAGGTGCAATGCCTTTTATTCAAGTTGCAGATATAGAAGATAATATGCAATTAGCAAAAAAAACAAAGAGATTAATATCACGCTTGGCCCAACCTATGAGCGTTTTTGCGCCAAAAGGATCAATTATTATCAGCTTACAAGGTAGCATTGGTCGAATCGCTGTGACTCAATATGATGCGTATATAGATCGAACAGTAGCTATTTTCACCAATATATCAAAAAATATTATTCCTAAATATTTTGTATACCAACTACAAAGCATTTTTAAAATTAAGGAAAAAACAGCAAGGGGTAGTACAATAAAAACCATAACTAAGGAAGAATTTACTAATTTTGAAATCCCTCTTCCTCCCCTTGAAGTACAAAAGGAGATAGTTCGTATTCTCGATGCCTTCACAGCGCATGCAGCGGAGCTGCAAGCGGAGCTGCAAGCAAGAAAGGAACAATATGAGTATTATCGAAATAAGTTACTCTCTTTTGATGAGAACGATGAGGGGGTGAAGTGGATGAGAATGGAAGAAGTTGGAACATTTATAAGAGGAAAAAGATTTGTTAGGACAGATATTGTTGAAAAAGGAATATCATGTATTCATTATGGTGATATGTATACATATTACGGATTGTCTGCTAATAAGACAAAAGGTATGTTAAGGTCTGATTTGGCATCTAAAATGAGGTATGCGCAGAAAAATGATGTAGTGATTGTGGCTGCTGGTGAAAATAAGGATGATATAGGTGTTGGCCTTGCATGGCTTGGTGATGAACCGGCTGCAGTTCATGATGCTTGTTTCATTTTTCAAAGTGATATGTACCCTCTTTTTGTTTCTCATTATTTAAGAACTGATATCTATCACAAACAAATTAGAAAATATGTTTCTGAGGCAAAGATTTGTTCAATTTCAGCTAAAGGGCTTGGAAATGCTGTTATTCCTGTTCCTTCATTTGAAAGACAACAATCTATAGCTTCATTACTTGATAAATTCGAATCCTTGGTAAACGACTTATCCGAAGGACTCCCAGCAGAAATTGTAGCCGTACAGGAACAATACGAATATTACCGAAATAAGCTATTGACCTTTAAACGAAAAAGCTAAAAATATGATGGACTTTCAGACATTTAAGAAGCATATAGCTTCGCTAAAAGTAGTTTATAGTGTAAGAGACAGAGTGCCATACAAGGTGTGTTCCGTGCAAGGTAATCTGTTGACCATTCAGAGGGAAAGTACTGGAAACTATGTGGAAATCAAACTGAATGAATTGTATAATTTCTACTCAAACGAAACAATCTGTACAACAAAGTCTGCGAGAAAATACATATCTGGTTATGTGTATTCTCCGGCTGTAGCCGTAATTAAAGAGTTAGTAAAATAAAAATTCAAGGAATAATAGAAGAATACTATGGATAATAATGTAATTGCTTTGGAAAAAATATTAGGAAGCCTAAGGCAGGTTTCTTTTTATAAAAATAGCCATAAATGCAGTGACTTTATAGATACCTCTCGGTTTTCTGCAACAAAGTATATACTTTCTTGTTGGTCTCATTATGGGCAATACAATGAAAATAGACTAGTGTTGATGCATGAAGGCAGTACTGACGATATTGAATTGAATGGATATACTATTTCATCTACAGTTAAAGACATTCATTTTTTCTTGACAAGTAGAGATGTAGATAAACATGATTTCACATTCAGTATACAGGCCCCTGATGGAGAAGTTTATGAACAAACATTTCACATTGATAACAATGAACTATTACCGTATATAGTTTATGCTATAATTCTTCTTACGTATGTGAAGGACAAAAATAAAACTTCTGTATTCTGGGACATGCTCATCCAAGGAACTCTTCCCAACCTTTCATTAGGACAAAAATTAGACTATGTAAATGAGCTAAATGCTATTGCAAGGTCTATTATTGAGGAATATCCATTTACTAAACAATTCTTTCAGAAAGGATTGAAAGAGATTGTTTCTAAATTAAAATCAGAATTATCTTCTTTTGAGATATTGAAATAAACAGATAAAAAGTTTAGATATGTCGGAGCAATATAAAATGGTGGCGGAAAATCCGCAGAGCACCGTGGTATCGGATTATGAACCGAGATACCGCACCGCCAAGCAATATCAGAGCGAGGCAGAAATGGAAAAGGAGTTTATCGAACAACTCCAGACACAGGCCTATGACTATCTGTCCATCACTTCTGAAAAGGAACTGATAGAGAATCTGCGCCACCAGTTGGAAAAACTGAACGGCTATCGTTTTACTGACAAGGAATGGACGACCTTCTTTAAGGAAAAGATTGCCAACCAGAACAGTGGCATCGTGGAGAAAACAGCCATTGTGCAGGATGATTACATCCAGTTGTTGACTCGTGAGGACGGCTCCACCAAGAACATTTATCTGCTCGACAAAAAGGACATACACAATAACTACTTGCAGGTTATCAACCAGTATGTACCCGAAGGTGGCAGCCACGAGAACCGTTACGACGTGACTATCTTAGTGAACGGACTGCCACTGGTACACGTGGAGCTGAAACGCAGAGGAGTGGACATAAAAGAGGCCTTTAATCAGATACGGCGCTACAACCGGGAAAGTTTCTGGGCCGGATGCGGGTTGTTTGAATACGTGCAGATATTTGTCATCAGCAACGGCACGCAGACCAAGTACTACAGCAATACCACCCGTGTTTCGCACATTGCAGAACAACAGAAGAAAAAACAGTCGAAAAGTAAGAACCAGACCAGCAACAGTTTTGAGTTTACAAGTTACTGGGCAAGAAGGGATAATCAGATTATTCCGGATTTGGTGGACTTCACGGCTACGTTCTTTGCCAAACATACGCTGCTGAATATCCTGACTAAATATTGTGTGTTTACTTCGGAAAAGCTTCTCCTCGTGATGAGGCCTTATCAGATTGCGGCTACGGAAAGTATTCTGCAACAGATACGGGTATCGACCAACTACAAGAAATATGGAACAGTGGAAGGCGGTGGCTTCGTATGGCACACCACGGGAAGCGGCAAGACGCTTACTTCATTTAAGACGGCCCGTCTGGCCAGCAAGATGGAAGGTATCGATAAGGTTCTGTTTGTGGTGGATCGAAAGGACCTGGACTACCAGACTATGAAGGAGTATGACCGTTTTGAGAAAGGGGCGGCAAACAGCAATACGAATACGGCTGTACTGAAAAAACAGTTGGAGAATGACGATGCGCATATCATAATCACTACGATACAGAAGCTGTCAATATTCATATCCCAAAACCGTTCGCACAAGGTTTACGGCAAGCATATAGTGATGATATTCGATGAGTGTCACCGCAGCCAGTTCGGGGAGATGCATACGGCCATAGTGAAGAAGTTCAATAAGTATCATCTGTTCGGGTTTACAGGTACGCCGATATTCCCGAACAACTCATCTACGGGAGGTAAGTTCGACTTGAAAACTACCGACCAGGCTTTCGGCAAAAGATTGCACATATATACTATTGTGGATGCCATAGCCGACGGTAATGTGTTGCCTTTCCGTGTGGACTATATCAGTACGATGCGTGAGCAGGAGGATATACGCGACGAGCAGGTGAGGAACATAGACCGCGAGAAGGCGCTTATGGCTCCCGAACGCATAAGTCATATTGTGACTTATATATTGGAACATTTCACACAGAAGACCAAAAGAAACGGAAAGTCGTTTACTTTCAATAAGCTGACCAATATATCGGAAGTGGCTGAAGGAGGAAAGAAAGGCAAATGTGAGGTTAAGGAGCAGAAACAGAAGGTGCGTATGCAGGGTTTCAACTCTATATTTGCCGTTTCTTCCATTGAGGCTGCCAAACTGTATTATCTGGAGTTCAAGCGTCAGATGGAGGAACTGTCTCCTGACAGGAAGCTGAATGTTGCCATCATATACAGCTATGGGGCAAATGAGGCTGAAGAGGATTTCAGCGGAATACCTGATGATGAGAACTCTGACAATACCGACGGACTGGATAAGAGTTCGCGCGATTTTCTTGAAAGTGCGATTGTGGATTATAACAAAATGTTCGCTACCAACTATGATACAAGCTCCGAGAAATTCCAGAACTACTATAAGGATGTGTCGCTTCGTATGAAGAACAGGGAGATAGACCTACTAATAGTTGTGAACATGTTTCTGACAGGATTTGACGCTACTACGCTTAACACTCTTTGGGTGGACAAGAACCTGAGAATGCACGGTTTGTTGCAGGCGTATTCCAGAACGAACAGAATTCTTAATTCCATAAAGACGTTCGGTAATATAGTGTGTTTCCGGAATCTGGAACATGCCACAAACGAGAGTATCGCCTTGTTTGGTGACAAGGAGGCTGGAGGACTGGTGCTGCTGAAGACTTTTGATGAGTATTACAACGGTTATGAGGATGAGAATGGCAAGCATCAGCCGGGGTACATGGAGTTGGTAAATACCTTGCTGGAAGACTATCCTTTGGAAACACGCATTATGGGTGAGGACTCGGAAAAGAAATTCATCCGTCTGTATGGAGCTATACTGAAGGCTACAAACATATTGTCCACGTTTGACCAGTTTGCCGGCATGGAAATCCTTTCCGAAAGGGATGTTCAGGATTATCACAGTCTTTATATTGATCTGTATGAGAAGTACAGGAGGAATAGGCAGGGTGATGTGGTGGATGTGAATGATGATATTATCTTCGAGATGGAGCTTATCAAACAAGTGGAGATAAACATCGACTATATTCTGTATCTGATAGAGCAGATGCATGACGGCAACACAGGTGATAAGGAGATACGTATCACCATACGGAAAGCTATCGGGGCAAGTCCTGACCTGAGAAACAAAAGAGAGCTTATAGAGAACTTCATAGACCAGCTTACGCCTGACAAGAATGTCTGTGATGACTGGCAGAAGTATGTGAAGGAACAGCAGCGCAGACAGCTGGATGAGATTATTTCGGAGGAGAAACTAAAACCGGAGGAAACATATCATTTCGTGAACCAGTCTTTCAAAGATGGGGGAATACAGGAGTCTGGTACGGGTATAGCGAAAATACTTCCTCCTATGTCTATCTTCGACAAGACAAGAGAAATGAAGAAGAAGACTGTGCTGGAAAAACTGAAGGCATTCTTTGAACGTTTCTTTGATATTTCAGGGGGAGATTTATAATTATCAATTATATATTTTTTTAGAAAACATTCATGATAGATATTAGAAATATACAAGATTTTAATGATTATCTTGACACTCTTCTGAGTCAAACGGAGTGTGATGATATTGAGTTTAAAAGTGCGGCAGGAGGTTTCCCGAGTAGCTTTTGGGAAACTTATTCTGCTTTTGCTAATACAGATGGTGGAACCATTGTGTTTGGAGTAAAAGAGGCTGATGGGAAGTTTTCGCTGAATGGTTTAACTGAAGAGCAAATCGAGAAATACAAAAAAGATTTCTGGAATAACGTGAATAATCGTTCTACGATAAGTTGTAATCTGATGAATGAAAAAAATGTACGTGATGCAGAATATAAAGGGTATAGGTTTTTACTTTTTTTTGTCCCAAGGGCTAGTAAAGACCAACGTCCTGTTTTCAAAACTACAGACCCATATAATGGTACTTTTAAACGAAATTTTGAGGGAGATTATAGATGTTCGAAACGAGAGGTAAGACGTATGTTTGCGGATGCAGATGATCAACATCCTGCTGATAGTCGTATATTGAAAAACTATACTATGGAAGATATTGATATGGAAACTATTCGTGCATATCGACAAAAGTTTAGTACATCTTATCCTGATCATCCATGGTTGACACTTAGTGATATTGATTTACTTAAAAAGTTAGGAGGATATCGTAAAGATAGAGAAACAGGTGAAGAAGGTTTTACTGTAGCGGGTATATTAATGTTCGGTAAAAGTGAGTCTATAACGGATGTTGAATGTACACCTAATTTTTTCCCAGATTATCGTGAACATTTAACTGAAGATGAAGATGTAAGATGGACTAATCGTATATGTGCTGATGGAACTTGGGAGGCAAATCTATTTAATTTTTATCAACGAGTATTACCACGATTACAATCTGTGTTACCAAAACCATTTAGATTAGAGGGTAATATTCGAAAAGAAGAAACACCTGCTCACATTGCTGTTAGAGAGGCACTAATTAATCTTTGTGTACATGCTGATTATAATGAAGATGCTTCGCTTGTTGTAAAGCACAACACAAATTCTTTTATTTTTTCTAATCCTGGTACCATGCTTGTCTCTAAAGAGCAATATTATTCGGGTGGAGAGAGTGTATGCCGTAACAAATCATTACAGAAAATGTTTTCAATGCTTGGCGTCGCTGAAAAAGCGGGTAGTGGTAGTGATAAAATTTTAAACGGTTGGAAGGAGTCTAATTGGAGAGCACCAATGATTGATGAGCATCAAAATCCGGATAAAGTAGAATTAGTTATGCCAATGGAATCTTTGTTATCTGAGAATACGAAGTTAAAATTAGAGGAAAAATTTGGTCGATGTGCTAATACATTTGAGCATGATGTTTTATCTGTTCTCGCTTTAGTATGTGATGAAGGCAGTGTAACCAATGAAAGATTACGTTATTATTTAAATTTACATAAAGGGGAAATATCTGTATTGTTGAAGCAGATGTGTCAGAGTAAATTGCTTGTTGCTCAAGGATATGGAAGAGGTATGAGGTATTATCTTCCTGCAGATGATAGTAAAGATCTATTTACCTTTTTTACTCCAAAAGTAGATATTGTTTCATCTAGTAATAAATTAGTAGGGGAAGCTACGAATGATAATGAGGGAAGTTCTGAAAGTAATAAGGGAAGTTCTGAAAGTAATAAGGGAAGTTCTGAAGATAATAAGGGAACCTCTAGAGAAATTAAGGTTAGTGCATCCAAGAAAAGGTTATCAAAACAACAAATGAATTTACTTATTATAAGTATCTGTCAGGACTGGATGGATAAAGAAGAAATAGCTCAAAAGATAAATAGAACAGTGAAATATGTATCTGATGTTGTGCTTCCTCGCCTGCTCAAAGAAAGAATTTTAGAAATGCTTTATCCTGGAACTCCTAATCATCCAAGGCAGAAGTATAAAATAAAAGATTAGTTTTATCTGTTTATTTGACTGAATAATAGTTGTTTAACGTGAGTTTGATGAATTCAAAATAATGTGAGCTGTGTGTCAATTGTTCTAGAAACATTGATACACAGCTTCTTAGGTAAGCAGCAATATGCGGCAATTGCACCCAAGAGGTTGACGATAAAGTTATCAAAGATTCTAGGCCTTGAGTGCTCCACCTGTGCTATATTTTTGAGTTCATTGTTGACGGATTCGATAATGGTCCGTTTTCTGAGGAAAAGTATCATGATAAGCATTATTTCCGTCTTTGACAGGGTTGAAGCACGGTGGTATGTGTGCTTCGTACGGGGTTTTAGCGTATATTTTGCCATCATTGCATCAAAAAACTTGCAAAAATCATCTGCCATACAAAATAATTCTATAAGTTTTCTTTCGGTAATCATAGCGATTATTGTTCGTAATTCTTTGTATTTAGTATTATAAAGATACAGTAATTTTCGCTAATCGCCAATTTTACAGGCTTTTATAATTCGTCGAACTCACGTTAAATTAAAAATGCTTCAAGCTTTCTATACAGAACTGGAAGACCATGATGAAATAGATGTTTCGCCATTCCGGAAACTCGGACGGAACAGGAGGAAAGTAGTTATGAAAGAGAGTTATGCCCAACCTATCTATTTATTACAGGACGAATTTCTGACAGTGATGAAGACAGAGGTACCAGAACCTTGCAGGAAACAAAAGATGCATTTCTTTTCCAATGCGTCTTGGCAGCCGTATAAGAAGATTTTAAATCGTTGAATATGGATAAAATAGGAGTTAATATAGATGGTATCCCGTATATTCATTATCTTCTTCAGAAGACACTGAGAAATAATGAGCATAAAGAAGAAATTGAAATTCCTATCATGAAGTATACCTTAGGCATCATCAAGAAATGGAAGTTCAAGTTTCCAATACTAAAGTATGTTACAGGGAAAAGTGGATATAACGTAAAAATCAGGAAGTTGCTTGATAGACAGAGATGTGAAGATATTCGATAAAGATAGCGCAAGCAACATCTACAAACCGCTTTACACAATGGGAAGCAGTAAATTGTGCCGTAAAATGCATCCGTATATGCTGACCAAAGTTCAGGTGAACATGTATGTTTCAGGTCATCATAAAAAGGGAAGCAATGCGGTAAAACACTACTCGTCTCTATCACAAAAAGACCGTTTCATCCTGATGTGTGCAGTTTATGAGCAGCCCTTATATAAAGTAGACAAGGAACTAAATGTAATAGGATAAGTAAATAATAAACAAAAATATGGCTACAGATAAACAAGATTCTTTGATATTCTACAAAAGTGAAGATGGTAATATACAGTTAAATGTAAAACTAGAAAAAGATACGGTGTGGCTCACGCAACCACAAATGTCGGATCAACGTAAAAACCTGAGGAGTAATTCTGAAAAATTGTATCTTTGCCTACA
>ERZ1027150.1463-NODE-1463-length-15575-cov-8.179446_pt1 | contig 15575 bp, 4 predicted proteins | sample MGYA00519276_ERZ1027150 | MGnify/ENA primary metagenome ERZ1027150 (study PRJEB26926, sample SAMN06164860) | human gut metagenome | biome: ENVO:00009003; feature: ENVO:2100002; material: ENVO:00002003 | host: Homo sapiens | place: USA | collected 2012 ... | reverse complement strand
CGACTAGTCGTCGGCAGCGTCAGATGTGTATAAGAGACAGTAATAGCAGCGATAACCGCTCCAATAAGGAGCTTTTTAAATGGAATAACAACAATTTTAGTCTGACTCATCACAAAGAAACCTGCCCTTCATATTCATTATTACAAAATATATGGTATGGAGTGGGAGATTATGATTAAAATGTGGTATATTAAATACAAATGTATTGGATAGTGTAAAATGGCACATTAAATTAATGCATAGCTTGAAAAACCTACTAAATTGTTAAATATGATGAAATGGTAGGTTTATGAAGAGGTGAATGATTATGAACAGTAAATTTATCAAAACATTTGCAGTAATAGTGATTATAGCGGCAGGCATGACAGCATGTGGACAAAAGAAAAATGTTACAACAGATGATGTATCAGGAAAAGAGATGGCGAACATACAGGAGACTGCAGCACAGGAAGTGACAGCACAGGAAATTATAACACAGGAGATTACAACCGAAAAAGAACCGGAAGATGACGAATATGTTCTTGTAAATAAATACATACCGGATATATATGTCGAATTGATGTATGCGACAGACAATAACTTTACAGGTGTCAGAATATATGATTTCACAGACGCATACCTTCGATACGGAATAGTTAAGAAGCTTGCAAATGTGCAGAAAGAACTGAAAGAACAGGGGTACAGCTTAAAGATTTGGGATGCATACAGACCGTTTGAGGCACAGCAGAAATTGTGGGAAGTATATCCGGACCCTAATTATGTGGCAAATCCGGCTAACGGAATGAAAAAGCATAATCTTGGAGGAACAGTGGATATTACAATGGTTGCTGCTGATGGAAGTGTTATATCAATGCCGACAGAATTTGATGATTTTTCTTTGAAAGCAGATAGAGATTATTCTGATATAGAAGATGAAGAGGCTGTGAAAAATGTGATGATTCTACAGAATGCTATGGAAAATAACGGATTTACAGGCTATCAGGGAGAATGGTGGGACTATTCAGATACGGTGGAATATGAAGCGGTTGATTTCGAACCATGATGAGACATGATATGAAAAAGTGCATTATGGTAAAGTAAATGATGGTAAAGTCTATTATAGAAAGATTAGGGGAGTAACACATGTCATTACAATTAATTCTGGGAAGCTCAGGTGCGGGTAAATCGCACTATCTGTATACGCATATAATTGAAGAGTCAATTAAGAATCCTGAAAGGAATTATATAGTTGTTGTGCCGGAGCAGTACACTATGGCAATTCAGAAAAGACTGGTGTCCATGCATCCAAGAAAAGGAATACTTAATATAGATGTTGTGAGCTTTGAAAGGCTTGCGTATAAAGTATTTGAGGAAGTGGGTGAGGATAATCTTGAAGTCCTTGACGATACAGGAAAGAATCTGATTATTAAAAGAGTTTTAGAGCAGAACAAGGACAGATTAAAATATTTTGGAAGTAATCTGTCTAATACAGGATTTGTGTCAGAGATGAAGTCTGTTATATCAGAAATGCTTCAGTATGATATCAAGCCGGATGTTATGCAGGATGCGGCAGGTGCAGCATACAGTGATTCAGAGGGAAGTGCAGCACTTCAGTATAAGCTTGATGATATAGTACTTGTATATAACGCATTTGCAGAGTACATAGACAAGAATTATATAACTAAAGAAGAAATACTGGATAAATTATGCAGCAAGGTTACAGAGTCAGAGAGAATAAAGAATTGCGAGATAGTATTTGACGGATTCACAGGCTTTACCCCGGTTCAGTACAATTTAATGACAATTATTTTATCAATGTGTCCGAAGATATATGTTTCTCTGACAATTGATGCATCTGAGCGTGAAAATTCAGTAAGAGGCAGGGAAGAACTTTTTTTCATGAGTAAGGACTGCGTATCAAAGCTTTATAAGATATGCGATGAAGAACATGTGAAAGTCCTTGAACCTGTGTATATTGCAGGGAAAGCAGTACAGGGAAAGAATGTAATTGTAAATGTTAATTCAAGATTTAAGAATTCAGAAGAACTGGATTTCCTGGAACAGAATCTTTTCAGAAACAATTCGGGAAGATTTAATAAGAAGACTGACAATATCGTTATATATGAGGGAGCTGTTGCCAAGGAAGAATTAACATTTGCAGCAGGAGAAATAATAAGACTTACAAGACTGTGTGGATACAGATATAACGAGATTGCGATAGTTACTGCGGACATGGATGGCTACGGCAAACTGGCGGCTAATATATTAAAGCAGAACGATATACCATATTTCTTAGATTACAAGCGCCATGTGACGGACAATCCATTTATTGCGGCAATTAACGGTGCACTTGGAATAATAGAGAATAATTACAGCTATGACAGCATATTAGGATTCCTAAGAACCGGAATGAGCGGAATGGAGCGCGAAGATATTGATCTGTTAGACAATTACTGTGTTGCAGTTGGAATCAGAGGCAGGGGAAAATGGCATGAACCATGGATAAGAAAGTTCAGGGGAACAGTCAATAATACTGACCTTGAGAAGCTTAATTCACTAAGAACAATGATAACGGATATGTTGGATCCATTGGAAGAAGTGCTTAAGTCAAAGGAATCTAATGTTGCAGATATGGTAAAGGCTCTTTACGAATTCCTTGTGCGTGAAGATATGGAGCAGAAGGTAAGTGTGCTTAATGACAGCGAGTACACTGGTGATGAATATGCGCAGTTATATAAGAAAGTTATAGAAGTATTAGATAAAATGTATGCCCTTCTTGGAAGTGAGAAGGTTGGTATTAAAGAATTTAACAAGATACTTGCGTCAGGATTTCAGGAGATTAAGATAGGACTTATTCCGCAGACCAACGACTGCGTTGTTATCGGAGATATAGAAAGAACCCGTCTTGACAATATCAAGGTCATGTTCTTTGTCGGAATCAATGACGGCAATGTACCTAAGAAGGCTGATTCAAGAAGCGTTCTGTCAGAAAGCGACAGGGAGTATCTTGAGGATAAGGGAATAGTTATGTCAGCTTCCGTGAGGGAGAAAGCATTTACACAGAGATTCTATCTGTATCTTATTATGACAAAGAGTGCGGAGAAGCTTTACATGTCATATGCGGTAAAAAACAGCGAGGGTGCGGCGCTGATGCCTTCATATATTATAAGAAGCATGAGAAAAATGTTTTCACATTGCCTTAAGTTATCTTACAAAGACACGGCACAGCAGAATTCATATGTGACAATACCGCGGGCGGCTAACAGCTTTGATAATACTGAAATTGCTGCAAATGTAGATGAGGATATTATTGATTCACTTACTGGCGGCAGACTTGTCGGAAGCGTTACATCTTTTGAGAACTTTGCAGAGTGTCCATTGAGATATTACTTAAGGTATGGAGTTGATTTAAAGGAAAGGGAAGAATTTACATTTTCACCAGTAAACTTTGGCGTCGTACTGCATGCGGTTATCCGTGAGGTATGCGACGAAATCAAGAAAAACGGTGAGTCGTACTATCTGATATCAGAGGAGAAGCGCCGCGAGATGGTAAAAAGAAGTGTCGCTGCAATTACTGACATATACCAGAACAGTATCCTTAAGGATTCAAGCCGTAATTCATTCATGATTAAGCGGATGGAAGACCTTGCAGACCGTACTATATGGGCAATGGGTGAGCAGTTAAAATGTGGTGATTTCGTGCCATTTGTATTCGAGCATAAGTTTAATATGGAAGTCGGTGACGGCGACAGAAAGCAGCTTATGAGCGGAACGATTGACCGTGTTGACATATGCGAAAACGGCACAGATGTATATGTAAGAATTATCGATTACAAGACAGGAAAGAAGGATTTCAACATAGTAAAGACCTACTACGGAATCGATATCCAGCTTATGGTATACATGGAAGCGGCAATGAAGCTTGTGGCGAAGATGCGTCCGGGTAAAAATGTGATTCCTGCCGGAGTGTTCTACTACAACATAAGTGACCCGATTGTATCTGCGACAACAGAGAGTGCAGAAGAGATAGAGGATAAGATTAAGGGTGAACTGCGTCTTAAAGGAATGGTTAATTCGGATAAGGATATTGCCGAGAAGATGGACAATACCGAGGGTACATCACTTAATATTCCGGTGAGCAGAAAGGCTGACGGCGGATTTGACTCACGAAGAAGCAAGGTCATGAATACAGAGCAGTTTAACATGCTTGGAAGATTCGTTGATGTAAGGGCAGTTGACACTGCAGACAGAATTGCAGGCGGTGATATCAGGAGAAGTCCTTATATAGACGGACAGTTTTCAAGCTGTGACAGATGTCCTTATGGGGCGGTGTGCGGATTTTCTGTGGATTTGCCAGGCTGCAATTACAGAAAATTAAAGAAATTCGATGATGAAGTATTATGGAATAATATAAAGGAAGGGGTTGATGAGAATGGAAAGAAAATGGACACCGGCGCAGAAGAGCGCGATTGATACAAGAGACTGTAATGTGCTGGTTTCAGCGGCTGCCGGTTCAGGAAAGACTGCTGTTCTGGTAGAGCGAATTATTTCCATGATTACAGACCCTGACAAGAATATAGATATAGACAGACTGGTTGTTGTTACATTTACAAAGGCGGCAGCAGCCCAGATGAAAGACAAGATAAGGAAAGCACTTGATTCAATGCTTGACGATAATCCGGGGGATGTCAACCTTTTAAGACAGATAACACTGCTTAACAACGCACAGATAACAACGATAGACAGTTTCTGTCTATGGATAATCAGAAATCATTTTCCAGAGGTTAATCTGGACCCGGGATTCAGGATAATGGATGAGGGTGAGAAGAAGCTTATTGAAAATGATGTGTTAGAAGATGTGCTTGAAGAATTCTACGCAGAGGCTGATGAAGAATTCTTTAATCTTGTTGATGCATTTGGCATGGGACGGGACGATTCAGGGCTTGTGAGCATTATAGATAAAATATACCGTTTTTCAAGAAGCAATCCGTGGATTGATGAGTGGTTTGACGAGTGCATGTTAGTCTATGATGATGAGACTTACGATAATCCGGCAATTAAGGAGCTGTATGATTCAATTAAAAATGCACTTCTCGATTACCGTGATAAATATAACAGATTAGTAGATATCTGTTCTGAGCCGGCAGGACCTGCAGCATATACAGGCGCTTTGCAGTCTGACCTGCTTGGAATTAATGAGATGATTAATTCACAGGATTTTGGAGAACTTGGCAGAAGAATAAGAATATTTTCATTTGAAGCCCTGTCAAGAAAGAAGGATGCAGGAGCAGACCCGGATATTAAGGAATATATCAAGGGACAGAGAAAACTGTTTAAAGATTACATAGGACGGCTTAATGATAAGATATTCTTAAAGGATGATGAGGGAATATTTGCAGACATGCAGGGAGCAGGTATTCAGATTCGGACTTTACTTAAAGTGGCAAAGGTGTATGCAAAGCGTGTTTCAGAGGTGAAGCGAGAGAAGGGCATAATTGATTTTAATGACATGGAACATCTTGCTCTTTCAATACTTGTAAAGAAAGAAGATGGAAAGCTTGTATACACAGAGACTGCCGACAAGCTTGCGAACAGATTTGAAGAGATACTGATAGACGAGTATCAGGATTCCAACCAGCTGCAGGAGGTTATTCTTAATGCAGTGTCGAAGACGAGACTGTCTGGTGAGAATAACAATATATACATGGTTGGTGATGTAAAGCAGAGCATATACAAGTTCCGTCTTGCCTGCCCGGAGCTTTTCATAGAGAAGTACGATACATACGGCGAGACTGGCGATAATGTGAGAATTGAATTACAGAGGAATTTCCGAAGCCGTGAAAATGTGCTTGAGTGTGCCAATGATGTATTCAGTCACATCATGAATAAGAATTTTTCTGGAATCGGGTATGATGACTCTGTAAGGCTTAATGCGGGATTTCCGTATCCTGAATACAGTGACAGTAATTATGGTGATGAAGCCAACAAGAGTACAGATGTAATTCTTATATCTTCAGAGAATGAAGAAGAGGCTACGACAAGAGAGCTTGAGGCAGGCAGGCTTGCAAAGCTGATTGAGGGAATAGTTTCTTCTGGCGTAAATGTATATGATGCAGATGAGAATATATACAGACCGGCAGAATACAGGGATATAGTAATTCTTACAAGGTCAGTGACAGGCTGGGCAGATACATTTGCAGATGCCCTTATGGATAGGGGGATACCGGCATATACTGACTCGTCAACAGGATATTTCAGCGTGCGTGAGATACAGGTAATCTTAAGCATGCTTACGATAGTAGATAATCCGGTTCAGGAGATAAGCCTTGCGGCGGCGATGATGTCTTATTTTGGAGGATTTACGGCAGCGGAGCTTGGAATGGTGAGAAAGCTTGGCAGAGAGTATGTGGATAAGAATGTGCATAATAATCTGTATGAACATTTGAAAGCAGTTGCAGCACTTGGCGAAGCTGGGAAGATGCATGAGGCAGATGTTAAGCGGTTGTCAGGAAAATGTGCATTATTCCTTGCAAAACTCACAGAATACCGTGACAAAAGCAGCGTTGAGTCACTATATGATCTGTGCTGGGAGATGATATATGATTCAGGTTATTATGATTATGTGGGAACAATGCCTGCCGGAGCACAGAGACAGGCTAACTTAAATGTCCTGCTGGAAAGAGCAGCGGGATATGGAAAGTCAAGTTATTCAGGTCTGTTTAATTTCTTAAGATATATTGAAAGACTTAAGAAGTTTGACGAAGATTTTGCAGAGGGGGCTGCCAGCCTTGACAATGAGAATCTTGTAAGAATTATGAGTATCCATAAGAGTAAAGGCCTTGAATTTCCTATTGTAATACTTGCAGGAGCGCATAAAAGCATTAACTTTATGGACGCAACAGCACCGGTGCTTGTAGACCAGAACTTAGGAATTGCAGTTGATTATGTTGACCTTGAAAGAAGAACGAAGACACCTACTATTATTAAAGGTGCTATGGCAAGAAGAATTGTAAGAGAGTCGATAGCAGAGGAAGAGAGACTTCTCTATGTAGCAATGACAAGAGCAAGGGAAAAACTCATAATTACCGGAGTTGTAAAAGATGCAGACAAGACACTTGATAAATACAGGGGAAGGGCTGAGCAACTTGCAGCAGATGGAATGTTGTCTTTCGCGGACAGTGAGAATATAAAGAACTATCTTGATATGATAATGCCAGTGTGTCTTATGGATTCAGATAAATTGAAAGGCAGCTTTAAAGTGATGGTTGATGCCGGAGAGGATTCTTGGGCTGATGTGGATGAATCCGGGGAGATGGCTGGTGAAGCGAACGCTGTTAGAATCGGGGGACTGTCTGATGAAATTATGGAAGCTGTGTCTTATCCTTTATTAGAGGAGCTTCCAGAGTATGTTCCTGATGATAACGCAGCCGGAAGGATGAAGCTGACGGTTTCACAGCTTAAGGCTATGCAGGCGGATGATGATTCAGAGGAAAATGCTTACATGGATGAATCTGTGAAGACAGCACTTAAAAAGAAAGAATGTGATGAGACAAACAGCATAATTCCAAAGTTCATAAGCGGTGAGGAAGTGCAGCTTGCTGCTAATGAGCGTGGTAGCGCATATCACAGGGTTATGGAATGTCTTGACTATTCAGTGAGTGTGAACCTTGATGGAGTTAAAGCAGATATTAACAGAATGTTAGAAACCGGCAAGATGAATGAATTACAAGTGAAAAGTGTCAATCCGTGGGATATATATACATTTGTACAATCAGATACAGGCAGGAGAGTTGCAAATGCGGTGAACTGTGGCAGTGTCAGAAGAGAACAGCCTTTTGTATTTGAGTACGAAGGACAGCTTATACAGGGTATAATTGACTTGTGTTTTGAAGAGGACGGAGAAATTGTGATTGTTGATTATAAGACTGACAGGGTTATGAAGGGCAAAGCGGGGGAAAAAGAGCTTGTTAAAAGATACGCAATCCAGCTTGATTACTATGCAAAAGCACTGGAACAGCTTACCGGAAAAACTGTAAAAGAAAAAATTGTATATTCATTTGCTTTAGGAAAAGAAATAATGTGTTAAAATTACGAAAAATTTTCTCTAACATGTAAAATGCGGTTGATAATATTGTACAATAATGGTAATATAAACATGATTTGTGAATAAAACATATCAAATTTGCACAAAAATGTGCATAAAATGGAAAAGGAGAGGAAAAATGAAAAAGCAAGTAAAAAAGTTTATGAGTGCATTACTTGCATGTGTAATGGTGGCAGTGTCAGTTATAGTATTTGACATGAATCCAGTACATGCAGCTTCTGGCGCAATAACAGAAGCATCAGGCTGGCTTGAGACAGCATATGTTAAATGGACACCTGTAACAGGAGCTACAGGTTACAATGTATATGTTAAGTCTGCAAGTGCCTCAGATTCAGCTTATGTCCAGTTGGACGATGAGCTTATCAGAAAGTATCCATCTTACATGAGAGCGGATGCTGTAGGATTAAAAGCAGGCGATTATGTTATGAAGATTGTTCCGCTGAACAATGGCAAGGAGAATACATCAGCTGCTATCGTTTCAGATAAGCTTACTGTAAATGCACATGACAGAAGCGGATTTACATTTTCAAGTAATTCACCGGTAAAGAATGGCGTTGGTGCATATAATAACGATGGTACATTAAAGTCTAATGCATCTGTTCTTTATGTTACAGAAGCTAATAAGAATACAGTTAAGATGAAGATTGGTAACACAGAATATACAGGTGTAGCAGCTATTACACAGGCAATTAAGGCTAAGAGTAACTGCCAGCCAGTTGCTATCCGTATTATAGGTCAGGTTACATTAAGCGGACTTGCCTGCAAAGATGTATCATCAGCATATGCAATTGGTGTTAAGGGAGCAGCTAACGTAACATTTGAGGGTATTGGTGATGATGCTACTTTATATGGAGCAGGTGTGGCTGTATTCCAGTCAACAGGCATAGAAGTAAGAAACCTTGGTCTTATGAACTGGGGCGGTGGAAAAGACGGAGATGGTATATCTCTTAAGCAGTCACTTGGTGTATGGGTACATAACAACGATGTGTTCTATGGTGATGCTGGTTCAGATGGTGACCAGGCTAAGGGCGATGGCTCTATGGATTTAAAGGATAATTCTCAGTATGTGACAGTATCTTACAATCATTTCTGGGATTCAGGAAAGATGTCACTTTGTGGCATGAAGTCAGAGTCAGGTGAGAACTGGATTACATATCACCATAACTGGTTTGACCATTCTGATTCAAGACATCCTCGTATCAGAACAATGTCAGTTCATGTATATAATAACTACTATGATGGTAATTCTAAATATGGTGTAGGTGCTGCAAAGGATAGTGAGGCTTTCGTAGAGGCTAACTATTTCAGACATTGTAATTATCCAATGCTCAGTTCAATGCAGGGAAGTGATGTTCTGGCAGGTGGAATATTCTCAGGAGAGAATGGTGGTGTCATCAAGGCATACAACAACTATATGGAAGGTCAGAAGTCTGTTATATATGCTAATTCGGATGCTGGTACAACAACTGCAAGTGCAACTGATTTCGATGCATATCTTGCAACATCAAGAAGTGAAACAGTACCTTCAACTTATAAGGCAAAGCAGGGTGGAAAGACATATTCTAATTTTGATACTAAGGTTGATTTAGGTGTTGATACTGCTGATATTGATGCACCTGCAGATGTTCCTTCAATTGTAACTAAGTATGCAGGACGTATCATGGGCGGAGATTTCAAGTGGACATTTGATAACAGTGTTGATGATACAAGCTATTCACTCAACAGGCCATTAAAGGATAAGCTTAATGCATACAAGACATCTCTTGTATCAGTAGGTGGTGGAAGCGTATCATCAGGAGAAAAGCATATACATAATTATGTAAGTACTATAACAAAGAAAGCTACATGTGCTGAAGAAGGAGAAATTACTTACACATGTACAGCTACTAATGGAACTTGCGATAAGAAGACATACACAGAAGTAGTTCCAAAGACAGCTCATACATATGGTGAATGGAAAGTAGTTAAAGAAGCAACAGAGACAGAAGAAGGGCTTAAGAGTCATTCTTGTACAGTATGCGGGGCTGAAGAAACAGCATCTATTCCAAAGAAGGGTTCAACAGGTGGAACAGAGACACCAGAAGTACCAACAGGAGATTCTAAGGTACATAATTTTACAACATCAGATGCAAATAGTTCATTCTTTGTGATTTCTGGTAATCTTGCATCAAACAAGGGAACAGTAACGTATAATGGACTTACACTTACACAGTGCCTTAAGATGGAGTCATCAACAAGCATTAAGTTCACAGCGCCATCTGCTGGAAAGCTTACACTTGTATTTGGAGAAAGTGGTAAGAATGTAAAGATTAACGGAAAAAAGAACGCATCAGATTCTAATTGCATAGTAACAGTTGATGTTGCAGCTGGAAGTGTAGAGATAACAAAGGGAGATACAATGAATCTTTTCTATATGATATATACACCATCTGGAACATCAGAGACAACACATACACATAAGTATGAGTCAAAGATAACAAAGCAGGCAACATGTACAGAGGCAGGAGTGCTTACATATACATGTACATCTACAACAGGTACATGTGACAAGAAGACATACACAGAAACAATCCCAGCAAAGGGACACAGCTTCAGTACAGAGTGGACAGTAGATGTTGAAGCAACAGAGACAACACCAGGAAGCAAGAGCCACCATTGTACAGTATGTGATGCGAAGACAGATGTAACAGAGATACCTGCAACAGGAATAGTAGAGAAGCCGTTAACAATTACTGCATCAAAGACAGAAGCAGATAAGACAGTAACATTTACAGCAGAAGCTGCAGGTGGAAAAGAAGGATATACATATAAGTTTATAGTATATAACAAGACAACAGGAACATGGGGAGTTGTACAGAACTACAGCAGTAAGAATACATGCACATGGACAAAGGGAAGTGCTGGAGACAGATACTTCTATGTAGATGTAAAGGATGCTACAGGTAATGTGGTAAGAAGCGAGGCTCTTAATGTTAAGATTGATGCAGAGACACCAAAGGTAACACTTACGGGAAGTTCTACATCAATAGATGCAGGAGCAAAACTTACACTTACAGCACATACAACACTTGGAAGCGGATGCACATACAAGTTCATAATCTTTAACCCAGCAACTAACCAGTGGTTTAAGTTACAGGATTTCAGTTCAAGCAATACATTCACATGGACAGCTGGAAGTGATGGAACAAGACAGTTTTATGTAGATGTTAAAGATGCTGATGGCAATGTAACAAGAAGCAAGGTTCTTAATGTTACTATTGGAAGCGGAAGTGCTGATAGACTTACAGTTAATGCAACAGTAAGTGATAATACAACAAATGTCGGAGAAAAGATTACATTTACAGCGCATGGCATTGGAGGAAAAACAGGTTACACATACAAGATGGTTGTATACAACAAGACAACTAAGACATGGGGACTTGTACAGAACTTCAGTAGCAATAATGCTATAACATGGGTTGCAGGATCAGCAGGAGACAGAGAATTTTATATCGATGTTAAGGATGCTGACGGCAATGTTGCAAGAAGTGCTGTTATGAATGTTATAACAAAATAATAAAAACATAATAATGGTAGAAAGGCACATAGATAGGATTATCTGTGTGTCTTTTTCGTACATATATATGAATTTTTTGTGAATAAACCTTGAATAATTTGTGCAAAAATGGTAATATGAGTCTAGATTTTGAATTTTGATTATTCATAATTCACAATTGTATGCATATTTGGAAAAAGGAGAGGAAAATGTCATGCAAAAAATAAGAAAAGTGTTTGCTAAGGTTGTTGCAGGATTGTTAATCGTAAGTAATCTTGCAATAGCAGCACCAAGTATGACTTATGCAGCATCTGCAACAAGTTTTACTACTTATGGTGGATGGAATGAAATGATGTATGCAACTATCAAAGGTGTTAAGGATGCCGATGTTACTGCAGTATCATATTCAGGTCCAGTTAGTGGTTCTCTTACAGGAGAGGACTTTGAGTATCTTGTCAGAGATACAGCTGACGGAGCAAGAGTTGATGTAATGGGGTTAAAGCCAGGTACATATACTCTTAAGGTTACTACTAAGACAGGTACATATACACAGTCAGGAATTGAGGTTAATGCACAGGATAGATCGGGATATGCGCATTACAATTATACTGATGGTGTAGGTGCTTATAATGATGATGGTACATTAAAGGATAACGCAATTGTTCTTTATGTAACAGATGAAAACAAGAATACAGTTACACTTTCTTATGGTGGAGTAACAGTTTCAGGCATTGGTAATATTCTTAACTCAGTCGGTAAGGCATGTGGTGAAGCAGGTCATGAGACAGAGTGTAAGAAGGTATCGAAAGGAAAGACATATTACGGCAAGGGTAATACTAATCAGGGTATTCTCCAGTTACTTGCTGAGAATAATATACCATTAGTAATTCGTATGGTCGGAGCAGTATCAGAGTCTGGTCTTTATAAGACAGGAACATGGGCAGCAGCTAATGCAGGACTTATTGATGGCCTTACAGATTATGATTCTAATGATTATGGCGGAAGTGTTGGCGACAACGGTCATATGGCACGTATGAAGTCAGCAAAGGATGTAACAATTGAAGGTGTTGGTACAGATGCAGCTATGGATGGATGGGGAATTCATTTTATGTCTGAGACATCAACAACAGCAGCTGGATTAGGAAAGAACTTTGAGGTTCGTAATCTTACATTTATGAATCAGCCAGAAGATGCTATTGGTATGGAAGGTGTTCAGGAAGGCTCTGTTATAACAGCTCCAGTTGAAAGATGCTGGATCCACAACAATGAGTTTTACAGCCCTTCTATAACAGGACCTGCAGAATCAGATAAGGCTGAAGGTGATGGATCATGTGATTTCAAGCGTGGTGAATATTTAACAGTTTCATATAACTACTTTGAAGGATGTCATAAGACTAACCTTGTTGGTTCATCAGATACATCGTTACAGTATAATCTTACATATCATCATAATATCTGGAAGGGATGTAAAGCAAGACAGCCTCTTGGACGCCAGGCTAATATGCATTTCTACAATAACCAGTTTATAGGAACAACAGATTATGCAATGAATACAAGAGCCAATGCATACATATATTCAGAGTACAATTTGTTTTTTATGACAAAGAATCCTATGGATGTAAGATCAGGAGCAATTAAAAGCTATAATGATTCATTTTCGTCTTGTATTGGAGCAATGACAGGAACGGTTGTTACAGATAAGTCAACTAAGGTTACATCTGGTAACAAATATGAGAATTTTGATACTAATGCATCACTTTCATATATTCCAAGTGGTGATTATCAGTTACAGACAAGTGTTACAGATGCAGCCAAGGTTCTTAAGGCATACAATGGCTGCATGCCAGAGACAGTTAAGAAATCAGAGAATGTTACTGCTTCAGAGTGTTCATTGTTATCATATTGCGCACCTGGTGTAACACCAATTAATATATCTGATTATCCATATACAGCAGCGCCAGGAAAGCTTAGCAAGACTGTATATGCATTCACAGTAGGTGGAACAGTAGATGTTACTGTATCATTTGCATCAGAAGATTTAACTACAACAGGTTGTCTTGTTAATGAGGCAGGTGAGTGTTTCCAGGTAGGAAGTGGTACTGTTACAGGTCTTCCAGCTGGAACGTATATGGTTATGCCATATAATATTCAGTCAGGTGGTAATGGAGTTAATCCGGCAGCAGGCACATTTAAGGAAATGACTATTAATTCAATTAAAATTAATGCGGCTGATTCTAATGCACATTATCATAATTATGTATCAAAAGTAACAAGAGAAGCTACATGTACAGAAGAAGGGGAAGTTACATACACATGTATAGCTACTAATGGAACTTGTGATAAGAAGACTTATACAGAAGTGATTCCTAAGAAAGCTCATACATATGGTGAATGGAAAGTAGTTAAAGAAGCAACAGAGACAGAAGAAGGGCTTAAGAGTCATTCTTGTACAGTATGCGGGGCTGAAGAAACAGCATCTATTCCAAAGAAGGGTTCAACAGGTGGAACAGAGACACCAGAAGTACCAACAGGAGATTCTAAGGTACATAATTTTACAACATCAGATGCAAATAGTTCATTCTTTGTGATTTCTGGTAATCTTGCATCAAACAAGGGAACAGTAACGTATAATGGACTTACACTTACACAGTGCCTTAAGATGGAGTCATCAACAAGCATTAAGTTCACAGCGCCATCTGCTGGAAAGCTTACACTTGTATTTGGAGAAAGTGGTAAGAATGTAAAGATTAACGGAAAAAAGAACGCATCAGATTCTAATTGCATAGTAACAGTTGATGTTGCAGCTGGAAGTGTAGAGATAACAAAGGGAGATACAATGAATCTTTTCTATATGATATATACACCATCTGGAACATCAGAGACAACACATACACATAAGTATGAGTCAAAGATAACAAAGCAGGCAACATGTACAGAGGCAGGAGTGCTTACATATACATGTACATCTACAACAGGTACATGTGACAAGAAGACATACACAGAAACAATCCCAGCAAAGGGACACAGCTTCAGTACAGAGTGGACAGTAGATGTTGAAGCAACAGAGACAACACCAGGAAGCAAGAGCCACCATTGTACAGTATGTGATGCGAAGACAGATGTAACAGAGATACCTGCAACAGGAATAGTAGAGAAGCCGTTAACAATTACTGCATCAAAGACAGAAGCAGATAAGACAGTAACATTTACAGCAGAAGCTGCAGGTGGAAAAGAAGGATATACATATAAGTTTATAGTATATAACAAGACAACAGGAACATGGGGAGTTGTACAGAACTACAGCAGTAAGAATACATGCACATGGACAAAGGGAAGTGCTGGAGACAGATACTTCTATGTAGATGTAAAGGATGCTGCAGGTAATGTGGTAAGAAGCGAGGCTCTTAATGTTAAGATTGAAGCAACTGCACCAAAGGTAACACTTACAGGAAGCTCAGAGACTGTTAATGCGGGAGCAAAGCTTACCCTTACAGCACAGACAACACTTGGAAGCGGATGCACATACAAGTTCATAATTTTTAACCCTGCAACTAACCAGTGGTTTAAGTTACAGGATTTCAGCTCAAGCAATACATTTACATGGACAGCTGGAAGCGATGGAACAAGATTATTCTATGTTGATGTTAAGGATGCTGATGGTAATGTAACAAGAAGCAAAGCTCTTAATGTTACTATTGGTAATGGAAGTACTAACTGGCTTTCAGTTAAGGCAACAGTAAGCTCTAATACATCTAAGACTGGAGACAAAATTACATTTACAGCAGAAGGTGTTGGAGGAAAAGCAGGATACACATATAAGATGGTTGTATACAACAAGACAACAAAGATATGGGGACTTGTACAGAACTTCAGTAGCAATAATACAATAACATGGACAGCAGGAACAGCAGCTGTCTCTTATACACATCTCCGAGCCCACGAGACTGCAGCTAATCT
>ERZ1027150.1443-NODE-1443-length-15794-cov-13.331152_pt1 | contig 15794 bp, 17 predicted proteins | sample MGYA00519276_ERZ1027150 | MGnify/ENA primary metagenome ERZ1027150 (study PRJEB26926, sample SAMN06164860) | human gut metagenome | biome: ENVO:00009003; feature: ENVO:2100002; material: ENVO:00002003 | host: Homo sapiens | place: USA | collected 2012 ... | reverse complement strand
CGTGGGGAACTTTATGTCTTGTCCACATACTGGAATTGCTACGCATCATCGAATCTCCATCTTATCCATCGTCTGAAAATAAGAGTGACCCGGTAATTGTTTTTATCATTAATGCTTGAAGCTGACGCACCTTATCTTAATGGTGCTGAATTATACTCCAAGCCATTTTCTCATATATAAGGATTTGAAGGGATTGGAGAGGGAAGATTATAAAAAATACAGCTTTGTCTTCATGTGAATATTGAGAATATATTATATAAAATAACTTTTAGCAAAAAGATGCTTGGGGGTGAACTTTAGTTAAAACTATTTCAAGAGAGTAATAGGCTTGTATTAGCAAAATAGCTCTATTTTATAGCATATGAATATCTTAAATTATAGATATCAACAATATCTTTACACAAACTATCCAAAGAAGGCATTATAAATGACCTTGTGATTCCTATTTTTTTAAGTTTGCGCAATATCTCTCTCTTATTATGTGCGCGGATTATATATTTGGCAAAAATGTATCCGAAATCTTCTTTCCATGGTTCTGGATAAAGTACAAATAAACCGTTTTGATTTTTATATCTAACATCTGTCATATTAGGAACTAATAAAGTTATTGCGGGAAATGAAAGTATGTCATCTTTATCTTCATTGAAAACCCTCATTGAGAATGGATAACTATGATAAACAACTCCATCTTTATCAAAATTTGAACAACATGCAAAATATAATGCAATCAAGGGATTATAAGTCCAATCAAGAAGTCTCGTTGGAAGTCCATAGTGCTGTGCAAGAAACAAAAATTCTTTATCATTCTTCGGACGCGTATCTGTAAACATTGAATATTTTCTTTTAAAATCTACAAATATCTCCCTCTCATATTGTTTCAGTACATCCTCTTGCCCTTCATTAAACCTTCGACCTATTGAGGGAATTAATTTATATTCAGAAGATGACTGTCCTCTGAAGAAATCTATTTCAGGGACTCCATATTGAACAGACATAAAATCTTCCAAAGTTTGTATAATTAATTTTTTCATCAATGGTATTATTATGTATTTAGTTATAAGATAGCTTATATTCACTGCAAATATACTCATTTTGTAAGAAGTGACACATAAGGATACTTCAAAACGCTATAAAATACTTCCTGCTATTTAAAGTAATTGGAAATGAAAGTTCAAAGATTTATATGAGGCTCTCCCCTTATGCAATTTGGTACTCTGAATCTTTTTGTTTACCTTTGTAGTAACCAATATATTAGACAATTATGAATAGCAACAATAAGAATCAGATAATCCGTTTTGACTGGGCTATGAAACGCCTGCTCAGAAACAAGGCCAATTTCAGTGTCCTTGAAGGTCTGCTCACTACTTTATTGGGTGAGAAAATCATTATTCAGCGACTCCTGGAAAGTGAAAGCAATCAGGAGGATGAGTATGACAAGTATAACCGTGTCGATATGCTTGCCGAGAACTCCAAGGGTGAACTGGTGCTGATAGAGGTGCAGAACAATAATGAATACGCCTACTTCCAGCGTATGTTGTTCGGCACTTCGAAGCTGGTGACTGAATATATCAATAGGGGAGAAAGCTATGACAAGGTTCGTAAGGTATATAGCGTTAATATCGTCTATTTCTCTCTGGGACATGGTACGGACTATGTGTATCATGGAAAGACGGAGTTCAGAGGCATCCACACCAACGATCTTCTTGAACTCACTCCATTCCAGAAGCAGACATTCAAGGTGGATACGGTAAGTCAGCTATATCCTGAATATTATATCCTGAAAGTAAACGGTTTCAATCAGGTAGCCAAAAGTCCCCTGGAAGAATGGATCTACTACCTGAATACCGGAGAGATACCTTCCAGTGCTACAGCTCCCGGTCTTGAGGAGGCCCGTGAAAGGTTGAAACTGGATAGCATGACTAAGGATGAGCTTGCTGCCTATTATCGTCATCTGGATAATATTGTAATCCTTCGTGATAATATCAATACTGAACGTGAAGAAGGAAGGGCAGAAGGATTACTTAAAGGTCGTGAAGAAGAAAAAAGAGAAAGTGCTCGTAATTTAAAGAAGTTAGGAGTTGCTATTGATATTATCTCAAAAGCTACTGGATTGTCTCAAGATGAAATTGAGTGTTTGTAGTATTTGCTATATTTATCTATTGAAGGGGCAATGTCATGGTATTAAATGCATTGCCCTTTTTCGATGTATTAGTGATTTTTTTAGTGTTCATGTTTTAGTATTTTTGCTTTAGGTTATTAGACTTGTGTTCCCGTTTGTGTTCCCTGCCTTAAAATTTTATATATTCTCTAGTTTTTATCTAAGAATGATAATTGTATAGTGGCTATATATACATACTTTTTTATTAGTATTACTAAATTGAAACAAGATGGATTGTGATTATCAGCAAATAAAATGGGGCTTAAAGGTGATTTTTTTGTGTTCCCGCCGTGTTCCCATGAATTCGAAATAAAAAAGACCGCCAAGAGTGGAAGCCTCTCAACAGTCTCAATTTCAATGATTTATTTTGTAGCGGGACCCGGGATTGAACCGGGGACCTCATGATTATGAATCATGCGCTCTAACCAGCTGAGCTATCCCGCCATCTTTCTCGATTGCGGGTGCAAAGATAAAACAAGTTTTCGAAATAAACAACATTACGCCCATTTTTTTCTTATTTTTTATTCCCATCCAAAATGATCCTCAGTTTCTCCTAAAAGCCAAAAGAAAATACCCTCAAGATTAACCGTTTTCTATAATTATTGAAAGCCGAATAAAAAATAATCATTTTACTATGCTATATACAAAAAAATAATTTAATTTGCTGCCGTTACTTAAATTTAACAAACATAAAGCACTATGAAGAAGAAAATCCAAATAGAATACCCTTTAAACCCTTCATCAGGAAGTGTTATTTGGGGAGCAATCAGTACTCCTTCCGGACTGGAAAGATGGTTTGCAGACAACGTCAGAAAAGAAGGGAAGAAATTTATCTTTAAATGGGGAAAGAATGAAAGTCGTGATGCCGAAATCATCAATAACCGTACAGAATCTTTCATTCGCTTTCATTGGACTGATGAAGAACCTCGCACCTATTTCGAATTTAAAATACACTACAATGAGCTAACAAAAGATCATTCACTAGAAGTAATTGATTTTGTAGACTCCACCGAAGAAGACGATACAAGAAGCTTATGGAATTCTCAAATAGATGTCTTAAAAAGAGCCTTTGGTATATAATTCTTTAAAAATATACAATACATAGTTTTCCTCTTCGTTTTTTATACTAATTTTGCACATTAGATAACGAGAATATTGGGAATGCTACGCATAAAAAAACTTGATATATTTGTATTAAAGAGTTTCTTATTACTCTTTTGTGGAACGTTTTTTATCTGTCTTTTTATCTTCATGATGCAATTTTTATGGAGATATGTAGACGAATTGGTAGGAAAGGGATTGGATATGAATGTGCTTGCACAGTTCTTCTTCTATTCCGGGTTAACCCTTATTCCTATTTCCTTACCTTTGGCCATTCTGCTGGCCGCTCTGATGACGTTCGGAAACTTTGGAGAACGTTATGAATTATTGTCCATGAAAGCAGCAGGTATTCCATTGTTGCGCATCATGGCCTCAGTTGTTATTTTCAGCATCTTTTTGGGAGGAATGTCTTTTTTTTTCCAAAATGTAATTGGTCCTAAAGCCCAAAAACAACTTTGGACTTTATTGGTCTCCATGAAACAAAAGTCACCGGAAGTAGACATTCCGGAGGGTGTATTTTACAGCGATATTGAAGGATACAATATCTATGTCAAAAAGAAAGATAAAGACACCGGTATGCTAAAAGATGTACTAATCTACAACTTTTCCGATGGATTTGAAAATGCGCATATCGTATGGGCTGAAGAAGGAAAACTGGAATTGACAGCAGACAAACAACATTTATATCTGCATCTGTACAATGGAGAACAATTTGAGAATCTAAAATCACAATCGGTTATATCTCAAAATGTTCCTTACCGACGAGAAACATTCAAGGAAAAACATACACTCATCAAATTTGATTCCGAATTCAACATGGTAGACGGAAGCTTCCTCGACCGACGTTCGGATATTAAAAACATGCGTGAAATATCTATAGCAATTGATTCTTTGGTTGCTTATGGAGACAGTGTAGGACGGGCTATGCATGCAGAAACAATGCAACTAACCTACAAGCCTGCCCAGCTATCATCTTCTGACTCCATCAAACTACAAAAGGAGCATATTACTGTTGTCAATGTAGACAGTGTTTACAACTCGATGACATCGGCAGAAAAGCTGAAAACCGTAACTGCCACAAAAAACCGTTTATCTTCACTGGCTTCCGACTGGAACATGAAGAGCTATATTACACAGAATACAGATAGTGACATACGCAGCCACCAGTCGGACTGGCATAAAAAAATCACCTTGTCACTGGCTTGTGTCATCTTCTTCTTCATCGGTGCTCCCTTAGGAGCAATTATCCGAAAAGGAGGATTAGGAATGCCTGTTGTGATATCAATTATCATCTTCCTAATTTATTATATTGTAGATTCCGGTGCGACACGTATTGCCAAAAGTGGAGAAATGAATATCATGCTGGGAACCTGGATGAGTACCATCGTACTAGCGCCACTCGGGGCTTTCTTTACTTACAAGTCGAATAAAGACTCGGCAGTATTCAATGCTGATATGTATATCATGTTTTTCAGAAAGCTATTTGGTATACGCATATCAAGACACATGTTTAAGAAAGAAGTGATTATTCACAACCCAACCTATAAGGAAGATTGGGAAGTATTGGAGGATATTTGTAATTCATGCGAACAATATGCCCGCACACACCGTTTATTAGGTCTTCCCAATTATATTCAGATTTTCACGAATAACAAGCATGATGATGTCATCAAAGACATCAATCAGAAAATGGAAAATACGATTGAGGATTTATCAAATACCAAAGATCATATTATCCTGAACTATATGAATAACTACCCGTTCCTATCGACCACAGCCCATAAGAGCCTGTTCGATAACCGCTGGTTAAATCTACTTGTCGGTATTGTTATTCCTGCAGGCCTGTTGGTATATCTGCATATTTGGAGATACAGAATACGTCTGGACAAAGACCTGAAAACTATTATAAAAACAAGTAGAGATATTCAAGAACAAATAAAGAATCAACATTTATATTAAAAGACATTATGGACAAAGTCAAATTAAACACCATTGAAGAAGCTATCGAAGATTTTCGCAAAGGCGAGTTTGTTATTGTTGTTGACGATGAAGATCGTGAAAACGAAGGCGATTTGATTATTGCTGCCGAACTGATTACTCCCGAGAAAGTAAACTTCATGCTGAAACATGCCAGAGGTGTACTTTGTGCTCCTATTCCCATTTCACGTTGTCAAGAGCTCGACTTACCTTATCAAGTCGCTAACAATACCTCTGTATTAGGAACTCCGTTTACCGTTACAATCGATAAACTGGAAGGATGTAGCACCGGAGTTTCTGCAGCCGACCGTGCTGCAACCATCCGTGCTTTGGCAGATCCTAACTCAAAGCCTGAGACATTCGGACGCCCGGGACACATCAACCCACTGTATGCTCAGGAAAAAGGAGTACTCCGCCGTGCCGGTCACACCGAAGCATGTGTAGACATGGCTCGTCTGGCAGGTTTGTATCCAGCTGCCGCATTGATGGAAATCATGAACGAAGACGGAACAATGGCACGCCTTCCTGAACTTCGCAAGATGGCTGACGAATACGGATTCAAACTGATTTCAATAGCCGACCTTATTGCTTACCGACTAAAACAGGAATCACTGGTAGAGAAAGGTGTAGAGGTTAATATGCCGACAGTATACGGTAATTTCCACTTGATTCCTTTCCGTCAGAAAAGCAACGGACTGGAGCACGTAGCTTTAATAAAAGGTGAATTTACCGAAGACGAACCGGTATTGGTACGTGTACATTCATCATGCGCAACAGGTGATATTTTCGGTTCTATGCGATGCGATTGCGGAGACCAGCTTCACTGTGCAATGCAGATGATTGAAAAAGAAGGAAAAGGCGCAATCATCTATCTCAACCAGGAAGGTAGAGGCATTGGACTGATGGAAAAGATGAAAGCTTACAAACTCCAGGAAGAAGGCATGGATACAGTAGATGCAAATATTTGTCTGGGACATCAGGCCGACGAACGTGATTACGGTGTAGGTGCTCAGATTTTAAGAGAAATCGGTATTCATAAAATGCGTCTGATGACCAACAATCCGGTAAAACGTGTCGGACTGGAAGCCTATGGATTGGAAATCGTAGAAAATGTACCTATCGAAATCACTCCTAATGAGTACAACGAACGTTATCTTCATACCAAAAAGGAACGCATGGGACATACTCTTCACTTTAACAAGTAAATAGATACTTATATAAGTCACACAGCAGGAGATAAAACCGGATAAAAAACATTAACTTCACTTTTGCCCTGTTTTATCTCCTGTATAATAAATTAACTTTCAACTATGGAAACAAACAATCTCGTAAGAAATTATACAGCAAAAGCCGCTCAGGCAACACTTCTCCGCAGTGTATATTTATGGATGACTCTTGCCCTAATTATTACAGGCTTTGTAGCTATGTATGTAGCAAAATCATATACACTGGTAAATATGATGATTCAAAACTCCATGATGTTTTGGGGAGTACTGATAGCTGAAGTAGCATTAGTATGGTACTTATCTGCCCGTATCTACAAAATGTCATTTACAACAGCGACTATACTATTTATAATCTACTCTATACTAAACGGGGTAACTCTCTCCATTTTACTACTTGTTTATACGGCAAGTTCCATTGCAACTACATTCTTTGTCACAGCAGGAACATTCGGCACCATGGCCATCTTTGGTTACATAACCAAGAAAGATTTAACCCGCATCGGAAGTCTCTGTATCATGGGAGTAATAGGAATTATCATAGCTTCAGTAGTCAACATATTCCTGCAAAACTCTGTGATGGATATGGCTATCTCTTACATTGGAGTACTACTGTTTGTAGGACTGACAGCGTACGACTCCCAGAAAATAAAGAGATTGCTATCTGGTGATGACATCGAAGTCAATGAAGTCACGCAAAAGATAGCTTTAATGGGAGCCATGACACTATATCTCGACTTTATCAATTTATTTATCTATCTACTTCGCATTTTAGGCGACAGAAAGTAAGAAAAAGAAGCTAAATTCTTTCATATATAAAAGAATTTAGCTTCTTTTGCAAAATAAATATTCAATCTTAAAAATAAGGACAAAACAATGAATCAACTTTCAGATCGTTTGAACAGCCTGTCTCCGTCAGCGACTCTGGCTATGTCTCAAAAAAGTAGTGAATTAAAAGCACAAGGTGTTGATGTAATCAATTTAAGTGTCGGTGAACCTGATTTCAATACTCCCGACCATATCAAAGAAGCTGCTAAAAACGCAATCAATGATAACTTCTCACGCTATTCTCCTGTTCCCGGCTATCCTGCCCTGCGCAATGCTATTGTAGAAAAGCTGAAAAATGAAAATGGTCTGGAATATACCGCAGCACAAATCAGTTGTGCAAATGGTGCAAAACAATCTGTTTGCAACACTATCATGGCTCTTATCAATAAAGGAGACGAAGTGATTGTACCAGCTCCTTACTGGGTAAGTTATCCGGAAATGGTAAAACTGGCAGAAGGTACTCCAGTAATTGTACGTGCAGGAATTGAACAAGATTTCAAAATAACTCCAGCACAGCTCGAAGCAAGTATCACCCCTCGTACCAGAGCTTTGATTCTTTGCTCTCCTTCAAACCCAACCGGTTCTGTATATACACAGGAAGAATTGGCAGGACTGGCTGCAGTATTGGCGAAACACGAACGAGTAATTGTGATTGCTGATGAAATTTACGAACACATCAACTACATCGGAAAACATCAGAGTATTGCTCAGTTCAACGAAATCAAAGACCGTGTAGTTATTGTTAATGGTGTATCTAAGGCATATGCAATGACTGGTTGGCGTATTGGTTTCATTGCCGGTCCGGAATGGATTGTAAAAGGGGTAAATAAACTACAAGGTCAATATACTTCTGGTCCATGTTCTGTTTCTCAGAAAGCAGCAGAAGCAGCTTATACAGGCTCACAGGCTCCGGTAGAAGAAATGCGTAAAGCATTCGAACGCCGCCGCGATTTAATTGTGAAACTGGCAAAGGAAATTCCGGGCTTCGAAGTCAACGTTCCACAAGGTGCTTTCTATCTCTTCCCTAAATGCGACTCATTCTTCGGTAAGAAAGACGGAGACCGCGTTATTGCTAATGCAGACGACTTGGCTATGTACTTGCTCGAAGTAGGCCACGTAGCTTGTGTAGGAGGTACTTCTTTTGGTGCACCTGAATGTATCCGTATGAGTTATGCCACTTCCGATGAAAATATCATCGAAGCAATGAAGCGTATTAAAAATACATTAGCCCGTTTGAAATAATAAACTCAACCCTTATTATAAGCAAGAAGGTATATCTGATGAAGCAATTTCATTCGGGATATTCAGCAAATAGTATAAAAAGAGCCAACTAATTCACACACAAAGTATTATGAATTAGTTGGTTTTTTTGTATCTTTAAGTATTCTTCCGCAACCTAAGGTTAGGCGGCCAAAACGGAGAAAATTCCCCAACTAAGATATGGCTAAGATACAAAATATTTTAGAAATTTATCCTACTTTGGGTTTTACAGAATTTGATATGTTGGAAAAATACCGCAAGAGGTTTAATGAGAGTGAACTTGTCAGGCTCCATTCGATGTTTTCGTTTGAGTGTATGGCAAAAGCTGCGGGTCTGTCAGAACAGCGATTGAGGCGCAGAAACATCTTCAGCCCTTCGGCAAAGATTGCCCTCATGGTTCTGAAAACTTATACCGGATTTTTCCGACAAACAGCTGGTGGAACATCTGAACGGCAGCATACACTACCAAATGTTCTGCGGAATAATGACAGACCCGTCCTTTCCCATAACCAACTACAAGATAATCAGTACCATCCGCAATGAGCTAACATCCCATCTTGACATTGATACCCTCCAGGAAATCCTGGCCTAATACTGGAATCCTTATCTTGAGAACCTTCACGTGTGCATGTCCGATGCCACATGCTATGAAAGCCACATGCGTTTCCTTACAAACATGAAGCTAGCCTAGAATAGCCCTATAAACATATCTGCAAGCATTGCAGGGGGCTTGGCATAAGGCGTTCGCATAACAAATACAGGAATGTGGCGAAACCCTATCTTCCCTACTGCAAGAAAAGAAAGAGGAAGGCTTCAAGGACAAAGATGCTCAAGCAACGTATGATCAGACTCCTTGAAAAACTTCTCATACAGAGGGAGGGAACATATTTTTTCAAAGCTTTCAATGAAAGCATACGCCTGAAGGACTGCATCCGCATGCAACAGAGACTCATGAACATGAGGGTAAGATGCGTGGCAGCCGATTCCATATATACTAATAACGCCAGCAGAAAGCTCTGTATGAAATATGAAATCTCCACTTCCTTTGTACGCAAGGAGAAGACAGCCAGGGATAAACCTCTGAGAAAGATTCTCAGAAGTGAACTCTCAAGGGAGAGAGCCATCCGGCTTGAAAGCAGCTTCGGCACACAGAAGCAGCATTACTTGCTCTCCAAGATAAAGGCACGGAACAGGAAGACGGAAATCCTGTGGATTTTCTTCGGAATACATACGACAAATACAGTACTGATGATTGACTATAAAAAACAAAGCAGCCAAGGTAGCATAACATGTAGTTACAGAAATAATCAGAAGGAGTCATCAGGCTTCTTCCGAAGCATCATGTCCTGTCTGAAAAATTGTGTGGGAAAATACAGAATAAACATAATAAAAATGGCATAGGAAGTGACTATGATCTATTTAACGTGAATTCGAAATAAAATCAAAAAAATAGATAGTTGTCCGTCATTGAGAAAATTTACGTCAATGGCGGGCTTCTTTTAAAAAAGCAGCATGCTGCGATAGCCGCTAATGAATTGGCAATGAAATTACTGAAAGAACGGTGTCTGGAGTGTTCTATCTGTGTAATGTTCTTCAGTTCGTCATTGACCGTTTCAATCAAAGCCCTTTTTCTGAGCAAAATCTTGTCGGCAATACTCATCAGTAAGTTCTTCATATTGTTTTTGACTTTAGTGACAAGTTGTATACCATCAAGGAAGAGGTTCTCAAACAGAGACTGACCGATATATCCCTTGTCTGCACATAGTTTTCCTTTGATGTTCTCCAGAAACTTTCCCTGCTTCAGCGGTTCTCGGTCGTCCACATTTCCAGGCGTGAACATAAAATTGAGAATCTCATCCTTGTCATTGATTATCAGATGCAGTTTGAATCCGTAGAAGCATCCTATCGAACATTTTCCACGCCCGGCAAGTCCCTCAAATGTCTTATGAATAAGGATTCTTTGGCTACGGCATACACGTAAGGGAGGAATCAACGAAACTGATGCCGGTACAGGTTCCTAACAGGACTTTCTTGATGAAGATGGTCATGGGAAGCAGTACTTCCTTTTCCAGTTCAACAAGACGGTTATAGGATACCTGACGCGGAAACAGGTATTTCAGATGTTTGCAGATATACTCCTTGTAATAATGCTTGAAGCAACGAAAACCACCGGAATGAAACAGGATAAGAATCACTATAACTTCAGCATCGCTCATGCGATTTGGCTTGTTTCGATGCCTAGTATTTTTGTCTTCAATCATATATTTTTCCTGTTGCAACGCAAATTTCCTGCAAAAATCATCTGCCATACAATAAATCTCTGTAATTTTAGACCCTGTGAACATAGTGGTAATCGTTTAAATGTTATAATTGGACACTATAAATTTAATACTTTTACTGATATGTTCCTATTTTTCAATAGATTATATTTCCCTTATATCGAACTCACCTTATCTTACTGTTCATGTTAGTAGATATGAAAAACAGGGGGATTTTGTTGGAGAGAAAAAGAAAATTGTAGTATTGATGTGAAAATTTGGCAAACTTGGTTGCATTATTCAGAATAAATATATATATTTGTATAGTAGGCACTAGACTTTGTGGGTGGAACTAGATTTAACTGAACGCAGAACCGGACTTTGTTAACTTGAATGAGACTGTTTGTTCTCTGGCAGCGGTGTTCCGAATTTGTAATGTGGTCGGTTTAAGTTTGTTGGGATGATGTATGCCTCTGTAGCTCGTGTAATTTTGCTCTTTGCCGTATTCTTGTCTCTGTGGCAGAATTGGATTAAAATATTGATTTTTAAGGAGCCATACGGGTATTTCTGTATAATAAGCCGATTTTTTAGATTCATATTTTTTAATACTGATGGAAAAACGATTACAGAACATGTCGGATGACGAATTGATAAGATTGTATCTTGAGGGCGATAAGGAAGCCATTGTAGTGTTGCTTTCGCGTTGCGCCGTTTCTGTGGAAAAATGGATACGGTTTACTACTCGGGATGAAGAGATGGTGAAAGATTTGTACCAGGAAATAATGGTACATCTGCTTATAAAAATAAGGCAAAGGTCTTATCGGAGCGGGTGCTTTATTGCATGGTTGTATTCACTGGTGTCGAATTATTTGTGCAGCTATTATCGGAAAAAGCGACTGCCGATGGCTGCAGATGTGGAGTGCGAGTTGCTACAAGTAGCAGATAATCCTGTTTCCGATAGCTACGAAGAGGCTTTGTCGTGTTTGTTGGACCTGTTGCCTTGCTTATCTGCACAGATGCAGGAACTGATAAAAATGCGGTATTGGGAAAAAATGTCATATCGTGAAATTTCCAGATATACAGGAATTCACTGTTCTACTGTGATAAAGAAAATTCAGATTGCATGTCGGGATTTGAGGCGCATGATGGAGCAAAAAGGATATGACAACTCTTGCTTCTTTGATGTATAAGAAGTATTGAGTTGAATTCTAAGTCCTCTCCAAACACAATCTTTAAAATTTTGCCCAAGTTTGTGAATATTAACATATTCTTGGGTAAGTTTGTACATGCACATAACATAGGGATATTCAGTAAATGTCCCTAGAAAATAAATGGCATATGAAGTTGGCAAAGTATAATCACTTCATATGCCATTTTTATTGTTATTTTTCTATGTTTTCTCGTGTACCCTTATCGGCAGGACATGACGTTTCGGAAGAGGTCTGATGACCTCTTCTGATTTTTCAGTAAAATCGTATCATGCTGCTTTCACCGTCCTGTTTTTAACCTTATCTACCATCAGTATGGCATTTGCCGTATGTATTCCAAAGAAAATCTAAAGAATGTCCATCTTCCTGTTCCGTGCCTTTATCCTTGAGAGTGAGTAATGTTGCTTTTAGGTGCCGAAACTGCTTTCAAATCGGATGGACCTTTCTTTGGAGACTTCATTTCTGAGAACCTTTCTCAAGAGTTCATCCTTTGCCGCCCTTCCCTTGCGTACGAAGGAAGTGGATATGCCATATTTAACGTGAGTTTGACATAAAATCAAAAGATAGTAAGTTGCTTGTCATTGATAAAGTTTACATCAATGGCTGGTTTCTTCTCAAAAAAGCAGTATGCTGCGATAACCGACAAAGAGTTGGCTATAAAGTTATTGAATAAACGATATCTGGAGTGTTCTATCTGTGCAATGTTCTTCAATTCATCATTAACTGTTTCAATCAAGGCTTTTTTTCTGAGCAGAATCTTGTCGGCAATGCTCATCAGTGAATTCTTCATATTATTTTTAACTTTAGTGACAAGTTGTATGTATTAAGGAAAAGATTCTCAAACAGAGCCTGGCCGGTATAACGAAGATCGAGTGGAGAAGGGAGGTGGAATATCTTTTACTCTTTGAAGAGTAAAAGAAAAGGGAGAATCTTTCGGAATATTTCCGTCAGGTTCTCCCTTAATGCCGAAAACGGAGCATACCCACCCACTCAGAACGGTTAAACCACCCACAATGATTGCTAAAATGGGCTTGAAAAGGGCAAAAAAACGGAGCATGTCCGTTCACTTTCCACTCTTTCTCGTATCTTGTATGCAGAATATAATCTCCATACAATACGACTATGGCAGGAAAAAGTAAGAATATGAGCCAGATCAAACAACTTCTTCTATTAAAGAAGAACGGAGTCTCCAACTGTAAAGCTGCCGATATAATCGGTATGAACAAGGAGACAGTGAACAACTACATGAACAAGGTCAGCGCTGACAGCCTGAGCCTTGATGAACTTATCAGGCTGGACGATTCCATTCTTGAGCACCGTGTCAAAGGCGGCAATCCTGCATATAGTGACAAACGCTTTGAAACATTCAAAACCCTTCTTCCATATCTTCAGGAGGAGATGAAGCGCAAGCATGTCACGCTGAAACTTCTTTGGGAGGAATATCGTAATGAGCATCCTGATGACCACTACAGCCTGACACAGTTCCGTTTTCATTACAATCAGAACACAGAGACCGGAAAGGAATCGCCATCTACCATACTTGCCGACATGCGTACTGGCGGTGAAAAGCCTTTCCTCGATTTTGCCGGTGATACCATGGGGTACGTTGATATGGAAACCGGTGAGGTCGTCCAGTGCCAGGCTTTTGTAGCCACTCTGCCTGCAAGCGACTACGGCTATATTCTCTTCGTACGTTCACAGCGCACGGAAGACTTTGTATATGCCATAATGCAGTGCCTGAAACATCTTGGCGGCGTACTAAAGATGCTTGTCCCTGACAACCTTAAAGTTGCCGTTGTCAAGACAGACAGATATGAGCCTTCGCTTAACCGTGTAATGGAAGATATGGCCAATCATTACGGTACGGTCATCATACCGGCATGTCCCGCACACCCAAAAGATAAAAGCAACGTGGAAGGGACCGTGAGGCTTGTCTATATGCGTGTGTTTGCCGAACTCCGCAATGAAACCTTCCATTCACTGGAAGAGCTTAACCGGGCAGCCTCGCTCAAAATGAAAGCGCACAACCAGAAACGCATGCAGAAGTATCCTTGCACGCGTGAGGAACGGTTCCTTGCCGTAGACAGGCCAAATCTTATGCCGCTGCCTGACAGGGATTTTGAGATTGTGTCATATACCGATTTGAAGGTGTCAACCAACTGTATCTATCTCGGTAAACCACGTTGCAATTTTTGTGAAATTAGTTCCGAATCGGTACTATTCGTAGTCGATTCGGAACTAATAGTATCTATTCGGAATAAGTTTGATTGATTTTGCCCAATTACGTGGTAGAAGTTCTTCCATATTCTTCTCATCCCTCTCATAATATGGAATTTTGCTCAGGACATCTTCCATCCAGATTCTAGGGTCTACTTCTGCTGATTTGCAGGTGGCAATCAGTGAGTACACGATGGCAGCCCTGTATGCGGATGCATCGTTGCGGCAGAACAGATAGTTCTTTCTTCCTTATGTTGGCATCATAATTAAAGTCCATTAGTGTCCCGTTAAAATGGGACGAGTTAAACAATTAATCAAATATCCCCAGAATCAGGGGATCATTTAGATCTTTGACATCATTGAAATTGGTCTTGTCGAACAGGTCACGCAAGTGGGTTTTGTCAGTCAATGATATGCTGAGAATTTGCAAAACTTCATAGGTTGAGCGTTTCAACTTCATATCATGTTGGACAATGGCCACAAGACAGTATGTGATAATAGCCACGCTGATTTGTATGCGAACAGCATTCTCTGTTGTGCCCCAGAATTTCTTTATCTTGAGATGCTGCTTGAGCCATTTGAAGAACAGCTCGATTAACCATCTTTTCTTATAAAGATTGGCGACATCTAGTACAGAAAGTTGTTTTGCATTTGTCAAAAAAGTGAACTCACGGTCATCTTCTTCATCGTAATATCGGACGAGTCTGAATGACTCAGGATATTTCTTCTCAGAGAGATATCCGGTCAGTTTCACTTTTGCATCTGTCATTATGTTCTTTGGTAGTCTTCGCCTCCATTACTTTAAGTTCGTCTTGGCTCTGACAACAAAGAAAGAATCTGTAAGATGTATCCTATAGAGTTCTTTAAAGGAGTCATAAGCCCTGTCGAATATATAATAAGTATTTGCTTCATAATGAATTGAATACATCACTGTAGAGTCGTACTTCGATGCTGTGATTACGGTATAGAAGGCAGGAACTTGTGCTTCAATGTCATATAAGACATGAACTTTCACTCCTCCTTTCTTGCTTCGGAACTTTGCCCATGGGAATGTTGCAAGACATAACGGAATCGTTGTTGAATCAAACGCGTATTCCTTTCCGGAAATGTCAAGGATGTTGGTCGTCCGCTTCTCGCAGGCTTCCTTCATCATATAGAGTGCAAAGTCTTCGAAGATTCTGTAATCACGGTTCTGGTTGGCTGTCGCAAGAGTTGTCTTGGCTATCGGTTCACGACCTAAATCAAGATGATATTGTTTGGCCCTATGCGCCTCGAAAGTAACGATTAAGTCTCGCAGGCTCTCACGGTTACTCAGTTGTCCAAACATCATAGCGAGCATCTGATTCCAGCAAGTGAAATATTTCAAAGAACTTCTATAATTTTTTAGTGGACACTAATGAGACCGGTTAATAAATTTGTACGTCCTCTTTCCGTCGTTCCTGAATTAGGATGACTGAATGGATTATCCTGCCGGTAAAAAACGATATGTTCGTTGAATAGTCCATGTTAGGGTAATTTAATCCATTTTTGTTAAAGCTGTCAACTGCTATCTTCGCCAGTTGTT
>ERZ1027150.1441-NODE-1441-length-15836-cov-13.315189_pt1 | contig 15836 bp, 14 predicted proteins | sample MGYA00519276_ERZ1027150 | MGnify/ENA primary metagenome ERZ1027150 (study PRJEB26926, sample SAMN06164860) | human gut metagenome | biome: ENVO:00009003; feature: ENVO:2100002; material: ENVO:00002003 | host: Homo sapiens | place: USA | collected 2012 ... | reverse complement strand
CTACACTCGACTAGTCGTCGGCAGCGTCAGATGTGTATAAGAGACAGTTCTTGTATTTACCAATATTATATTTTTTGTTTATTATATCTATTTCTTTTCTCGAGTTATATTAAAATTTAAATTAAGTTATCCTCATGTTTATCCCAGCCTTCGTTGGATGTTGGGACTGGAGAGAGTTGTTTTGTATGGAGCTTGTTTTTTGTCCATATTGGCAATTTTTGAGTTTGATAGAAGATTGTTTTTGGCTTTTACACTTTTATATACTTTGCTGTTTATTATATTGGTGCTTTTGTATCATAATCATGAAGTCTTATGGACATTACATTTGCTAACAAAACGTTATCAAAAGGCATCAAATAAAGATAAGGAACTGAAAAAAAGTATTCCTTCTACAGTTTCTGTACATACAGGTCGTCAGACTGTTTTGAATAATGATAAAATTGCAGAAAGGGTGGCGGAGTGGGTGAATAATCATGGATATCGTCAAGCAAGTATTACAATTAAAATATTAAGTAAGGAGTTGGGAATAAACCGTACTTATCTGTCGAATTTTATAAATGAGGTTTATGGAACGAATTTTAATGGATGGATAAATGAACTGCGCGTAAAAGAAGCTAAAAATAAGATGTGTGAGTCTCCGGAATTAAGTTTAAGTGAAATTGCAGACTTTGTAGGATTTGCAGATTCTGCTCATTTTAGTAAACAATTTAAGCAAAATGAGGGGGTGTCTCCTTCTGTATGGAAGAAAAATAGAATACGTGGTAGGGAAAAATAAGGCTTTTGTCGAAAGATACGTACGAATATACGAACTGACAAGTCTTCAATGCCTGGGTATATCTATTTTTGTCACACGATTTGAAAAAATAGAACGAACTGCGAAATTATTTATTAATCAATTTTATTACAGTATGAAGAAAAAAATCTATGGAGCCCTTGTGTTGGGTAGCCTGCTTCTTTCTGGAGGAATGGTATCTTGTTCAGATTACGACGATGATATCAACTCTTTGAACGAACGTGTAGATGGTATTGAAAAGACCTTGGCTGACTTGAAAGCCAAGATCGAAGCTGGTGCTGTTATTACAAAGGTAGAAAACACTTCTAATGGTGTGAAGGTTACTTTAAGTAATGGTGAAAGCTTTGAACTGACAAATGGTAAAAATGGAGCTGATGGTAAACCGGGCTCTACTGTATCTGTTGATAGCGAAGGTTATTGGACTATCGATGGTGAACGTGTAACTGTAGGTGGCAAACCTATCAAAGCAGAAGGTGAAAAAGGAGATCAGGGTGAAGCTGGAACACCGGGTGAAGACGGTAAGGACGGTAAATGGTATGAACCGAACGAAGACGGATTCTGGTACGAATGTTCTTACAACGAGGAAGGTGAAGTTGTAAAGACTAAGACTGAAAATCAGTGGGTTCCTGCTACAGATGAAGGTGTGCGTGTAGTATACTATCCTGCAGAAGGTTATATGTTGATTTATGGTGCAGAAGGCTCAGAAGATAAAGCAATTCGTATTGATATTACTTCTGACTTGAAGTCTTTGGCTTTGATCCCTTATGTGATTGATAGTGAAAGTGGTCTTTCTGAAATAGGTTTCTATAACATTATTGCTAAAGATGGTAAGGTTGCTGAAAGTACTGATGCTAAAGCTCATTATCGTTTGAATCCGGCAAATGCAGATGTAAATGCATGGGAATGGAGTATGATTGACCGTACTGCTCAGGTACGTGCAGCAGGTGATAATGTAAACGATTTGCTTGTTATCAGTGATAAAAATGTAGACGCTGGCGAACTGACAGTAACTTTGAAATCAAGAAAATCTTTGGAAGGACTGGCACAGGATCAAATCGCAATTTTTGCATTGGCTGGTAATAATAAAACAACAGGTGAGCAGATTGTTTCTGATTATGGCAAAGTAGTTTCAGAAGATTTGAAAAACTTCGCTATTGTAAACGAATCTCTTGGCGGTGGTGCTTTTACTAGTGAATATCCAACTACAGAACCTGCTAAGACTACTGCAGCAGATGCAAAATTGGTTTATAATGAAAGCCTTGATTTGAATACATTGGCTTGGACATGGGTTAAAGATTTAAAACCTAATAATGTTACATTGGAAGGCCTTGAAATTGATGGTTTGACTTATACATTCGAAAAGCCAAAAACTTATTTAGGTAATGATGGTGTAACTAATCAACAAGATTTCGTAGTATTGGAAGGTAGTACAGTAAAAGTAAATGAATATGGTACTGCAGCTATTGGACGTACTCCTATTTTCTTGGCAAAAGCTTTAGTTAACGGTAAAGAAGTTGCAAGTGGTTATATCAAACTTGAAGTAGTAGAAAGTGCTCCGGCTGCAGATAAGGAAGATGAAATCTTGACTGTAGATTGTGGTATTATCAACTATCAGGCATTGGATGCATTGGCTGCTGGTACTCAGATTAAGGGACTTGAATGGACTGTTGTTAACCAGTTCTATGCTAAGTATAATTTAACAGTAGATAAATTCCGTGCTGCTTATAATGAACCAACAGCTGCTAATGTGGTTGCAGAAGCTGGTGTTGAACTTACTAATAACTGGTGGAATGATCAGTCTGGTACAACTACCGATGCTGCTACAATTGATATGGATCCGACCCAGGTTGCAGTTATTGCTAAACTTGGTCAGAAACGTGAAGCTACTATTACTTTCGAATCTAAGAATAAGAAAGTATATCCGAATGTAGTTGTGAAGTTTGTTTATCAGATTGAAGACAACGTTACATTCCCTGAACTGAACCCAGACTATAAGATTGGAGAAAATATGGTTCAGGTGAAGGGTAGATTGGTAGTCGATAAGTGGACAATGATTTCTGCAATTAAGGAACACTTCGAAAACTACTTGGTTGGTTATACAACTCCTGCTAACCATAATAAAGATTTGGTTGCTTCATTGAAACCGTTGCAAACAGGTGCATCTATTACTTCTGGTGTTGCTACTACTCAGGATATTCAGTTGACTGCTCCATTGACGGGAGATTATCGTGATTATGTAGTATACTTGAACATGACATTAGCAAACGGTGAAATACAGAAACTTACTTATACAGTACGTTTTGCATCTCCGTATGCTGTAAGTCTTGATGAGTTGACATTGAAGACCCTGCCGGCAGAAGCTTCTAAAGCTGATTTGGCTAAGGCTGTTGTTGTAACAGGTCCTCTGAATGAAATCATCTATCAAAATGGTGTCGTAACATCTGCTGGAGCTACTTATAAGTTTGCTGATTCTGGTTATAGTTTTGACTATGATTTGACAGGATCTACTACAGATTCTTGGGAATCATTTGGTGGTAACTTGACATTGACAGGATCTCAGATTGTATGGGACAATGACGGTACAGAACTTCAGAAAGATAAATTTGCTACTTCTAAGGTAACATTGACTGTTCCTAATGTAGTAATTAATAATGCTGAAGGTGTTGTGAAAATTTTGAGCAGTGCACATAGCATGGAATAATTCTTCTATGATGCTATAATAAAAGAATGGGGGTGGCATGAACGCCATCCCCTTTTCTTCTATTAGAGGTTTTTCTTTAATTAATAAAGTTTAATCTTAAAACCTAAATGTATGAAACAGAGACGGACACTCTTTGCTCTTGCTTTACTGTGTGGAGCAACTGTTTTTGCACAAGATGCTTCGAATTCATCTCAAACAAAAGATGAAAGTAAGACTGAATTTATTCCCCACTGGTATATGGGAATACAAGCTGGTGCTGGATTTACCCGTGGAGAAGTGAAGACCGGAGATTTGATCTCTCCTGCTGCTGCAATTTACGGAGGCTATCAATTTACTCCTTTATGGGGTTTGCGCGCCGGTATCAGTGGATGGCAGGGAAAAGGAGCATGGGTTTCTCCCCGCCAAGATTATAAATATAATTATTTACAGGGAAATGTAGATGCAACTCTTGATTTGGGAAACCTTTTTGCAGGTTATAATGAGCGTCGTGTATTTAATCCCTATGCTTTTGTGGGTGTAGGCTTGAATGGAGCATTCAATAATGATGAAGCAGTAGCCTTGAATACTTCGGGATATCAGTTGGAGTATTTATGGAAAGACAATCAGTTCTCTGTGGTAGGACGTGCTGGTTTGGGAGCTAATTTGCGTTTGAGCAGCAAACTTTACTTTAATCTGGAAGTGAATGCCAATGTACTTTCTGACAGGTTCAATTCGAAAAAAGCTGGTAATGCCGATTGGCAATTCAATGCTTTGGCAGGTCTGACCTTTAAGTTTGGTAAGAAAGCAAAAGCTACTCCGGAAGTGGTATCATATGAACCGGCTCCTGTTCAACCTGCTCCGGTGGTAGAAGAAAAGACTGAACCGGTAGTCACACAGCCGACTCCTGTAGTACAGGAAAAAGAAACAATGACTGAAAATGTCTACTTCCTTATCAATTCGGCTTCGATTCGTACATCCGAAAAAGAAAAGATAGAAAAACTGGTAGAATTTTTGCGTACACATTCAGAACTAAAAGTAAATGTATGTGGTTATGCAGATAAAAATACGGGTTATGCCGTTTACAATAAACGCCTTTCTAAAAAACGTGCAGAGGCAGTTGCCAAAGCATTGAAGGAGGCAGGCATAAGCCAGGAAAGAATAATTGTTGATTACAAAGGCGACACGGTACAGCCGTTCTCATCTCCTGAACAAAACCGTGTCAGCATTTGTGTGGTTGAATAGTTTTAGTTTAGGTTAACAGAAAAGAAGGCGTAGGGCTTGTGAAAGTCTTACGCCTTTGCTTTTTTAGGAATGTCCGAAGCGGGAGGTATCGACATCCTTCACTTCTTTTTTCTTGTATCCGTTGAATTTGTAACTGAAAGAAAGTGTAAGGCTCCGTGCATACGACCTTACTTTCATATCGATATGTTGGGTGCCGCTACGGATCGTGGTCTTGGGGTTAAGCCCATTGAAAATATCCGTTCCTTTCAGTTGTAGCATGGCTTTATCGCCGGCAAAACTCCAGCGCAAAGCGCTATCCATCATCCAGAGAGGACTGATGTCGTAGTTCCCCTGAAGACCTTCACTTTGTGCAAAAGCCGAAATCTCCAGTTTGATGTTTGGCTTTTGAGAGAGAGTAAATGTATTGCTTAGATTGACAATGCCTATCCATTTTTTGTGGTCGAACGGAGCATCGAAATAATCGGAAGCTTTGGCATGCATATGCATCCCCACTAAAGTAAGCTGTGAGTTCAGCCAGTTTCCGGCCTTGAATGGAAGCACACTCACTATTTTGAATTTACTGCTGTAATCCCAATTCCGGAAATTGTAGATTGCTTTCAGTTGGCTGGAGTCCAGATAAAGCATTTGCTGGAAAAAGTCGGGCATATAGTCATAGCCTACCTGGAAAATATATTTGCTTTTTAATATATAGCTCAGTTGGGTAGAATAGGCTGTATACGGACGCAAGTACATATTACCCTGCGATTCGGTGTAGCTACTCATATATCCGGTTGCCCCGCTCAGCGTCCAATAATCGGGATAAGTTTTGTCCGAACTGAATGTAAGCTGAAAGATATGTTGAGGCGAATACACGTAACTCAGCTGAAGGGTAGGATAGACTGCCCACTTTTTATATTCCTCCATTTGATAATACTCTACGGCAGCCGAAGCACTCAACGACCATTGTGGATTAAAACTTTTGTCGAAACCGGCATACAGATTATAGGTATATTCATCAATACCGCTTTCGGTATTCCGGTCGCTCATATCTTGGCCTGATTCATAAAGTTGGCGGTTGCGATTGCTTACATAGTTAAGAGCCGTACCGTAATTCAATGTCCATCCTTTTGAGAGGGAGTGGGACTGGTCGGCATATACATTCCAACGCTCAATACGTTGATTGGTACGGTTTATAAAACGGATGTCGTTTCCTTCTCCTGAAATTTCTTGAAAGTCTTGTACTCCGTCGGATGTGAAATAAGTATAGTTGACTCCGGTTTTCAAGCCAAACGAAGCCGTGTAGTCGAGCGCAATATTGTGCATCTGACTCTCGTCCCTGCTTGTACTGTGGGCATCAGACAAATTCCCCCTTGTGTATGTGTTTTGTTTGTCATTCGGGCTAAGTTGAGAAGTATAAGCCAGGCCTAACTGATTCTTGTCATTGGGTTTGTAAGTGATGCCGGTACGTAGAGTATGCGACGGTTTGTCTCCTGCTCCCGTCATATATTGTTCCATGTTGTACACTTTCCCTTGTACAGTATGTTTGGTAATCAGGTCCAAATCCTGCCGTTCGTGTCGGTTTGCTGCAAAATTATACATCACATCGGCATCTATCTTTTGCGAAGTATAAGCCAGAGCCAATCCGCCTTCTCCGCTCGCCTTTTCTTTTTGCAGGTATGCACCGTGTACTTCTCCCTGTATATTGCTGCCTTCTTCGGCTTTATACCCTTTCAGTACGATGTTGATAGCCGCGCCGCGCACGTGAAGTTGCGGAGGTGCACTATACATCACCTCAGCTTTTTCCACGCGCGAAGCCGGCATTCCCTTTAAGAGAGTAATAATCTGGTCTTGCGTCATCGTCGACGGTTTCCCATTCAGAATAAGGACAGGAGTGGAAGTTCCTGCCAGTGTCAGTGTTTCATTTTGTTCCAATACTCCAGGCAATTCTTTGATGCAGTCGTATGCACTGCTCACCAGTTTGTTTTTTATCAGCTGAGGCATGTCGTAGCTCAGCCGGCTACCCTCGACCTTTACTACAGGACGTTCTCCCTTTACCACTACTTCTCCCAAAGCATAATCTTTAGGCTGTAAGGCAAAGACTCCTGCTTCTTCTCCCCGGCCTTCTTTCTGTAGTGTCTGGTACAGAATATGTTGGATGATAAGCCGGTATTGACTTAAAGTATGATTCAGGAGAAAACTTCCTTCCTTATCGGTGATGGTTGCATCCACAAAAACGGAGTCTGGTGTTTGCAATACTACGGTAGCTCCATCTACAGGTTGCCCATCGGTATTGACTACTTTTCCATGTATGGTTTGTGCTGTGACTGTTCCGATGCTTGCAGCAATACAAAGTAACAATGTGACAAGAAAATTCTGCTTTTTCATATTGATTCGTTTTTTTTCTCTATCTTCGACGAGACAAAGATAAAGAGCCTTTTCTATTTTATAGGTTAAGGCAAGGTTAACGTTACGTTAAGGAGAAGAGAGATGAAGATGAATCATATTCGCTGGATAGCCATTGTAGGACTGATTGCCATTGTAGAACTGCAATATGTATGGCTGGTCAACACCTATAAGTTGACTAAAGAAAGCCTGCAGGCTAAGAATAATGAAGTCTTTCGTGATGCAACTCTGGAAGAAGTGTTCTACCGTTTGGACCAATGGAGAAAAGAGCATGGTGATACGGTGACCAGTATGCGCGTTGATTTGGATGCAGGTTTGAAAGGGGATACCTTGCCCCGTGATGCATTACAGAACAATGCCAGCGGATGGCTGATGCAGAACATTCATATTGCTTTTCAGGAGGCTTATCTTAAGAAGTTTAAGCAAGATGTACACTTGTCGGCACTCGATTCTATTTATACAAATATTTTCGATTCGATAGGCATACCTGCAAAGGTGCGTTCGTGTATAGTCGATTCTATGGGTAATGTACTTCGTTCTTCTGTGACGGGCGACTTCCCTTCTTATGCTTTACTGAAGACAGAAAAAGTTCCGATTGATTTTGATGGCCAGCGCTTCCTGCAGGGGGCTATCGTCAATCCGTATTGGGTTATCTTTCAGCGTATGACTTTGCTGCTTATCGCAACAGTCTTGATTATGATTCTGGTCATTGGGTGCATTGTCTATCAGATACGGATTATTATCCGGCAAGACAAGATTGCCAAATTGCGTGAGGACTTTTCGTATGCCATGATTCACGATATGAAGACGCCGCTGAGTTCTATATTGATGGGCACGCAGATCTTGGAGACCGGACGACTGGACAGCCAGCCTGAAAAGAAAGCACGCTATTTCCGTATTCTGAAGGAAGAAGGAGAACATTTACTTCATCTTACTAATAAAGTACTGACTTTGTCGAAACTGGAAAATCATCAGTTGAAGTTGCAGAAAGAATACTGCGATTTGCAGCGGATACTTGAGGGATTGGCTGATAAATATGCGGCAAAATCAGTCAAGCCGATTCGTTACAGCTGGCAGTTGGTGGAGAAGACGGTATATGCCGATGAGGAATTTTTGGAAGAGGCTTTGAGTAATTTGATAGACAATGCAGTGAAATATTCCGGTGAAGAAGTGGATATAGCATTCTCTTCAGGAAAGGCAACGGATGGTTACATCTATATCAAAGTGCGTGACAATGGATTCGGTATTCCGTTGAAAGACCAGAGCCGGATATTCGAAAAATACGAACGTTCGTACGCTGCATTACAAACCCGAAGTGGGGGAGCTACCGGATTCGGTTTGGGACTGAACTATGTATTTCGGGTGATGGAGGCGCACAAAGGTAGAGTGGAAGTAGAAAGTATTGAGGGAGAATACAGTGAATTTACGCTTCTCCTTCCGCAGATCAAACCGGAAACTTCCAGAGAAGCGACTGACGCTACAGAATAAAAGCGGATGTTGCATGGGGATAAAATAGAAGAATGTATAACAAAATAAAACCTGATTCTATGATAAGACTACTCTTGGTAGAAGACGATGCCAATCTGTGCTATATTATTCAAGGCGGACTGGAAGATATGATTGGAGGATATGAAGTCACTACTGCTGCCAATGGCGAGGAAGGATTACGCGTGTGGCGTGAGCAGAAGCCCGATGTCATTGTATCGGATATCGAAATGCCGGTAATGGACGGGTACGAAATGGTACGCCGTATTAGGGAAACCGACGGAGATACTCCTATCCTTTTTACTTCGGGACGCGTCTCTCCCAAAGACGTGGTGATGGGATATGAACTGGGGGTGAACAATTATATCAAGAAACCTTTTCTTGCCGAAGAGCTGAATGCACATATTACGGCTTTATTGAAACTGACGAGAGGAACAGGACATACGGCACACGGAAACGTGTTTCATATTGGGGAGTTGTTTACGTTCGATGCGGAGAAACAGATGCTTTACGATGTGCGGGGAGAAGAAAAAAGCCTTACACAGCGTGAGGCAAAACTCTTGCGGATGCTGTGTGAGCAGAAGGGAGAGGTGGTAAAGCGGGAACAGATTCTAGCACGTTTATGGGATACGGAAGACGATTACTTTGCATCACGCAGCCTTGATGTATTTGTGTCGCGCTTGCGTAAACTGTTTGCTGCCGACGAAACAGTTCAGATAAAGACTGTCAAAGGAGTAGGATTGATGCTGGTATAAGAAAGAACGCAGTATGCGACTAAATGCTTCGCCAGTCCTTACAGGTAATGAGTCGGCTTTTTCCTTGAAATGAGTGCAGTACTTTCTAGTGATGAGTGCACTACTTACCTGAAAGGACTGGCGAGTATTTTTGTTGCATGAGTTGTACTTACTTCAATGCTTAGCTTCACAATTTGGTTGTTATTGTGCTTCTTGATTCTTTTTCAGCCACTCCAGTCGTCGAAGGTCTGGTAAATGTGTTACTTTGAAATGTTCGAATTTTGCATTGAAGCCTTTCCCATCTGGACTGGCTCCCATTACTCCAACCATTACAGGAGTATTGTCTTGCAGCCATGCGTTGCGCATCATGATATAGGTCTTGTCGTCGAACGAATAGAAAATTTCCACAGCATCCAGCCGGCGGACTGCTTTAATCCAAATGTAAGGAACTGGTTTGTCTAAAGCAATTACACTCCAGTCGCTCGTTTTGTGAGTTACTACAGTGCTGAGGTTGAATTTTCCGTCAACGAATTCAATACCGGTCTTGATGTAGTTTTCGTGGTCGATACGGAGCATCAGACCAGCCTGGTCGAACCGGGCTTGATAATCGCCTGTGATTTTTACTTTTACTTCAAATTCTCCTCCATAGGTGGAGTAGTAGAAAGGAGCATCATCTACAGTGAAGCCGTAGTGTGAAATACGCCAATAGTCACTCTGTGGAGTTACAAACATCGACAAGGTGTTGTCTTTTATTTCCCACTGTTCAGGCTCATTAAACCATTGCATTTTTTCTAATGTCTGTGCGGATACATTTTGTACGCTTAAAAAAGCAAACAAACCTAAAAGAATTTTTTTCATACTAATTTATATTTGTTTTTATCTTCTTCTGTGAGGGTACGGATTACTTTACAAGGGTTGCCTACTGCCAGAGAATTGTCTGGTATGTCTTTGTTTACTACACTGCCGGCTCCAATTACACAGTTGTTTCCTATGCTGACTCCGGGAAGCACGCATACATTTGCCCCTATCCATACATTATTTCCTACTCGGATGGGATAGGCATATTCCAGTCCTTGGTTCCGCTGCGTTACATCCAAAGGGTGTCCCGCTGTATAAAAGCCGCAATGAGGTGCAATAAATACATTGTCTCCGAAATGGATTTTAGCACCATCGAGCATTACGCAATTCACGTTGGCATAGAAGTTTTCTCCTATTTCTATGTTGTATCCATAGTCGCAGTAAAAAGGTTGTTCGATCAGAAAGTTCTGACCTGTCTTCCCGAACAGCTTACGGATGAGTTGCTGTCGTTCGGCTTTCCGAGAAGGGCGTAATTGATTGTACTCATAACACATATCTTTGCAGATATCACGTTCGGCAAGAAGTTCTGCGTCATCGTTCGCATCATATAACTGACCTCTTTGGGCTTTTTCTTTTTCTGTACTCATGTGTTTTGTCTATTTTACTTACATTTGCAAAAGTAGAGGTTTGTGTCAGGGTGAACAATACTTAAAAATAACCATTTTGTCTTCTTCTGTGATATGGATATAAGGAAGAAACTTAGCAATGAATTGTTGAATCAGGAATTTATTCAGGAGAACTGCAGCGATACCCGATTGAATCAGTTCCGCCAGATAGCCGCAGGATATGCAACAACCGAAAATGTGATTGCTGTATTGAGTGATATGCAGGCTAATACAAGTTATTTATATTATGGTGGGATAGCAGAGACATTGGGAATAGGTAAACGGGGCGACTCTAAAATTCTTCATTCTATTTGGGAAGAGGAAATTTTTGCTCGTATTCATCCCGATGATTTATTGGACAAACATTTACAGGAACTCCGCTTTTTCCAGTTCTTGAAAGGTTTGCCCGAAGGGAAACGTACAGATTATTATATAGATAGCCGGATACGGATGCGTAATGCACAAGGTTCTTATGTATGGGTGAGGCATCGAATGTATTATGTGGCTACCCATGCCAATGGGAATGTCTGGCTGGCTCTTTGTCTGTATGGTTTCTTGCCGGATTCTTCTTTTAACTGTATGGTGATTAATTCGGTAGACGGTACAATGACTGAATGGGATAAAGAAACGTGCAAGGGATTGCTTTCCAAGCGAGAAAAAGAAATATTACTGTTGATAGAAGAAGGGAAAAGCAGCAAGGAGATAGCAGAAGCTTTATCCATTAGTGTGAATACAGTGAATCGCCACCGGCAGAATATTCTTGAGAAGTTGCAGGTGGACAACTCGATGCAGGCTTGCCGGACAGCAAGAGAATTAAAACTTTTATTTCTTGACAGATAAATCGTGTAGCCGAAATAAAAAAAAGAAAGAGAGGCTGTCTCAAATAAACTTTGAGATGGTCTTGTATCATTAGATAGGGTATTATAACAGTATTCTATATAGGCAAGACTATTTGTCTTTGTCTTCTTCTTTAAACCAGGATGCATACATCAGATAGCCATTGGCAATCTTCTGGTTTAACTCCTTGCTTTGTTGTGGATCAACTTTTTTGATGAATTTAGCCGGTACACCTCCCCATAGGGTATGAGGTTCTATGACAGTATTGGCCAAAACTAAAGCGCCGGCAGCCACAATGGCACCTTCACCTACCACTGCATGGTCAAGTAAAGTAGAGCCCATACCAATTAAGGCATTGTCTCTGACGCTTGCACCATGTAAAGTAACATTATGTCCAATGGAAACGTCATTACCTATTTCTATTGTTGATTTTTCATATAATGTATGAAGAACGGTTCCGTCTTGAATGTTTACTCTGTCGCCAATACGGATGGAGTTAACATCTCCACGCAGCACTGTATTGAACCATATGCTGCAATCACGTCCCATAACGATGTCGCCTATAAGAGTTGCGTTATCGGCAAGGTAACAGTTCTCGCCGATTTGAGGGGTAAACCCTCTTACTGATTTGATTAGAGCCATATTAAGTATATAGTATAAGTTTATAAAGCACTGGTTGCATTCTCCAGCCAAATTCGTTCTTCCGGAGAAAGCAATGGACTAAGTTCTTTGTATACACGGGTGTGGTAGTTGTTGAGCCATTGGATTTCATCGCCTGTCATCATTTCTTTGCAAATAGCTTCTTTATCTATTGGGCAGAGAGTCAGTGGTTCAAAACGGTAGAAAGCTCCAAAGGAGGTTTCATTGTCTTTTACCACAAGCATGGTGTTTTCGGTACGTATGCCATATTCTCCGCTGCGGTAAATGCCGGGCTCGTTGGTAATGGTCATTCCTGGAAGGAGAGGAGAAGGCATGTGGTTCATGCGGATTTGGTGCGGCCCCTCGTGTACGTTCAGGAAATGTCCGACCCCATGCCCGGTACCATGTCCGTAGTTGATACCTGCTTTCCACATATACTGACGAGCCAGTACATCGAGCTGGGTACCGCATGTTCCATGTGGAAATACCGCTTGCGATAAAGCGATGAATCCTTTTAATACCAAAGTGTAATCTATCTTTTGTTGCTGGCTTACAGGGCCTAATGCTATTGTACGTGTAATGTCGGTTGTTCCGTCCATATATTGTCCGCCACTATCCAGAAGCAGAAGTCCTTCGGGTTTTAAAGGGATGTCTGTATCGGGAGTAGCTTCGTAATGCACGATGGCACCATGCTGTTGGTAACCGGCAATGGTATCGAAGCTGATTCCTTTGAATAGGGCCTGTTCATTACGGAACTCATATAGCTTGTTACTGATACTGATTTCGCTTTCACTACCTTGCTGTACAGCCTCTTTAATCCATTTCAAAAATCTGACCATGGCTACTCCATCCCGTTTCATGGCTTGGTGTATGCCTGATATTTCTGTATCGTTTTTAATAGCTTTCAGATAAATAACAGGAGAAACTTCTTGTAATATATGTGTTGTAGATGAGGCTGCCTGATAGAGTGCATAGTTGGTAGAAGGGGATAACTGGATATTTTTCTCCTTATAGTCTGATAAGTCGGATATTATATCCTCGTAATCTTTGATGATAATGTTATTCTGTTGTAAATACTCCGTCAATTCATCGGTAAGCTTCTTGGGAGAAATGTAAAGTGTAGCCTGCTTGTTGGTAATCAGTAAATAACTTACAAATACAGGATTGCAATGTACGTCATTTCCTCTTAAGTTGAGTGTCCAGGCTATTTCATCGAGAGCAGATAAGAGAAGCCCTTCGGTTTGTTTCTTTTGCAATAATTCTTGTATTTGCGATATTTTATGATGGCAGGAAACTCCTGCGTATTCGATGGGAAGAATAAAAATTGGATTTTCCGGAATAGAAGGACGATTTTCCCATATAGAAGCAAATGGATCATCAGTGGAAATAAGAGTGAGCTGGTATGTGAGCAATTGTCTGCTGAGATTTTCTACGGTAGAAATGCTGTTTACCCATCCGTCTATACCTACTTTGCTGCCAGCCTGTAGCTTTTCTCCCAGCCATTCTACTATAGATGGAGTGGAAGAGAGTCCTTCCTTTTGTAAATCAATACCTGTTTCATTCAGTTGTTCTTCTGCCTGGAGAAAATAACGGGAATCGGTCCATAATCCACCTTCTTTCTCTGTTATTACTAATGTTCCGGCTGATCCGGTAAAGCCAGACAGCCATTTTCTGGCTTCCCAATGTTCCGGTACATATTCTCCTGCATGCGGGTCGGTACTGGGAATAATAAAAGCGTTGATTTGTTCTTTTTGCATGAAACATCGCAGAGAGGCGATTCTTTCTTTTATTGTATCTTTCATATTGATATTGTCTTAAAAAGAGTTGTATTGACCAGACAAAGATAGTATTTCTGTGTAATTATCAAGAAAATGTGTTGGAAAGTTTTGTAAATAAAGAAAGTATATGTAATTTTGCACCGCAATTTGACTGCAAATAATTAATTAACAACATATTTTAATTTTAAAAACATGATTGTAGTTCCAGTAAAAGAAGGCGAAAACATTGAAAAAGCGCTGAAAAAGTTCAAAAGAAAATTTGAAAAAACAGGTGTTGTAAAAGAATTGAGAAGCAGACAGCAGTATGATAAACCGTCTGTTTTGAAAAGACTGAAAATGGAACGTGCCGTTTACGTTCAGAAAATGCAGCAGGTAGAAGAGTAATAATTCTTACAGAATTTCTTGAATTATTGAATTCTTTTTCATAAATTCGTTGCTGAGATACAAAAGCGATGTTTCTTATGTGGAAAGATTCTTTTTTGAAATATCTTCGCTTTGAGAGGAATTATTCCGAGAAGACAATTGTTAGCTACGGGACGGATCTTGAGAAGTTTGAGGCATATTTCCGGGGGGTGGATGAAGGCCTGGATTTTAAAACCGTGGACGCCGATGTCGTCAGAGGGTGGGTGCTCTCAATGATGGATGAAGGCTATTCCGCGTCTTCTGTAGGCCGGAAGTTGAGCACTCTCCGCTCGTTTTATCACTATCTTCTGAGAAAGGGCGAAATTGAGATGAGTCCTGTCCGGAAGGTGATGGCTCCCAAAAAGAAGAAAGCGATTCCGGTATTTGTCCGTGAGGAGGATATGAACCGTCTGCTGGATGATACGGATTTCGGAAAGGGCTTTGAGGGGGTGAGGAACCGGTTGATTCTGGAATTCTTTTATGTGACGGGTGTCCGTCTGTCGGAACTTGTCGGATTGAAGGATGCGGATGTAGATTTCTCGGCAAAGGTGATAAAGGTGACGGGGAAAAGAAACAAGCAGCGGATTATTCCGTTTGGTCCGGAACTTGACGCTGATTTGAAGCAGTATCTTTCTCTTAGAAATGAAACATGCGGCGTGACGGATTTCTTCTTTGTCCGGAGTAGCGGGCAGAGGCTGAATGCTCCTGAAGTGTACCTCTTGGTAAGACGTAGTTTATCGAAGGTCGTAACGTTGAAGAAGAGAAGTCCTCATGTGCTGAGGCATTCTTTCGCAACCTCGATGCTGAATAATCAGGCGGAGTTGGGCGCGGTAAAAGAGTTGCTGGGACATGAGAGTCTGACGACAACGGAGGTTTATACTCATACGACTTTTGAAGAATTAAAAAAGGTTTATGAACAAGCTCATCCCAGAGCTTAAAAGAAAAGGAGGTTTTTATGGAAGTAAGAATTCAATCAATTCATTTCGAAGCATCTGAAAAGTTGGAAGCTTTTATTCAGAAGAAAGCGGAGAAGCTCGAGAAGTTTTGTGATAATATAAAGAAAGTAGAGGTGTCTTTAAAGGTAGTGAAACCTGAAACAGCGATGAACAAGGAAGCTGGAGTGCGTGTTCTGGCGCTTAACGCAGAGTTTTATGCCGAAAAAGTAAGTGATACATTCGAAGAATCAATAGATGTGTGCATGGATGCGCTGTCTAAGCAACTGTTGAAAGCCAAGGAAAAACAACAGGGTAAGTAAAAAAATAAACGAAAAGTTTTGTGATTAAAAAAAAATATCTAACTTTGCAGCCGCTAAGATACTGAAAGCAGGACTTTGGCTGCAAAGTAGATTCGCCTCTTTAGCTCAGTTGGCCAGAGCACGTGATTTGTAATCTCGGGGTCGTT
>ERZ1027150.1439-NODE-1439-length-15862-cov-6.189220_pt1 | contig 15862 bp, 19 predicted proteins | sample MGYA00519276_ERZ1027150 | MGnify/ENA primary metagenome ERZ1027150 (study PRJEB26926, sample SAMN06164860) | human gut metagenome | biome: ENVO:00009003; feature: ENVO:2100002; material: ENVO:00002003 | host: Homo sapiens | place: USA | collected 2012 ... | reverse complement strand
CAGAGAACAGAAAAGGATAGCATGTATGAACTGTCCGCAAAAAATGACCGACTGACTTGGAACAGCGGCTCGGCAGAAGTATCCGGCAAGGCAACGAAAATGCAGAGGTTCATATCTACCGTTTCGTGACGGAAGAAACCTTTGATGCCTACTTATATCAGCTCGTGGAAGGCAAGCAGAAGTTCGCTTCGCAGATAATGACCAGCAAATCGCCGGTGCGATCCTGCGAGGATATTGACGAAACCGCACTGTCTTACGCTGAAATCAAAATGCTTGCGACCGGCAATCCCCACATCAAAGAGAAGATGGACTTGGATATTCAGGTTCAGAAGTTGCGGCTCTTAAAGTCCAGTTTCCTTTCCGAAAAATATGCTTTGGAGGATAAGATCATCAAGTTCTATCCGCAGGAGATCGCACGGCGAGCTGATGTAATTGCGGGATTAAAATCCGATATGGAAAGAGTGGCAGAGCACCCGAAGCCGTCTGATGAAACCTTTGTTGGTATGACGGTCAAAGGTGCTTTCTATTCAGAGAAAGCGGATGCCGGCAACGCCATCTTGGAGGCGTGTAAGGCAATGATGAATCCCGACCCCATTTCCCTCGGTGAGTACCGTGGCTTTACGATGGAGCTGTACTTTGAAGCAAGAGAATACAAAGTGCGGCTCAAGGGTGAGCTTGGTTATCCCGTAACCCTCGGCACGGACACCTTCGGTAATATCACCCGCTTGGATAATGCGCTGGAGGGACTTCCAAAGCGTTTGGAGATGAACGAAATGGAGCTTGACAACCTCAAAAAGCAGTTTGAAACTGCGAAGGTCGATGTGGAAAGACCGTTCCCGCAGGAGGAAGAATTGAAAGCCAAGACCGACCGGCTGAACGAACTCAATGCCCTGCTCAATGTGGATAAGCGTGAGAACGAAATCGTCGGCGGTGAACCCGATGAGGGTGAAGAACCGCCCGAAAAGAAACTGAGGGACTTGGAACGCTGACTAATGCGGTATGGGAACAATCCCATACTGCCGACACATAGCCGCTTGGTTTTCAAAAGAAATCAGGCGGCTATTTCTATTTTGAAGGAGGTGTTCGCTATGAGCGAAACAGATCACAACGCTCGACTTTGCGAGAAAATGAAAGCCGAGCAGGACAAATACCGGGACTGGCTACTGCATCAGGAGCCGTCCGAAATCCTCAATCATACCTACGAATATACGATGCGGGAGGACATCGTAATGTGTATGGAGGAGCTGGAGCTTGAGCCGGAAAAGGCAAGGGCTTTGCTTCGTTCCCCTTGTCCTCTGAGTGATGTGTATAAGGAGTTCCGGGACAGAGAAACCGAGCATATGGATACCATCCGGGACTCCATCGAAACGGAAGCTGACAAGAACCTGCAACGGCAGGAGAAGAAACAGCAACGGGAAAGCAGGTGATTTTATGCCGTATATCCCACCGGAGGTGGTGGAACAGGCACGGCAAATCGACCTGCTGACCTATCTGCAAAGTTGCGAGCCGCAGGAGCTTGTCCGCATTTCCGGCAACAATTATACCACCCGCACCCACGACAGCTTGAAGATTTCAAACGGCAAGTGGATGTGGTGGTCACAGCGCATCGGCGGCTACAATGCCCTTGACTATCTTGTGAAAGTCAAGGGCTGTTCTTTTGTAGAAGCGGTCGAAACACTGATGGGAAAGGCGGCGGTGATGCCGACGGTGACGGTCAAGCCCAAGCAGAAAACAGAGCCGAAGATCTTGCTTCTGCCGGATAAAAGTGCTTCCACAGAAAGAATTACAGAGTATCTTTTCGGCAGAGGAATCGACTATTCCATCATCCAATACTGCATTGACAAGGGACGGATTTTCGAGAGCCTGCCGTATCATAACCTTGTGTGCGTGGGCTTTGATGAGAAGAATATCCCTCGCTATGCGTCCTACCGGGCGACCAATGACCGCCGTGTTTTGGGTGACTGCTCCGGCAGTGACAAGCACTATTCTTTTCGGATCGCAGACAGCGAGAGCAGTACGGTGCATCTCTTTGAGTGTGCTATTGACCTGCTTTCCTTTGCAACGCTTGAAAAGATGGCGGGCAGAAAGTGGCGCACAGACAACCTTGTTTCCCTCGCCGGTGTGTATCTGCCCAAGGAGAAAATGGAGGAGAGCGCAACACCTGTCGCCCTTGTGAAGTTCCTTGCTGAGAAGCCGCAGATCAAGAAAATCTTCCTGCACTTCGACAACGACAATGCCGGAAGGAAAGCCAGCCTTGCGCTGAAAACCATATTGCCGAGTAAGTATGAAGTCATTGACAGTCCTCCGCCCTGCGGCAAGGACTACAATGACTTTCTTTGTTTGCAACTCGGTGTCCACCGCAATAAAGCCAGAGAAAGGACGAATGAACGATGACTGAGTTCAGTATTTATCAGATCAACACAGATCGGGACGACAACCGTGTCCGCTTCTTGGGGCTGGATATCCTTGAACGATTTCAGCACTCCAAGGCGGTAGATCCCGCCCTCTATGACCGAGTTTATGATGGAAAGCTCGATTGCAATTCCCTTGAAACCATCTATGAGAAATTCAATATTGACCATCCCGCAGACTGCAAAGGGCGCTCTCTTTCCGTGTCGGATGTAGTTGAAATCAGTGAGAGCGATACCCTTAATCCCGGCTTCTACTTCGTAGACAGTATCGGGTTCAAGTCGATTTCTTTCGACAAATCGTTCTGCAAGGAGCCGGCGAAAGCAAGCGACGGAAAGATTTCCGTTCTGCTTGTGGAGCCGAACAAGTACCCCAGGATGATTGAGATCGACGACACCTTGGAGGCAATGCAGGAGGTTGTCGGCGGCGACATTGAGGAATATATGCCATTTGAAGATGAGGTCGCCATCATCTGCAATGAGGAGGGAAAGGTCAACGGACTGACCCCGAATCGGGCGGTTTATGATGAGCACTCCCGTGAGATGCAGGACGTCATTTGTGGGAAGTTTTTCATTGTCTACGCGCCCTTTGAATCTGAGAAGTTCCAATCCCTCCCGCCTGACCTTGCGGAGAAGTACCGTGAGAAATTCAAGTATCCCGAACGCTTTATGCGAGTCAACAATGAGATCATAGCCGTACCTTTTAAGCCAGTCAGGGCGGACAAAGAACGCTGATTTCAACGATAACGGGGTTCCCCTGAACGCTCTGTATTATCTTAACGAGCAGTGCCTTTTTACTCCGCTTTTCAAAGCGCCGCAAAAAGTCCTCGTTAGGGGGAACCCCTAATACCCCGTGCAAGAAACACACATATTTCAAGAGAAAGGATGAAGTCCATTTATGAAAAGAACGATCAAGAAGCAGTTTTGGTTTTCCCGTGACGAAGCGCAGGATTTGCAGAAAAAAGCCAAGAAAGCCTGCCTGCCTGAAGCGGCGCTCGTCCGATTGTTACTCCGTGGTTATGAGCCGAAGGAGAAGCCCGACGACCGTTTTTATGATGCGATGCGAGAGTTCTCCGCCATCGGCAATAACATCCATCAGATCTCCGTCAAGGCAAACGCCCTCGGCTTTATCGACACACAGAAGCTGAATAGCGAGCTGGAGCGCCTGCACAAGTTTCAGGCAGATGTGGAGCGCCAGTTTCTCCGTCCCGGTGAGAGCAGCCTGAAATGGCAGTAAGTAAACTGTGGCCGGTCACGGTTCGCCTTGCAACCGTTCTCGACTACGCTTCCAACCCTGAGAAAACCACGAAGGCAAAATCCAAGTACAACAATGCCGATTATCAGGCGCTCCGTGATGTCGTCAACTATGTAAAAGACGGCGAGAAAACCGAACAGGAATTATTCTGTGAGGGGATCAACTGCACTCCGGCTATTGCCCGTGAGCAGTTTGTCACTGTCAAGGAACAGTTCGACAAGACGGACGGCATTCAAGCCTACCACGGTTATCTCAGCTTTAAGGAGACTGACATCACACCGGAGCTTGCCCAACATATCGGAATGGAGTTCGCAAATTCCGTTTGGGGCAAGAAATATCAGGTGTTGGTAACGACCCATCTGAATACGGAGCATCTGCACTGCCACTTTGTCATCAACTCTGTTTCCTTTGTCGATGGGAAGCGTTGCCGGGATACCTCGTGGTTTAAGTTCTATAAGGAAGCTGACCGCATCTGCGAAAAGTACGGTATCAGCACAATCAAAGAACCTGAGCGTTATCCGGATGCAAAGTATCTGACCCAAAAGGATAAAGCCGGAATGCCCACACGCTATAATCTCGCTCGTGCCGCTTTGGATGAAGCCATTGCAATGAGCCACAATCTTCGGCAGCTTGAATACCACCTCTCTGAAATGGGATACACCCTCGGTTCCAATCCCAAACGGAAGTATTGGACAATTAAGGGAAAGGACGATGAACGCCCCCTCCGACTGAACAGACTCGGTGAGGAATATACCAAGGAACGAATAAGCCAGCGACTCATTGAAAACCGTGACAACATTGACTTTGAGCCGTTCCAGCCGAAGACCTACCGACCGAAGCAATACCGGCTCCGAACACGGAGCGACAAAATCGGTGAAGTCGGAGGTCTGCATGGACTGTATCTCTACTACTGCTACCGGCTCGGCTATCTGCCAAAGTACAAGGCAGGACAACGGAATCACGCACGAGTTCACTATCTTTTCAAAGAAGATCTGATGAAGATAGATGAACTCACCAAACAAGTCACGCTGCTCGGCAAGCACCACATCGGTACAGACGAGCAGCTTTTTTCATATCAGCACTCGGTCGAGGAACAGATCAAGACCTTGACTGCCGACAGAACGCACCTCCGAAATGAAATACGAAAAGTGAATATCACAGATGCAGAGCTGTCACTGGCAAAGGCAAGTATCTCACATCTTTCCGAGAAGCTGAAAGAACTTCGCAAGGAGGGCAAGCTCTGTCAGGACATCGCCGTCCGTTCCAAGGCCATCGAGGAAAAGGTGGATGCAGTCCGGATAGAGGAAGAAAAATCAAAACGAAAGGAGAATCGCAACTATGAACAACGGCGGTGATGCGGCTGAACAGGTCGTCAGGCTCTCGCTTGAAGGCTTTGAGGTCGCTGCAAAACTTACAGGCTCGGCGGCAAAAAATGTCGCTCTGCTTCTTGTGTCCGTGCTGAAGCAGGAACAGCAGACCAAAGGCAAGGCACGGCTCACCAATATGATCAAATCCGGCAAGGAACTGAAAGTCTTTTCTATCCCGAACAAAGACTTGGCACAGTTCACCAAACAGGCAAAGCGCTATGGCGTTCTCTATTGCGTCCTGCGAGATAAGAGCGCCAAGGGAGATGATGTTCCCGTGGATATTATCGCCCGTGCAGAGGACGCTTCCAAAATTCAGCGCATTGTGGAACGCTTCGAGATCGGTAAGGTCGATAAGGCAGGCGTTATCACGCAGGCGGAGCAGGACAAGGCTGACCGTGAAGCGGTGGCACGGGAAGTTCCGATCAAAACCAAGGGCGAGATCATCGTGGAGGAAGCAATGGGAAAGCCCTTGCAGAAAGAAGGTCAGTCCCACGAAAACCCTACGGTCGCAAAGACGGAAAAAAGCCCTCCGTCCGAGCGAAGCTCAGAAACCAAAGGTTTGGCTACTGACCGGGGTACGGTAAAGCAGGCAGATAAGAAGCCTTCCGTAAGAGAAAAGCTGGAACGCTATAAAGCTGCTGCAAGAGCCGACAAGGAAGCAGACCGTGCCGAGCCTACGCTTTCTAATGAGAAAAGCAAGACTCCAGAACCGAACCGTCAGACGGTTCACACCCAGCCGAAAAAGCATAAGAAATCGAAAGAGAGGTAATCAGCTATGACTAACAATTTCACCCCTAAGAAGTCCGGGACTGCGGCTCGTCCGCAGCTCTCCCCGGAGGAATACGCCGCCAAGAAAAAGGCGGAGAAGGATGCCGTATATCAGATCCTGACAATCCTCAGGAGGTTGTAACGATGGATGAGGCCAAGAAAAAACTTTTGAAGACTATTTTTTGGGATATGAACAACATATCATCACGAACAGAGGACAAGCTTGAAACGGTTATAACGGAAACTGATGACGGAAACGGAAATATAGTTCAAATAAAAAACACAGAAAGAAGAACATATTTATATATTACTGTCTCGCACAAGACGGCATATGATATGGCATCAAAATATGGATTTAATCAGGAACAACGAGAATATCTGGATGAGTTGTTAAGTGATGAAAACAATTCTTTGTGGTCATCGGTTTTATACGGTACAAGCGGAGAAGATAATCAGATTGTAGCGGTTGCGCTCTCGCAGGCGGGCAATGTTGGCGGTAGACCATATTGGTCTTGGTATGGTTTCAACAGCCGGGTTGAGTGGTGTGCATGCTTTGTCAGTTGGTGTGCCAATGAGTGCGGATATATTGAAACAGGTATTATTCCAAAGTATGCCAGCTGTGTTAATGGAGTTCAATGGTTCAAAGATCGTGGACAGTGGCTTGACGGATCTGCGGAACCTCTTCCCGGCATGATAATATTTTATGATTGGGATAAACAAGGGCAATCGGGTCAACAGGATGGACGAGCTGATCATACGGGCATTGTGTGGAAAGTTGAGAATGGATATGTTTACACGATTGAGGGAAACTTAAGCGACAAATGCATGACATCTCGTAGACCGATTGGAGAGTATCAGATTCTCGGATATGGGGTGCCGCAATATTAGTGTCTAAACTTGTTACAAGTTAAAATTAACGTGCTAAAGGTGAATAAATCTCTTTTTTTGCCTCTTTTTTTTACATTTTTGCATATGCAGTTTACACATAATGATTCCTAATATATACTTTATCACGGAAATATCACGAACACATAGGTTATAGAACACTATAAATTTTTGGATAGTTAGGTGAAACTCATAATGTTTTTCCCGTCTTATGATAGATAAAACGATACCTCCATCCTATACCTATATTGTGTAGCGACAGAGGGCGAGAATATCGCCCTCTGCCTGCAAACACAATATTATGGTAAGAATTAAAATATTTTAGTGATTTGAAAATGAGTTGAGTAAATTGTTTGAGTTATTCAACTGTTGTTGTAGAAAAGGGTGTGATTCCAATGGGCTAGTTGTAAAAGAATAACTTGAGGTGATATGCTAATAAAAAGGAGACAACAGCTTTTTTTGATCTATAGATATTGTATGTTTGACCGATATCAATAGTAAAAGTTAACAAAAGCAAAAATAACACTATGCCGTTTGGCTATGAGACGGGCAACAGCAACATTGAAGCTTATGACCAGGGCACACAATGACATTCGCGACGAGATTGCGGCTTGGCGCGGCGTATTCGACAAGACTTATAGCAATATAATCCGCTATTTAGGCAAGTCTTCACAGTACAGATTGCTTAAACTTTTCGATTGGGGACATCCACTAGCTTATGTGGATGAAAATGGTTAACATATTCCTGTCGAAGGAAAGATGCTTTTAAGAGCGCGGTTATTGACAATTCCCAAGTGTTGTCAGGAACATATTAAATAGTTATGATGGTAATGATAGTGTGTTATCATGGTAAGTTTTATGTGCAAATCCAACGACGCGACAAGAGTATGCATTCCTAATTGTGAGGGGACTATAAGCAATATCGATGACGATATACCCCGACTTGAGTTGTATGGCGAAAATTTGAGCCCGAAGCGATTGATTGTGATGTTGGCGTTAAGGGTGACAAAGTGTGGTATATAACGCCGAATGTCACCATAGTCGTATGTGATATTTCAATCAGTGATATAGTTCGTTGCTTTTATAAATGTGATATAGTGTTATGCCTTAGATTTATTGCATAGCCCTTGGGTAAATACACCAAGCGACTAACTTTTTCAACATTAGAGTCAAAGAAAGGAAGTATTTTTGTGAAAAGGAAGAGGTTTGTATCCGTAATATTGATTGCTGTTATTTTGGTATCGGCATTAATCATGGTGGCTTCCGCAGGTAGTGTGGGAAAGCCATATAAAAGTGATGGTAGATACTGCCAAAATTACTCTATGACAGCGAAAAAGCAGTGGGATTATACAACGGTATATGGCGGTATAGGTGTACAAAAACTGTATCCCAAGAGAAATTTTGCTGTTGAGGTGAAGTCGAATACCTATACGACATATAGCACTGCATATGCCGTATTTCTGGCTAATTCTGATGCCGTAATGTATACAAATATCGCATGGGTAAAGGGCACTGGCGGAAATGACGCAGCATATGTTGGCTCTTTCAGAAGCGGCGAAACCGGATGCCTTGGTGTACGCACCGACGCACGAGCAACTAGATCATATGATGTTTCAGGAATTTGGTCTCCGGATATGTATAAATAACGTAGTATAATTATTTACCTGCCGGTACTGCTACTTAATTGACGGTGGTATCGGCAGACATTTTTACCAGGGGAGGCTAGTATGAGAAAAACGATAGTTGTTCTTATTGTAGGAGCTGTTCTGCTGCTTACAGCCTGCCAAAAAACGCCCGAGTCTGTCATGGACGGAAATGTCCTGCGCGCAAAAAGCTCGAACGATTTGCTCGTCGAGTCCCTCGTGAGCGCTCCCGCCGATAACGGCAGGAGCGGAGAGAGCGTGCCGACTCTCTCCGAATCCGAGCATCTCAAGCGCGACATTTCATCCGGCGGCATAACCGTGCATATCGACGCCGATATAAAAGTGCCGAAGATAACCGGAGATATACGGACATATTCCGCGCAGTACCGTTTCTTCGACCTGCTCGAGCTTGAAGACCTGTTCTTCTCCGGCGACGATCCGATGTTCAATCCCGGCGCGGAGAAAACGGCGGAGGACGATCCGTCTGCCGGGCTGCTCCCGGGCGGATTTTATTTCGGCGTGTCCGAAGTCCTGAGCGCGTCAAATCATCCGACTGCTTTGAAACCCGGATGGGCAAAGGGCTGCAATATCTCTCCCGACGATGCGCGCCGCCTGTCGGATAAGCTTCTCGGCCGCCTCGGAATGACCGATTTTGAGCTCGTCTTTTCGCAGGTCGTTGAACCTCTGACCGAGCGAGGCAACCGTGCCAAACGCGGCAGATATGAATATAAATATGTCCAGATCGCAGACGGAATACCGCTTTCGAGCGGCGAGCCGGACAGCACCGGATGCACCGTCGCAATAGACGACAGGGGTGTTGTCGAAGCAAGGCTCACGAGACTTGAGCTTGGCGAGTCGAAAATCGTAAACAGCAAGGTTATGACGCTCGACGGCGTTCTCGCAGTTTTGCAGAAGAAGCTTGCCGCCGCAGGACTTGTCAAAGATTCTATAGTAAAAGAGATAAGCTTTGAATATATGTCGGTCGAAGATCCCGAAACATATAATTCGACCGTGTTCCCGTGCTGGCGTTTTTGTATAGCTACTATCGCAACGCTGGAGCAATACGGCGAATATGAAAATGATATTATAATCAATGCCGTAACCGGTGAATTTTACGCCGTTACGAATAGATACGAATAACTAAAAGGAGGAAAACAAAATGTTGAAACGCACAAAAGGATTCGTATCGCTCGCTGCCGCAATCGCACTCATGCTGGGACTCTGTTCCTGCAGCGGCAAACCCGAAACAGACCCGAGCACAACTGCCGACCCGACCGGAATAGGGGCGCAGGCAGAGACCGGGGAGAACAACACGGCGAAGGATATTGCTCCCGAAAGCGGCGCACCGGAAACCGCTGCAGAGGAAGCAAACACTGCCAAAGAAGCAGGCACCGCCGCGCAGACGGAAAAGGCAACAAAGAAAACAGATGCTTCAAATGCAAATGTCAGCGCCGCCGGATTCATTTGGCCCGTGCCCGGCTATACACAGCTTTCCTCTCCGTACAGCACTCAGTATAAGCGCATAAGCATCAAAGCTGATTTCGGCGCAAAGGTTGTTGCCTGCGCCACCGGAAAAATTACGAAGATATATAACAAAGATGATGAAAGCAAAACTCCGTGTGCCGTGCTGACCTGCGCCAACGGCTATGTCATTGAATACAGCGCGGCAAATTTCTCCGTTAAGGAGGGCGATGTTGTCGCCCGCGGCGACAGTATCGGCTTCGTCGGCAGATACGGAACCGGTCCTCACCTGAATATTTCAGCCACGAAGGACGGCGCAAGTATTGATCCCGCAACGATCATAAAGCCCTGAGCGGGGTGATCCTATGCTCAGAAAGGATGTAAAAAGTCAGCTTTTTTCAACCGGGATGTTGATATCCCTGCTGCTCGGACTTGTTCTGCTTGTCGAGCCGCAGTATCAGTATTTTCTGTATTTTGCGCGGTGGGATAACAAGGCAGATTATATCAATTTCTTCTTCTCGTCCCTCGCGCTCGGCGGATATCTTATCTTTACGCCGATAATAACCGTTATGCCCGGCGTGTTCCGTTTCTGTGATGAGTATAACAGCGGATACCTGCGCTTTATGCTTGTGCGCTCGAAGAGCCGCAGAAAATATATTTTCTCAAGACTTTTTTCAAACGCTGTCTGCGGCGGCGCGGCAAACGCTCTGCCGCTTGCGGTGTTTGCGCTCATAATGCTCATTTTCTGTGACCCGTATGTCCCGAACGGACACTCAAAGACTCCAATCGACGGAAGTATATTGCAGCCGTTCGAAAACGTCGCGGGCGGGCTCGGCTTGGTCGGAGTGATAATCCTGCTCGCGTTCCTCTTCGGTGTCGTGTGGGGAGTTATCGGCACGGCTCTGTCTGCCGCAGTGCCCAACAGATATGTGGCTCTTTGCGGTCCGTTCGTGCTGTTCTTCCTGATGCATCTCATCGCGAGTGCGCTGCAAAAAGAAAAATTCAGCCCGACCAACACCATCCTGCCCGATATTCTGCCGTCGTTCGGCTTCCTGTTTTTGTATCAGGCAGTGCTTCTGGTGCTCGGCTGCGCGGCGTTCATTTTCTTCGCGCGAAGGAGGCTGCTGCAATGAAACAGTGTCTCTCTGTGATGCGCTGGCAGTTCGGCACATGGCTCGGCAGCGCGCGGACTATTACGGCTTTTCTCGTCTGCGCCGCCGCTTCGCTGCTCGATTCCGTGAATCTTATGCAGTTCGCCCGGACGAGCGGAGATCCGCTTAACATATTTGAGCCGTTTATATATAACAGCTCAACGCTCCATATCGCGACATTGATGTTCCTCGGGCTTATGCTCCTGTTCGCCGATGCGCCTTTTACCGAGCAGAGCGCGATGTATTCGCTCGTGCGTTGTTCGCGGGTGCAGTGGGTAGTCGGAAAGCTCATGTATATCCTGCTCTCCTGCGCCGTGTATTACATATTTTCGCTCGCGGTGACTGTGATATTCTTCTCGCCCAACGCCTTTGCGGGCAATGTGTGGAGCGCGCCGTTTTATGAGCTCGTCATGCGCGATGCGGCGGCTTCGTCTTATCATATCACAGTCGACCCGAAGCTTTTCATGCCTGCCGTTACGCCGTATCTCGCGGCATTCTATGCCTTGGCGCTGAATCTCGGCTACGGCTTTTTCTGCGGCTCGCTTCTGTTTTTGATAAATTTAAGCGGCAGTCGCGTGCTGGGCTTCGCCGTGCTCTCGGCTCAGCATATCATTTCATATCTGATTAGGTTTAAGTACCTCCCGTTTTTTATCTCCGTATTTTCAAATCACGGCTTCTCAGAAGATGCCGGTCTGCCGTCGGTCGGCTTTTCGTGCGCGTATTTCTGCCTGCTCGCGGCGATTATTGTCGCGTGCATTCTTCGCGCCGTTCGGCATGTCGATCTCAAAATAACAGTGGGGACTCGAATATGAAGATAACTTTTTTTGCGGGATTGCGGCATCGGCTTTTCAATATGCTGCCGTATCTCGCCGTGTCTCTGCTTATATGGGCGGTCTGCGTGCTATCGTCTTTCGGCGGCGAGCGGGAAACATTTTTCTCTGTTTTCACCGAAGCCGTCGGCGGCGTTAAACACAGCGGACAGTTTGATCTCTTCGGCTTCTTCCGCTATTTCGGAACATTTTTTGCGGGACTCTTTCTCGGTATGGCAGGCTCGGTCCTCGATTCCGAGGCGATGCCGTATTTCGTCCTGCCGCGCTCGAAGGGCTTTTTCAAATGGTGGATAAAAACCGTTTCGTCCGCGCTTCTCTGGTGTGTGCTCTATTGCCTTATCGGCATAGCCGTCTGCGCAGCGGCGGCGGAAAAAGTCGGGACGCTTTCCGCCTTTGAACTTATGCGCATGGCGGCATATCCGCTCGCGCTCGGCGCGTCAATGTGCGTGCTGTGCCTTCTGCGTTTTCTTCTCGGGCAGAAGCCTGCGGCGGCGATTGTCATCGCGGTTGTCGGCACAACGGGGCTCATATGCGGAAAGCTGAAAAGCTTCAGCTTCGCCATGCTCGGCGCATACGGCATGGCAAAACAGCTGACCGATGTCAAAACGGCTGCGGCGGTACTCTTTGCAGACGCGGCGGTGATAATCCTTGTCTTTTTCTGCTCCGGCGCAGTGAAGAGAAGGGCTTTGAAATGAGGACATTATTTTGACTGATGTTATAGTTATAGATAAGCTGACAAAAAGCTTCAAAGGAAAAACGGTTCTCGAAGATGTCAATATGCGGCTGCAAGAGGGCAGAATATATGGCATCGTCGGCGACAACGGCAGCGGCAAGACTGTACTTTTGAAGCTTATTTGCGGATTCATGAAGCCCGACAGCGGAACAGTCACCGTCAACGGCAAGGTGATAGGCAAAGACGCTGACTTCCCGGAGAACACGGGAATTATAATTGAAGCGCCCGGCTTTCTGCCCAATTACAGCGGCATGAAAAACCTCGAATATCTCGCCTCGATACGCGGCAAAATCGGCAAAGAGCAGATAGAGTCCGCCATGAAAACAGTCGGGCTCGACCCGTCGTCAAAACTGCGTGTCGGCAAATATTCGCTCGGTATGAAACAGCGCCTCGGCATAGCGCAGGCGATAATGGAAAATCAGCAATTATTGATTCTTGACGAGCCGATGAACGCGCTCGACAAGGGCGCAGTCGAGGAGATGCGAAGGCTCTTCCTGAGCTTTAAAGCGAGCGGAAAAACCATGCTCATAGTCTCGCACAACGAGGGCGATATCTCGACCCTCTGCGACGAGGTTTATGAATTTGACGGCGCGCGGATAAAGCGGCGCGAAACCTAAAATGTGATTATTTACTATGCCTATGTCTAATAATGATATTGTTACAGTGCGATTGACTTGACGAATTTTTGGCTATTTTGTACTTAACATTACAGTCACAAAATACTATACTTGATTGCTTATTATAGATCTAAGTAACGATATGGTGAGTTTTAGCTTTATAGAATAGGTGCTAGTGTAGTGCCTATAAAGTAGTAAGTAGTTTATGAATCGAATAATTTAAACTGAGGTTTAGAGCTTTCTGAAGAACTGCTTTCTGATTTTATGTTTCTTAGGATTGTTCTAAACTAAACAAGACCATCGGTTTTACACCGATGGTCTTGATACGTTTATCTTTATATCTTTATTATTTGGTAGGATTGATTAAATTTTTACATTGTTCAGAAGTTATTCTTGCATCAAGCATGACTGTGGCGATAAATTCTCCGCTTTTGTGATCGTATTCCAAGGATAAGTCTCCATTATACTTTTTTAGCGCGTTCTTTACGCTCTTGATCCCGAAGCCGTGAAGCTTTGAATTTTCTTTCGTTGTTTTCAGTTCCCCTGATGAACTGAACTCGGGCTGTATGCCGCAGGAGTTGGTTATCACAATTATCGAAAAGTTGTTTCGGTAGTTTGTGGCAATTGAAACGCGCCCACCGGTTACTTTCTTTGCGGCTTCGATAGCGTTGTCAAAGAGGTTGTTCAATATGGTGACAATATCAAAATAATCTAAATTACGAAGATTGTTTTCTTTTATGTCAAAGCGAAAATCAATGTTGCTCAGCGCACATTCGGCGGCGTATCTGTCAACGATGACATCGAGAATATGATTTCCGCTGTGGCACACGGAGCCGTATTCGTTGAGACGGTCGAGCATTTTAGATATGTACATATCTATTTCCGGGTTGTGATTGAGTGCCTTTATTGTGGCGAGATGATTTTTTGTGTCGTGTGCATATGAGCTTAAATTGTTGTTTTGCCTTTCAAGCATATTGTAATAGAGCGTGTCAGTTTTCAGCTTTTCACTTTCTTGCTGAAGCAAAAGAATCTCAGTGTCCCTTTTGGCGTTGTGTTGGAAAACAAAGAAGGTAAAAATTGAAGCTACAAATAGCAGAAGGCTTATTATTGCCAAAGTTAGCTGCCCACGATAAGAAATTGACTCATTTGCGGCAATATACCAGAAAAATATGACAGATATGAAAGTGCTTATCGGATATGCATAGAAGCTGGATGGTGTTTTGACGGATATTGAATTGGGGGAAGAATGTACAAATTTAAGTAGTATTCCGACAAGTAGAAAATATATTGTTTTACTTATTATTACTTCAATAACAAGCAGTGTTGGTTTGGATTCGTAGTTGAGTATGTATATATCGGCGAAAGTCGATATCGTGAAAATCGAGACAAGCTCAAGAAACGAGGAAAGCACGACTAGCATAAAAGAATAAAAAATTCCCTGAAGCTTTTTTACGTCAAAAAATACTATTGCAAACACAATATTTGCGGCTAGCGTGAAAAATGCGTTGAGCAGAGCAGAGTCGATGTTGAACAGGCTGACCACCGCTCCAAGTTCAAACAGAATGGCACCTATCGCGAGTGTCAGTGCGGCTGATTTCTTTCGGTAGCCGATGTGATTGAAAAAAATATATGAAATGAGCATTTCGATAAAGTAGACTATGAAATAGGCTATTTTAATTATCATTTTATCTTCTCCTCAGGTACTCAAACCAGAATTTACGGAAATCCTTCTGTCGTCTTGGGGCTATAGGTATCCTTATGCTGTCTTGCAGATATAGACTGGAATAGTCATATTTCGTTACATAGTGCAGGTTGACGATAAACGATTTGTGGATCGTATAAAAGTATGTGCTTTGAAGTGCATCTTCCCAGAAATCAAATGATTCACGAGTGGAACATGTCTCGCTGAGCGTGTGCAATATGGATCTGCGCTTGTCTCTTTCAACATACAAAATATCATCGGCGGGGACTTTCTTATGCATCCCATTTGTATAGACGAAAAAATCAACATATGTCCTATCAATATACTCCATGACCCTGTCGAGACCGGAATAAAGTCGATCTGGGTCAAACGGCTTTTCAAAAAAGCGAAAGGCGTTAAGGTCCATTGCGTCATCTTGATATCGGCCAAATGATGTTATAAAAAATATGGCGACCTTGCTGTTGCGGCTTTTTAATATTTTTGCAAGTGATAGACCATCGATATTCTCCATCTGAATGTCAAGAAAAGCAATCTCGTAAACCAAGTTATCATTGACGATATCCATAGGATCACATTTCATTGTTATCTCGACAGGTAAGTGTCTGAGTAAAAAGTAATTTTCGATAAACGACTTCAACTCGTCAGCGTAGGTGTTTTCGTCGTCGCAGATAAGTATTTTCATAATATCACCACACAAATTTTAACATAAACAAACGATTTGTACAATAAAAACAATCTTTTATATAGTAAACAAGCAAACCGCAGATGTTTTAACGGTTTGCTTGTTTCTTGCAGGTTTCCCTGTTTATATAGCATTGGATCAATGCCAAGAGAGTATCTTGGCTTTCTTGTGGAAGAGTTTTTATGAGAGCGGTTATGCTATCAGTATTTTTAGTTGGAGTGCCGATTAAATAGTAGTCTGGGGTCTCTCCTAGCGCATTACAGATTGCGATAATAAAATTTGTAGTAGGGGTATACTTTCCTCTTTCAACACCTGTCTCTTATACACATCTGACGCTGCCGACGACTAGTCGAGTGTAGA